>Ga0075124_10000316_pt1 | contig 22525 bp, 24 predicted proteins | sample AntAceMetag02UKS_FD_69809 | JGI IMG/M metagenome (GOLD analysis project Ga0075124, IMG submission 69809) | Saline lake microbial communities from Ace Lake, Antarctica - Antarctic Ace Lake Metagenome 02UKS | ecosystem: Environmental > Aquatic > Non-marine Saline and Alkaline > Saline | place... | reverse complement strand
TCCAGAAGCAGAGGCACGCCTCCTTGATAAAAAAATTTGCATGCGCTGCAATGCACGCAATGCACCGCGGGCAACGATGTGCCGCAAGTGTGGATATAAGAATCTCCGTCCGAAAAACAAGGAACGGAAAGGATAGTCCTTTTTGGGGAATTTTGCCTGCAAAACCCCCGTTTTTGGCCTGGTCACGCCGTATAATATGTGACCTTTTTTCCTTTTTCGCTGTATTCTCCCAGAAACGTCTCAATGTTACGTTTGTAGCCGATCCGGTCTGTGACTCCGAGGTCTTTAAGCACCTCGCGGACATGCATGACGTTCTCTTCATCTTCCCAGTCACGGGTGTAGACATAGATGACCATCCGCTCGTCTCTGGACTCCGGATTATGTTTTGCCGTTGACACCTTGGCCGATATGCCGAGTTTGCCTGCTGCGGTTGCATTGCGAATCTTCTTCCAGAGTTCATCCGTCCGGCTGGGTTCTAGGAATATGAGCCATTTGCCTGCTTTCTCCGCATCCACACATCCGGGGTCGTATCCCGGTGCATCAAGAAGAATCCAGAATATCTTTGTCGTCTTTGTGGGGATGACCCCCTCCCCCTCGGTGAAAAGGTGATAAATGGCATCTGTCGATCCATATTCGTCCGTCAGTGCATCGGCCAGGAAGGGATAGTCGATGGAAAATGATGAGAAAATTTCGTTGAATGCTGCAGAAAATTCAGTGTTGTTTTCAACCAGTTCAAATAGATTATTTCCCTGTTTGCGAAGCTCTGTGTTCAGGAAAACCTCAAAGAGCCCGTAGGCAACGTCTGCAAGTGCCTCCCCTTCGGTGTCCATAGTATTCGATTTTAACCCGGTATCATTTATACCACTCGATTTAATTGTGGCGCCAAAAAAAGTCAGGAGAGATGTTTAATTACCAGTTTTGCCACACGTCTTCCTGAAAGGAGTATGCCGCTGAAGATGGGCCTATGTGGGCTTCTCCTGCGACAGCATTTTCCGCCATTCCGGCGACGATGAGGCCCGGGAATGCCTCTTTTGTGTGTTCGAGGATAGTTGCCCCGGCATGGTCGGCCCACATGAATCCTTCACCTGCGATGGGACGGTTTCCTCCCTTGTTTTTTGACCTGTTGGGCAACAGTCGGATCATGGCCGGTGGCGTCGATGGTATATTTGTCCTGAGGGTCAGGGGGTCTATATGGAAGAGAATTTCCGAAGATTGTCACACTGAATAGCTATATCTGATCAGCGATGAAACAATAAAGGTTATGAAATGGAAGAAAGACTGGGGTCTTACCGGTCGTGTCCTTATGACCTGGGCATTGCTCCTGCTGGTGTACCTGTTCTTCCTTGGGTTCCTCAATATGGTTCTGCCGAACTCATTTGGGATGCTGCTGGCATTTGTCGTGGTATTTGGATTAATACAATATTTCTTCTCCGCAAAGCTGGTCCTGATGACTACCCATGCACGGGTGGTGGGAGAAGATGAATATCCTGAGCTTCATCAGATGATAGGAAAGCTCTGCCAGGAGGCAGACCTTCCGATGCCAAAGATAGCGGTGATGCCGTCACCGGTGCCAAATGCCTTTGCAACCGGACGAAATCCCAAAAATGCAGTGGTTGCGGTGACTGACTCCATTATGGGGACACTGAACAGAGAAGAACTTGAGGCAGTACTTGCCCATGAACTCTCGCATGTAAAAAACCGCGATATCCTTACGATGACGGTGGCATCCTTCATTGCGATGCTTGCGTCCATGATCATGCAGAATGCGATATTCTACTCGATGTTTAACAACCGGGAGGGCGGCGGTGCATGGATTATTGCAGGGATTGTCTCCGTTTTTGTCTGGCTGGTTGCGACCATTCTCATGATGAGCCTCTCGCGCTACCGTGAGTATGCCGCTGACCGCGGCAGCGCCTATATCACCGGAAACCCGGCGGCACTCCGGTCTGCCCTCACCAAAATAAGCGGCAGAATGGATCAGGTGCCGGTGAAGAAAAAAGAGGAGATGTCCGGTGCAAATATGTTCTATATCCTTCCGGTCCTCTCCGGAAAAGGTTTCAAGGAACTCTTTTCCACCCATCCGCCGTTTGAAAAACGCCTCGCGGCACTTGAGAAGATTGAGCAGGAGATGAAGGGTTTCTCCTAACCCCGGTTTTTTCAGATAATATATCTTTAATACTTATCAGAAACAACTCTGTAAGGCACAGGGATGATATGTGCGCACCGATGGTCTAGTGGTATGACTTTGGCCTTCCAAGCCAATAGCCCGGGTTCAATTCCCGGTCGGTGCATTCTGAATTTTGTTCCCGCTTTCCTGCATTGTTTTTCTGCATTCTGATGGTTATGAATTTACCCATTGTTCTGTTCATTCTGATCGGAATATTTCAGTATATTCCGGTGTCTTTTTCTGATTTCAGGTGAAATTCAGAGTCTATGCAGAAGGGGGTATCGGTCTTTTTTGTCTGTCTCTGTGTGCTTCTGGCAGTCACGTTTGCCGGGTGCACAGCACAGCAGGAGAAGAAGGTCTACGATCAATCGTCAATGGCTGATCTTGAAGCATATGTGCAGGATGCGGCAGGGTATGTGCAGACAGCCGGTGCTGAGACGGCACTGGAGGAATTTGACTCGCCGGATGGCCGGTTTATACAGGGTGACTGGTACATCTATGCCTATGATTATGGCGGTATTCTGCGTGCACATCCCTATGAGCGGGATGTGGTCGGAACATACCGTGGCAACTGGACGGATGTCCGCGGGCTGTCTGTGATCCGGATCGCACAGGAGACCGCAGCAAACGGTGGCGGATATATTGCCTATCTCTATCCGGCACCAACAGCGGGTATCATCAACGAGTCTGCGGGTGACACTTATGAACCAAAGATTGGGTATGCATACCCTGCAGGGGCAGACCTGTGGCTGGGTTCAGGGATGTATTTCAGTGATCTCACTGCTGAGGGTGAAGGCCAGTACCCTGCTGTCGTTTCAGATATGATTTCGCTCGTGGAGGCGGGTGCAGGCTTTGCACAGGCAGAAGGGACGGCAGCAGCACTTGCTGAAATCGGGAATGCGTCCGGTCGGTTTGTAGACGCCAACGGTCACTATCTCTATGCCTACGATTATAATGGCACCCTGCTTGCCCATCCGTACCTGGGAGACCGGGTGGGGGACAACCTCATGGATAAGAAAGGGCCCTTCGGGATGGAGATCATTCGCACCCTCTCTGAAACGGCAGGAGATGCTGGCGGATTTGTGGTCTTTGTCTGGCCGAATCCTGATAATGGCAACCTGGAAGAACTGAAAATAGGCTATGTGTTGCCGGTGAATGATGAATGGTGGCTGGGGTCAGGCGTCTACCTGAGTGAGATTACCGGAGAGGATTCTTTCCTCTTTGTCCGGTGACTCACCGGACGTCAATAATTTTTTCATGGTTTTTTTAGCGAATTTTTTCATATTCCGGCCACAATATTTCCATCTTTTGAAAACCCTTATCCATCTGGACGCCCTAACTATGCTGGCTAGAGGGCTCGTGGTCTAGTTGGTTATGACGTCGCCTTCACACGGCGGAGGTCCTGAGTTCGAATCTCAGCGGGCCCATGCATTTTCTTTTTTGAATTCCTCAAATAATTGGTAACAAAGTTAAGAGGATTTTTTTCACTGTGCTTCTTCCGTCTGTATGTGTAGATTCTGTGTTCCTTTGCGACGGCCAATTGCATTTTTACCAACTTGAAAAAGCTATGATCTGTTTAAATAAAGTTTGTAGATATGAATTATATGCTAGATGAAATATTGTAAATGTTGCCCTCTTCATCCATATTTTTTGAATTTATTACACATATGTTTTTCAGAGCGTCGTTATAAAACGTAACTCCATTTTCGTGTAAATTATTATAAAATGGATCTTTCTTTATACAGTTGTCTTTATCTACCAACCACCCTTTGTTAACACTTTCATATGTTAAAAGCCAGTGGTCATCGTAAAGATTATCACTTGTAATATAATCAAGCCAAATATCTTCAGAATAATCTTTTTCAGTCAATTTACTCGCCCTTAGATCTAATGCAATTAAAACTACTATTGGGTTATGATTTTTTGATATTAAATCGCAAATTTTACTCGCCAACATTATTTTCATGACTTTGGCAAACCACAGTGACCATGCGATTTCAAAATCATTTCCAAATTTTTGGTGGTATTCTATTAGTTCATTTATTGATTGACTAACTTTGTTAAGATCAAATTGTTTTTCTTTATTCCTGCTAATTAGCTCAAATGCATAAGGCATGCATGAGCTTTGAATAAAAATAGATTTTAATAATAATGAATTGTACAGATCAATATTTTCATCAGATATTTTAATATCTGAAATAATTTTAACTGCATAATTCATTACATTATCATCTGGATACTCACTGCAATATTCATATGCGCGGCTGAAATATGATAATAAATCTGTTTTTTGAGCGATATAATTAGATTCTCTAAAGTGATAGTTCCTTAATTCCGTTTTCCAAACAGGTTCATAAATATAAGATATCTCAGTAATAATTGTTTTTTTATGGTTGATTTCTAATTCATATTCCCTTAAGATTTCTGATAATTTTGATAAAGCTTCTTCGGCTTCATATTTATTTTTAAAGAAAAGGATGAAATCGTCAATAATTCTTATGCCAGCAAATTTGAAGGTAAGGCAGTTTTGTAATTCATAATCTACAGAACATGCGATAATTTCTGCAATAATTTTCGATGTATCTGGACCAACCGGTATTCCAAGTGTTTGGCCATCTTTTGTTCCTCGAATCCAATAATCTAACTGATTTCCGGGTAGATTTTTATCTTTTCGTTTTTTCTTTGCAATCGGTTTAGTATGAATTGCCCAAGGAATACTATGTGAATATATTGAAGGATAAAACCTTGATACATCTGTTTTAAGTAAAATATTGTATTCAGTTGATTTCAATGCAATTTCTTCATTGATATTCTGATGATCCATTTCGAGGTCAAATGCTCTGTTGCTCTTTTCAGTACATATTGGTAAATATGGCTTTGATATGGAGATCTTGGAGGAATCTATTATCTGATTATAGTGTTTCCAGTTTGTATCAATATTGTGGCATAATATTAATTGATACTGAGGATTTGGTATACTAAGTTGACGCCTGAAATTTCTTACTCTTGGTGCAGAAAAATTGCAACACTTACTTTCATGATATCTATCTTTATGGGATTTTTTCCATTTATTCAACTCATAGAGAGTATTAATTAAATAATCATCTGTTATGATTTTTTCAAATGAAGAGGAATCAAAAGGGGTTGGTAATTCTTTTGGCAAATAACCTTTTGTCATTAGATTTGATACAAATCTAGAGTTTGGCATTAATTACGTTAAATCAAATAAAATATATATACTTCGTGATTTAATAAAATCAATCCTTTCATTTTTTTAAATAAATTACATATCCAAATAATATAGGTAAAATTTTAAAAATTAATTTAATTACAATTTAATTCAAATTGTCATAAATGAAGATCTTCTTCATACCGCAATTAGCAGTCCTTTGAAGGGTTTGTTAGTGGGTGTTCATCTCTATTCAGCTGAATACTGAGCAGAATTAACCCAATAATATTTTTTGTCTTCTTTCTACAACCTGAACACCAGCAGGTTCCAGTAATTAACCCACCACACCATAAGAAAGAGCCCGATAATCACGGTGGTGTAGTGCACCCGGTGCCACGTAGTCCACCAGGAATTCTTCCACACCGGCACCAAAAAGAGCGCTCCAACCACTGAGGGAAGTGCAGCGATGACCGGGACGGCAAGGGCTGCCGTGAGACCAGCGGGTGCTGTCCGGTCCCACATGTATGACTGGATAAGTGCCGCATCGCCCAGCATTGTCGGGAGGAGGAAGAGCACGAATACCATAAAGAGAATGGAGGCAACTCCGGCAACAAGACGGGCATAAAAAGGCAATGCCGCGTTTTTATCCTCGTTTTCATCCTGTTCATTCTGCTCATCCTTCATCCCGTAAACCCGCCTGCATACGGCCATGACCGGCCAGATAAGGACGGTCAGGAGAATCAGTATGCCTGCATTTCTCACCCCATTGGTGAAGGGGCCTGTCGCGTACCACGGCACCCGTTCGAAGGCCATGATCGGGACATTTTCAAGACAGAGGAAATCCACTTCTCCCGCATCATTTTTATGGAAGACAATATTTCCTGCAAAGGTCTCTGTCCCGTCTGCCTGTGCAAAGACGCCTGGTTCGACTTCTTTGTATGCAACGGGCGGTCTTCCCCCACGGCTCATCAGGATGGTTCCATCATCCCCGCCTATTATGACCTGCATCTGCTGTGGGGGTGTAAGCCAGAACTCGAATGTCCGGTAGTTGTGCCGGGTCGACTGGTAGGTGCCGGCAAAGTCCTCAACAGATGATGAGGGGCTACTCACATCTGCTGGTGCTGCCGCCTCCGCTGTGGGGTAGAAATGGTCCATGAATGTCATCAGGAGATCGTTCCTCGCACTGTTTCCCCCGGCACTGTTGTAGGAGACGAAGTACCCTGCATGCCGTTCGGGGAGGATCACGAGAAGGGAATGGAAGGTGTCGGTGTCACCGCCGTGGGTGATGATCCGCTCGCCGTTGATGTGGTTTTCATAGAACCCGAGGCACATGCTGCTGACCCGTGGGTCGTTTGCGAATGACGGTGCATGCATCAGGCTGGCGGTGTCCGCCGAGAGGACCTCCACTCCGTTCAGTGTGCCCTCTTCCATGTGCATCCCGACGAACTTTGCCATGTCGGTCGCAGGGGCGCTGATGGTACCTGCCGGACCTATCACAAAGACCATGTCCGGGACGGCCACGTTTGCCCCGCCGGCATAGTAATAGCCGGATGCGGTTTCTGCGTCTTTCTCCGGCGCCTCAGGATAGGAGACAATGGTGTCTGTCATCCCGAGGGGAATAAGGATGTTCTCCTGCACGTACTGATCATACGGGATGCCGGTCACGTCCTCTACGATCACCGCCGCAAGCGTGTTGCCGTAATTCGAGTAGGAGGAGACGGTCCCTGGCGGATAGACGATGGCGGGAATACTCTCTTTGCAGTAGGTCCTGAATGAGTAGAGATCTTCCCGGTCTCCTACGGCGAAATGCACCTCCTGCTCCTCAAATCCTGCAGAATGCGTCATCAGGTGCCGCATGGTCACCGGCTGTCCGGGATATGTATCCGGGAGGGAAAAATCCTTCAGGTAGGTATTGACATTGGCATCAAGGTCAATTGTCCCCTCCTCCACCTGCTGCATGATACAGGTCCAGGTGAAGAGTTTGGTGATGGAACCTACGTGAAAGAGCGTCCCTTCGGGGTCGACCGGCGATTGGGTGGCGATGTCGGCATACCCGTACCCGTTCGCAAAGACGAGCTCCCCGTCGGAGACGACGGCGACCACCGCACCGGGGATGTTGTACTCCGCCATTCCCGCCGGGACCAGGTCATCGAAGAATGCCTCCACATCGGCAGGGTTGGAGACCTCCGGCACGGCACCCATTCCGGCGGTGGTCCCGCTGATAATACCGGTACCTGCGGCATGAACCGGGGGGCATACAAGGAAGAGGAGGATGAACAGGGTGAAAAGGATGGCGGTGCATGGGTGACACACCCGGAACCTTCTGCATTCAGGGGAAGTATGGTGGAAAGGATACATATCTGAAAGAATCCTCGCTCTTTTGACTATTTAAATTGGTTGGGATGGTCGAAACGGTTGGAATTGGAAGAATGCGGATCGTTTGAGGAACGAAATGAAAAATGACCGTCTCGTTTCGAAGTGCTTTTAGACATTTGCAGTAGAGGTAAAAACATGGGCCCCAACATTCCCGGATTCTTCCCTGCTCTTGTCTTCCTGCTCCTCCTTATCGGAGGTGCCGGATGTCTGTCCGCATCCGATGAACAGACGACGAATACCGCCCTTCCGGCTTCGAATACCGCAGATGATCTCTATGCCCAGGCAGAGGCGGAGATGGGTGCTGCCAATTATCGGGCTGCCATGAACCTCTATGACGAAGCATATGGCCTCTATCAGGAGTCCGGCGATGCAGACCGCGCCCGTATCGCACGAAACGGCATGTTCCGGGCCACACGAGCGGTGATCGAGTTCCCGTTCAACCGTTCGGCTGCGGAAGAGAACATGCAGAGCAAGATCCCGACCCTCACGCAGGCTGACATGACCGCCTGGCTGGACGGGCGTGCCCAGACGATCGCATCGGACGGGGAGACGCTCTACTATGAGGATGTCGCAAGTGATTTCCTCTATGCAAACGTCGACCAGCTCCGGCCCATGGCCGACAAGGTGATGGATTTTGCATATGCGTCACGCTATGCGATACCGGCGGAAGCACCTGAGGCCGGTGCCGACGGCGGCGAGGGCAGCCTGCCGTATCTGCGCCCGGTCCGGTATGCCGGCACCGAAGAGCTGACACTCCCGGCGGATATCCTCCCAGCCAACGGGACACTGACAATATGGTTCCCCCTCCCCCTCGAGACCGAATCGCAGCGGGATGTTTCTGTTACCAACCTCTCCTGCGAGGAGTACATCATCGCCGGGCCGGTGACGGACGGGCAGATCGGCTATGTCTGTTATGACGTGCCCGCAGAGGAAATCGACGGCGACCTCACAATCACCGCCGACATCGCCTTCACCTCGTATGAGCAGGTCTTCGTGGTCGACCCGGCAGCTGTCGAAGAGTACAACACGACCGACCCGGAGTATGTCCTCTACACCTCCTCCGCCCGAAATATCGAGGTGACGGACGAAATCAGGGATCTGTCCCGGACAATCGTCGGCGATGAGACGAACCCGTATCTCCGGGCGCAGGCAATCTACTGGTATATCATCAACACCTATCCCTACAGCCACGTCCCGCACGCATCGCTTGACACCGTCGAACCGAAGGTCGCGGAATCGTCCTACATGCTTGCCACCGGCCACGGTGACTGCGGGACCCAGAGCATGCTCTTTGCGGCATTGTGCCGGTCGCTCGGGATTCCCGCACGGGCAACGGGTGGCTACCAGATGATCCTTGCCGAGAGGCCGGGGACACACTTCTGGGCGGAATACTATATCGAAGGTTATGGGTGGATCCCCTGTGACACGACGGTCGCAGAGGTCGCCGACTGGGTGGAGACCCCCGAAGAGGACCGGGTGCTCTTCAAGACCTATTACGCGAACAACCTCGACCCGGCCCGTCTCGTGATCCAGAAGGACGTCGATGCGGCGATGGACCCTGCTATCCCGGACGATGCAGTTGTCTTCCGGCTGGTCCGGCAGAACCCTGCCGTCGTCTGTGATGAGGCAACAGTGGATCTCGATTTAGCGTCAGCATTCCACTTCACCATCAGTCTTGAGGGAGAAGAGTAGGCGGCCCACATTCTCCTTTTTCAGGATGTGTCCGGGGGGTATTGTTTGCCCATTCTTTCCTGTGGATATGGATTTATCTGTGCGCTGTTTTTTTTGCAATATTTTGCAATTGGGGGCCAAATAATGACTAAATTTGGCGTTCTGCGGATATTTTCCGGGATATTATGCATCCTCACAGAAGCCCGCAGTGGGCTGATCCCACCCTCGTATGACCAATGCATCCTCGCAAATACCGGGGCACTGGCACCCCCTTAGCAATTCGCAATATTTCGTTTTTTGCTCAAATATTCGGTGAAATGGCCGTATTTTTTATGGCCGTCAATGCATGTGAAAAAGAAGTCATTATTGCCCTCAGATTCCCCAAATCCGGGTATTTATATGGGGTGAAAAGGAGGTGGTAGCGGGTCAATCCATCATGGGGGGTAAAGTCCTTCTGTGGGATATTACCCGGTTAAAAATTACTGGCATGACAGTACTGTGCCTGGATATGTCAGGCATTTCCCGCCCCTTTCTTCATTCAACAGGGCATAATCATATGACTCATCACGTATTCATCACGGCTTCATCATGATCTGGTATGGACCTTCTGCTACACGACCGAGCAGACTGTGCCTGTTCTCTCTCTCCCGGAAGAATGGTGAAATAAAAACGGTCAGCTTTCGCTCAAAACCATTATCGCCTATCTAAATAATGGGTGGTGCGAGAATGTCTTTTTCAATCACAGGGAGATAGCAATGACCGGGCAACTTGAGCAAAATAAGCAGACCGTGACCGCATTTTACGACCTGATGTTCAATCAGTGCAAACCGGCTGAGGCCATCGAACGATATGCCGGGTGGATTCGAAAAAAAAGGTGTTGTTGAATAGATTCCTGTATCACGCAATGTGAATATATGACGCTACAACTTCAGCGATCTCGTCGTTCTTGCCGTAGAGTTTTTCGCTCATCCCTTCATCTTCAAATGCCTTCAGGGTGGCAATCTGATTGTTGATCATTCCTGCGGGGAAGATGTCGTTCTTCTCGAAGATGCCGCGCTTTTCTGCGAGCACTTCTGCAGATTCCCAGCATGAGGCCGGCAACTGTCTGAGCTGCTCGAGTTTTTCCTTGTTCTCCGGTTTGAATATGCTTGCGTCAACATAGAGTGACTCAGCAGATTCGAGTGCGTTTGGCATGTTGATACCGTGGAGAGCGGATGTGATAAGGGCTGCAAGGGTCAGGTAGATGTCTGCGGAACCATCTGCGACACGGTATTCAAATGTCTGCTTTGAAGGTCTCTCTTCGTCACAGCCGCAGTCATTGGGGTTTGCGTCATGGGCCATGTTCTGGCCGCCAATCCAGCCGAGTGGTACACGCACGACAACTGAGCGGTTGCGGTCTCCCCAGCAGATGTTTGTCGGGGCTTCCTGGTGTGGGACCAGACGGAGGTATGAGGTCGGGATGCAGTTTCCGAACGCAGTGACTGCATCACCGGCATCAAGGACACCTGCGATCATCTTGCGTGCCATCGGGGAGAGGACACCGTTTTCGACCATCAGGTTTTTGCCGTCTTTTTCGGCGAGCATGTGGAAGTGCAGACCGCTTCCTGCTTTTCCGACGGTGATCTTTGGTGCATAGCTGATGTCAACACCATACCGGAATCCAAGCATACGGACGATCCACTTGGCGATGATCAGCTGTTCTGCTGCCTCTTCGACCTCTGTCGGGAGGAATTCGATCTCATGCTGTTCATAGTATTTGTCACCACTTGTGAAACAGCCGACTTCGGAGTGGGCGTATTTTATTTTTCCGCCTGCCTGAGCGATGAGTTTCATTGCCTCGACACGCAGGTCTTCGAACTTTGCAAAGGGTTCTGACGCGTGGTATCCTCTCTGGTCAAGACCGGGGTAGAGTTCTTCTTTCTCACTTATGACGTAGTATTCCAGTTCACCGAGGGCCTTGAAGGTTGCACCGGTCTGGTTTGTGAACTCTTCATTTGCCTTGCTGAGGACATATCCAGGTGCACTTTCGAGTGGCTTTCCGTCGTTGTCGTAGAACGAACAGAGTATCTCAAGAGTTGGAACTTCAACAAAGGGGTTTACAAATGCAGTGCGGTAACGGGGGATAACGTACAGATCGCTGCTTCCTGCATCAATAAATGAGAACATATTGCTGCCGTCAACACGCTCACCGTCTGCAAGGATGGTGTTCAGGTGCTCTTTTGAAGAGATGATAAAGTTCAGTGTCTTCAGTTTGCCGTCTTCTGCGACATACCGGAGGTTTATCATTTCAATTTCATTTTCTTCGCAGAAATAGATGATATCTTCCTTGGTGAATTCAGCGGGGGATTTCTTGAGGAACTGAACAAGACTGTTCGGGTTCATCAGGATTTCAGAATTTTTCATAAGTTAATTGTGCGCGCTTTGTATCTATAAATTTTTAATTTGTTATAACCTAAGTTTCCACAGGTGATTGAACTCAAACTGGCAAACTTAGGTTATATGACCATATTTAGTTCATATTGCCCTGAAAATCAAAAACACATACAAGAAAAGTGTCCAAGATGTGGTTCAGAATGGTGGAAATAATCTGAAAATTCATATAATAATGAGGAATAAAAAATATTCCTGTATACCCTTAATGAAATTAGCAAGTTTTTAATGAGTCTTGTTATATTATGAGCATAAAAATTTAGTTGGGTTGAAAAATTGTTTTTGAGCCGTTGGAGGGATTTGAACCCCCTACCTGCTGATTACGAATCAGCCGCTATACCTCTAAGCCACAACGGCAGTGACGGCAATGCAATTGGCACATCCGATGCACCCAGTGCATGTGCATGCCGCCCATCAGCATATCCTCCGTCATCGCCTGCCCCTTGCGCTTCTATCTCGAACAGGAGACGGAGCACATCGACCCGGCCCGTCTCGTGATCCAGAAAGACGTCGATGCGGCGATGGACCCTGCTATCCCGGACGATGCAGTTGTCTTCCGGCTGGTCCGGCAGAGTCCGGCAGAGTCCGGCCGTCGTCTGCGATGAGGCGCAGGACGATCTCGATATGTTCGCGGGGAATTACTTTACCGTCAGTGTCGCGGCGCAGGAATAGACTCAATCTTTTTTTCCATATGTTCCGTGCAGATGCCGTGAAGGACGTATCCGGCTACCCGGTAGATGGTTCCCCTTCCACCACCGGATCCCGGATCATCCCGGTGTGCACGATCCCGGAGCCCGGCAGGGTGACCTGTTCCGCCACCCGGAACCCGAAGTGTTCATAGAGCCCGATGTTCTCCTCGTTCTGGGTATTCAGGTAGCAGGCCATCCCCTTTTCGTCCAGCCATTCGAGCATCGGGCGGATCAGCCTCCCTCCAAATCCCTGCCCCTGGTAGCGGGGGTTGACCCCGATGAAGAAGAGGTAGCAGTGGGGGCCGGGAAGGTGCTTTTTGTGGTAAAGGTCGACCTGGTCGGAGAACGTGAGAAGCCGGTCCATCCCGTCCTTCCCGAGCCCTCTCTGCAGCGCCATCCCCCCGGACCAGAACGCCCGCCAGAACGTGATTTCCGATCGCTCCGAGGGGATCCGACGGCAACGCCTTCGAGGTTGGGCGATGTGGCATAAACACGGCCGTACCTCAGTCCGTAGCGGAGTTCGAATGCGAAGAGGTGCCTCCCCTTCTCTCTCCGGGAATCCTCGTCCGGGAGGATATGTGTCAGCTTCGGATCATTGACGAATGATCTGACGAGCATTTCACTCGCCGGGTCTATCTGATCTTTTGACAGATGGATGAGGTATCAGTCATTGCTACTCATGTCACCTTCACAGCAGGATAATACCGGGCGGTGATATATGCTTCTTTCGGCACCGAAAGAACAGCGAAGACCGTGCGATCCACGATATGCGGCAATGAAGAAGAGATAATCATTTTTTTCTTTTTTAAATCTCCGGATGTGGAGATAATCGCCCGGAGATAATTACATTCCCCCTGTTTCCGGAGTGTAGCAACCTGACGCTTGAGCCGTTCGTTCATTGTTTGAATGCGTCCCGGTCAAAAAGACTTCAGATTCCATTGCAGTGTTTCTGGTGCAAAAAACGGGAGAACTCCTGCTCCCGTATCCTGTGATACAGGTATGTATCCGGCACGATATTGTTGGATACCCTTATTTCCCGGTATCCTGTGTTTTCTGTCCGGCACCTGTCTTCGGGCCGGATGCAAGATAGAGATGGACCAATACCGCTACTGCAAAAGGGCCCCACAAAAAGGTATGAATCCTGAATGACAGGGATTTTCCGAGTAACCCAAGCGTTAACGGTTCAACGATTCCCGGACATGTGATGCCAAATCCCGTAAACAGGATGAGAACGGTGAAAACCAGAAGAATTCTGTTGGTCCATACACGGTACACTTTGGTTTTCATCGGTATCTCCTGAACTATATCTTAATCAAAGAAACTCCAGTCCAGATCGCCTGAATCGGAATACCCTCTCCTCTCCCAGTATCCCCGGTAGGTTTCATCGTCCGAGAGCTCAATTTTGGTAATCCATTTGATCCATTTATATCCCCACTTCTCCTCTGCAACGAGCATGAAGGGAAACCCCCTCTCTGCGGGGATGGTTATGTTGTTCATGGAGTATGCCATGATGATATTGTTCTCTGTTATATAGGCGAGTGGAAATGATGTTGTATACCCGTCATATGCGGTAAATATTACCGTATTTGCGGAAGGCAGAACGCCGGAAGGTTCAATTAGGTCTTTTACCAGGATTCCTTCCCAGAGAATGGTAACATCCCACCCTTCGACACAGTTGAGGGTTACGACCTTTTGGTAGCTTTTAAAATCCGATAGAATTTCACGATATGAGTATTGCTCCGAATTATTTACCAGACCGGAGATGGTAAGCCGATAATCCTCATCTGAAATACGTTGAGGGCCCTTTATCGAGTTTTCCCGAAAGGCTGATATTTTGGACAGGTCCTCACCTTCATAATTCCTGATTTCAACCGGTTCTAACTCCCCCGTCTGGGTATTGTCCGGGTTGAGGTAGCCTGATATGTCGTATATGTACAGAATAATTACCGCAGCTATTGCGCAGAGTATTATTATTCGCAGGATATTTTTCTTAATAGTGCATCCCCCCCCTCAGAATCTGCCGGGTGGTTAATAGTGAAGCACCCCATATAAAATGGTTGATGCGGGGAAAATTTCATGGGAATGCTATTGGTCATCAAAATATTTCCCCTGAATACTCATTCCGATTGCGGTATAATCATTCAAAAAAGGTTAGATTTGGAAATGAGAATTCAAACTCTACTGAGCCTGATTCTGAGGGCCGTTCTGTATTTTTTTTATTTCTGCTGTCTTCGTTCCCACCAGGACAGCCTGAGGAATGCAAGCTCATCCCTGACATATTCCGTCCAGGTATGTGTCTCTTCTGCCAGTTGTTTCATGCGTGCATCGCCTGTATCACGTCTCCGGTCAACGTGTTCAATCCAGGAATCCACTGCCTCCATCTGTTCCCGGAGTGCAGCAACCTGACGCTCGAGCCGTTCAATTCGTCCGTTGAATGCTTCACGGTCAGCAGTTGCTGCATCTTCAATTGCAGTGAGCCTGTCTGCAAACCGGGAGAACTGCTGGCCCTGCATCGCGACGGTATTGATGAGCTGAGTTGGTACACGGCTGGAAGGACCTGCATCCCCGGCTGTTGTCTTTGCCGTCTTTTCTTCTTTATCGCGTGTTTCTGAAATACTGCTGAGGCGGGATGCGGCACCGTTTTTCCCCTTTTCCTTCACTGCCTCTTTGTTTCTCTCTTCATGATTCTGGAGTGAGGATCTCTTCTCTTTGCCTTCTTCATCAGCAATTGCAGCAAATATGCCCGCTGCCTTTTCATCATATATCTGAATCCGGCCCACATTCTGTGAAGGAATCCGGTTACTGTGCCTTTGTGCAATATCACGTATGTCTTCTTCCGGGAGCCCTGTTATCTCTGCGATATCTGCTGTCTTCAGTCTTTTTCCGGCTGATGGTTTCATTGATGTATTCCTCTGGTGCACGGTGCATGGTGCATGAAATGGCCCGGTTTTTCCTTTGAGTACTTCTTTATCGGTATACATTAATGCTCTCGTCCCATATTCTGAAGTATGGGGTTCTTTCACCAGGTGCTTCCCGGCATCGGGACGAAATATGAACTGGAGACAGATAGTGGAGATATCATCTCTGTCATCTTTATGCCAAACGGCAGGGTACAGCTGTACACCCAGCCGGCACGATGTCCGGACTGTTATGCAGCAGATCTAAATCCGATGGAGACACGGAGGTTGGGTAATGTTCTCACCGGCGCCATAATGGAGGCAGAGGAGGAGGGAGTTGAGATTGCATTCTCTGCTCTTGCAGACCTCAGAATTGCGGTGCACACCTATATCATCAATGATCGGCTCTCCGGAAAATCGATTGCTGATCTCGATATCCGCTCCCGTACCGGAGTGACGGTTCTTGCAGTTTCACGTGATGGGAAAAATACCATAAATCCGCGGCCTGATTTCCGTTTTTTTACGGGAGATGCCGTTGTTTTTATCGGTGAATCTGACCAGATCCGGACATTTGAGCAGGAGTTCATGGAGTAAAAGGAATGGAAGGAATTGCCATTGCGCTGGCAGCATCTGTAGTAGTGGCGCTCATCTGCCGGAGGTATGCCATTCCCCCCATCCCATTCTATATCATCACCGGCCTCCTTCTGGGGACTGCAGGCCTTGGCATTGTAGAGACATCTGAGGTTTCAGAATGGATAGCCCATATGGGCCTTTTGTTTCTCCTCTTTACGATGGGTCTTCATCTTCATCCGGGTGAAGTGGCAAAGCGGCGTGGTTCATTTCTCGTTGCCGGAATAATTGATCTCTGCATCAATTTCGCTGCAGGGTTTGTGGTGGCACTTCTCATCGGAATGCCCTTCTATGATGCAGTGGTGCTCGCAGGAGCGTTTTATATCTCAAGTTCAGCTATCGCACTCTCATCACTGATTGACAACCGGAAACTTGGGTTTCGTGAATCTGATACCGTGATCTGGCTGATGATCTTTGAAGATATTATACTGGTAGCGCTGTTGATCCTGTTTACGGCACAGGAAGTGTCACCGCTCCGCATTATTGGAATAATCATTTGTGTTGCGGCAGCAGCCTTTGCCTGTGTCTGGAAATTAAAGGGACGCCTCCGGCAGTTCTTTGCACGGGAAGATGAACTTCCGATACTTGCTGTATTTCTGGCTGTTGTGCTGGCAGTTGCGGTATCAGAAGTAACCGGTGTCCCCGACAGTCTGTTGGTTATTATTCTTGGTTCCGCTATCTCCCTTGCAGCAGCTGACCGTGCCGAAGTGGTTGCCCGTCCGTTCAGGGAGGTGTTTCTGGTCATATTTTTCGTATTTTTCGGAATATCGGTCAGCTTTTCCGGTCTGCCCTCCCTTGTCATTCTCGCGTCCGTGATTGTGCTTGCAATTATAACCAAATTGCTTTCAGGTCTGGTGATAGGGAAAGCCATTCACGGAAGGGTTCTCTCCGGAGTTGATATCTGGGCAGATACCACGTCCCGTGGAGAATTTTCGATCCTTCTGGCACTGTTATACGGCTCCCCTGCCGTTGTCCCTGTTGTTGCTGTTATGGTGGTTGTAACATCGTGCATTGGTTCATTTACCGGTAAGTACAGCATACCAATCCGGCGATGGTGCGGACGCATCACTGCAGGAAAGTAATGTCAATGCATTATAACCAAATTTATTTATACGGTTATCGAAGAATATATCATATCTGCCCCCTGAGCGTGATGCAATGAAACAACAGTCAGTGGTATATCTAAATAGCCGCAAACCCGCTGATTTTGAGAAACAAAAGATAGTAATTGAAAATTTCTGTAAATACCGGTTTGATATTGACCGGATTTTCCGTGATAATCAGTCTCCTGCTATTCCTGCCTCAAATCGACCTGAGTTTGTTGAAATGCTGAATTATTGTGAAGATAATGGGATTTCCAATATTATATTCCATGATCTGGACGTCACACTCAAAATCCCTGATGCATTCATCACCGACCTCTCGATGGTTCTGAAAAGTGGATATATCCCCTACTGGGCTCAGGGAGATTTTATTTCAGGCGGGTATGATTCTGATGAACGGCGGGAAGCTGTCATTGCCTTTTACCGTTATCTGGATCAGTTTTCAGCCCGGCATTCAAAGGGAAAACGAGGGAAAAAGGCCACTGGTGTTTCCACCCGACGGCCGGGACGTCCGCAGGCACTGGATGAGAAGGGGATATCCGATCTTCTGGCAGCACGGCGGTCAGGGAAGACAATTGGTGAGGTGTGTCGTATATTCAATGTTTCCCGCAGTACCGTGAGCAAGATTCTTCGTGATTATCCCGACCTGAAAGGTGAATGGAAGGGACCTGTTTCACCGGGAAAACGTACCTGAATATTTTTTATAACAATTATTTTTAAACTGAATCTTTTCAGAATAAACGATAGATACAGTAATCCTGGTGACGGTATTCACGCTGATCAAAATCTGCAAGAATATTCGGACGGTTTCCCAGTTCAAGCATACGTGAAGCGAGGGTGTCCATCCCACATGTACTCTGAATAATTGCACGGAGCTCATCGTTGACATGGAAGAGCGGCCCTTTTCCTACAGCGTCAATTGCATCTGAGGGATATGCATCAATACCGAAATATTCAAAGATGGATTCCAGTGCGATGACCCATACCCGCTCTGATATTGCTTTCCGTGCTGCCTGTTCTGCCTCATCATCCTTCAGTACCAGGTATGCCCGGGCCCCGTCACAGTGATACGCATGGTACCCGTAGAGTCTGCCGGGCGACCGGGTGATACGGTCAGCTGATACGCCGAGAAAATGTGCCAGTGTTTCTCTCTGTAAATCTGTTTCTGTGGTACTCAGTGCATCATCACCTGCTGGTGGTTGGATTGAAAGCAGACCTGCCCGGAAGAGGTCTCCTATCATTCAATATGATGCACAGGAAAAAAAAGGTTCTAAAATGTTATCCGCTGGAGTGCATGGAGTGCCATCTGGCGGTAGGTTTCCGGGTCGTTTGCATAAAACTCCCGTGCTTTTCTGCTGTCTTCAGTCTGGCCGAAGGCATCAGCACGGTCAAGTGTCTGTCCCGCTGTTTCGTCCACCCATTTCCGGTAGGTATCCTCATCAATCTCTGCGACAGATTCCGCCCTGACTGAGACAAAGGTTGTCCCGTCAGGGGTGTCCCGTGCCGCAGCTTTTCCAACGACTGCGACCCATGCACTCTCATCAATCCGTGATATCTGCTGTTTTGCCTCAGGCTGGTAACTGCCGGCATTGACAAAGAATACACCGGTCGGGTCTTGCACCCGCACAGAGTAAAATGGATTTTCCTCTCCTTTCAGTTCTTTTCGTGTCATCTGTCCACAGAAGAAAAGGCGGTTACACCGTATTCCGCTGGGAAGCATAACATAGACCGGACTCTTCTCGTCTTCACCGTCTTTGAAGGTGAGGCGGACTTCTCTTACTTCTGCTGCAAATGCTCTCCGTGCGGGTTCACGCATGTAGCGGCGCTGATTGTTTGCTGGTGTACTCATGAGTGATCGCCTCCTTCCTGACCCTCGGCCCGGTTTATGAGCATTGCATGTTCTCCCTGATCATATGTTATGAGGTCCACAGATTCTGCATCACGGACAAGGAGTGTGCCGTCAATGTCTGGTCCATTGCAGGTGATGTATCTCCCCATCAGGCGTTCCTGGAACTGCATAAAGACGTCATCCGGTCCGAGCGGAGAGTTATCTGCAATTTCAATTGCTTTCTCAAGGCTAAGGCCGGTTACTTTCTCGACAGCGTCTCGCTGCATGATGATGTTCTTTGCGGTGATGCCATCATCGACGACACCGGTTATCCGGAGGTCATACCGGAATTCCTGCTGCATTTCATGAACTGAACAGAAGTTCTGGCGGGAAAGTGCCCGGTTGCACCCTTCCACCCTGCAGCGTTTTATCAGGCCTGATCCCGCACTCATGTGAACAACAGCGCCGGATATCGTCTCGCTGCTGCCGTCACTTCCAATATCGATATCTTCTCCCTCTTCTTCAAGGATGGTTGCTCCTGATAGATTGAGGGAAAATCGTTCGTTGTACTCCTCAACGCCTGCATAATAGATGCTGTAGACCTTATCCTCTTCAAGTGTGGTCTCATCAGCACTTCCGTCGCGATTCTTCCAGATGATAAATTTCATCCGGCCGGTTTCATCACCGACAAGACCTGTCTGGAGCATCCGGTCCGAGCGTACCTCCCAGTTGGTGAGCATCTTCACCCGGACACAGGCAACACCAGGGGTGAGGTCTGCAAGGGGGGTGATGACCGGCATTAAGGAGCGGTCTTCTGCAATGGGTGTGATCGTCGAGCCGGAGTGAATCTTCATGCTTGGTGCACTTCGGTATTCATCGATGGTTGCCTTGTCAATCCTGTACCACTTGTGTTCTTCAAGCGGCTCTGCCCCGGCTTTCTCCCAGACAACAAAATCCATCGCACCGCTTCCGTCTGCAATAATGCCCTTCTGCGCAATTGTAGGGCTGGGTGATGGCTGAAGGGCCACAATCTTCCCTTCTACGGTTACCCAGTCATTTGGTTTTGCGGATGCAATCTCGCTGACTTCATCGGTATTGCCTGATCCGGTTTTCAGTGTCGCTGCCATCTCGTCAGCTGCTGATGTCACTGTTGTTCCGGTATCAGCAAGGGGAGTTACTGTTGTGCCTGAATGGAGTTTGAGATTCATCTTTTCCTTATAGCTATCTGCAACGGCAGACTCTATTCTGTACCAGTTTCCCTCTTCCAGGGGAGGTAGTTCTGATTTGCTCCAGATAACAAATTCAATGGCATCTGTTGCATCTGCAATAATTCCCCGCTGGGATATCGCTGGATTTCCGCCTTCTGATGTTTTTGTCACCTTTCCTTCAATAGTGACCCACTCATCAGGGTTCAGTGATCCAATGGTTCTTAATTCAGAAGAATTTCCAGATGGTGTAACCATTTTTTCTGCAATCTGGTGCCAGTCCTGGCTGACAATCCTGCTCATTCCCGGCACCGGGATTATCTTTGTGCCGGAATGCAGTTTGACATTGAGGTTGTCTCTGAATGTATCAGCAACACAGGATTCTATCCTGTACCATGCATTCTCTTCGAGTAGCGTGAGCTGAGCTTTGTCCCAGATGACAAACTCTACTGCACCGCTTTCATCTGCAATGATTCCCCGTTGTGCGATTGCGGAGTTGCCTCCGGAAGCAACCATCACAACCTTTCCTTCAATGGTGGCCCAGTCATTTGGCTGAAGCTCGGCTATCTGCTTTTTATCTTCCGCTTCACGCGGTACGGTGATCTGCTGTTCGCGCATCACCTCATTTGTCACCTGGCGTTCGGCGTCTTCTGCCGGGATAAGAAACTCGTTGATGAGGAGACGGAGTTTGGCCTTTATCTGTTCTGTTTCCGGCTTTCCCCCCCGTTCTTCAATTGTTCTGGAGATTCTTTCTGCTGTTTGAGTAATCTGATCCATAATACATCTCCGTGGTTTTTTTTCTGATTATTTAGTGTTCATCATGCGATACATAAACCTAATTGGTTTGATAATTGGTATCAGTATGTTGTCATTAATATCTGCCCATGGAGGGTGAAAGTAATCTGAATTTCAGAAGTATAGATATATAAATAAATACTTCTTATGCCAAACAAAAGAGCCATGACTGTTACCGCAGACAGTACAATAGCAGATGTATTAAAAGAGAAGCCAGAAGCAGCAGATGTCCTTTTCAGATTTGGGATGGGATGTATTGGCTGTGCTCTTGCTAACGGAGAGACGATGAGGCAGGCAGCACTCGGTCATGGAATTCCCCTTGATGAGCTTCTTGAAGCTCTGGGCATGGAAGAATAAGCTATATTATTCGTTATTCTTTCCTTTTTTTTGTATATTTTTCAGTTCTTCGAGCGATGCCTCGGGGTGCTGGATCAGGTAATCAGCAACTGCCGGAGTATGGACTAGTGTGCATCCTTCGCAAGACCAGATTCTTCCGCCATTTTCGCGTTCCAGCCATTTTCCCTGCGATTCGTCACCACAGGGATACAGAGGGCAATAGCAGAAATCACACCGCTGGTCTTCACAGGACGGATGGCAGGGGTAGTATGGACATCCATCAGGATTCCACCGTGTCCAGCGGTCGCCGCCGATGGAACTGTGGATATAGAATGCTGGTTTTCTGTGGAACGCTGTCTCACTGGCTGCCCATGTTTCAGGTATGCCATATGCTATTGTCTCAGATACCAGAGCCTGTGCCCGTGCCAGACGTTCATAAACATCAGGGGATTCTTCTGTTTCTTCGCAACAGATGAGAACAGAATCAGTTCTCTGTTCAGCGGCAGGGTAACCGGCCGTGATGAATGTTTGGTGGATTGCCTCTTCAGCGGTGACGAGAATTGCTCTGAGTCCTGATTCCGGGACCGGTTCGCGACAACAGACAATGATGGTAACAGGGTCAGGACGTTCTCCCGGCATACCCAGCCGTGCGAGAATAAATACCATGATGCTATCAAATGCAAAGATGCAGAGTCGGTCTACAGCGATGGTGACTGGCAGACCGACTGCGTCAGTATCATAACCGTTTTTTCTGAGATGACTTTTGAAAAAGGAGTCAATATCTTCTGTTGTATTGTTCCGGGGCAGACGGGCAGTGATGATTGTTGATATATGGGTGATACTGCCATCTCCGGCACTGTCCTGTGTGCCCGACATGACTGCAGTGAATGCACCCCTTATATAGAGCGCCCCATCCCTGAGAAAATACCGCATATACATGTATATATTTTATCTGAGATGAAAAACGCTGTGAATTAATAGCCAAATATTTGTTTGGAGGATCAGGCAACGTTGTAGTGGGCCCGGTCCTTGAGTTCCTGCTGCTTGCCCTGGTTCCATCCGGATACATCTGCAAGGTATCCTGTCACACGTGAGACCTGAGATACGTCATGACTGCCGCATTCCGGACAGACTGGCTGGCCGCAGAGGGGACAGTATTCGATTGTCTCAGTGATATTGTGGGTGCAGTGACAGTGGTCAAGCGGGCACATGATCTCAAGTTGTGTCTC
>Ga0075124_10000310_pt1 | contig 22766 bp, 28 predicted proteins | sample AntAceMetag02UKS_FD_69809 | JGI IMG/M metagenome (GOLD analysis project Ga0075124, IMG submission 69809) | Saline lake microbial communities from Ace Lake, Antarctica - Antarctic Ace Lake Metagenome 02UKS | ecosystem: Environmental > Aquatic > Non-marine Saline and Alkaline > Saline | place... | reverse complement strand
AATTAATGCACCAAGAGCAACCTCATCTTCAGTTTCACCAGTAGCACCAACCAAAGTTGTAGCACTAGCACCAGAAGAAGAAGCATCTAAGTTAGAAGCAATAGAAGAAGCACCTAAACTATCTTGTGGAGCTGCGTTAGCACCAACAACGATAGCAGTATTGCTTGTAAATGGAGCAGGGTAAGCAGCAGCAGCCGCCATACCAACAGTAGCACCAATTAAAGCAGCGCTTCCTAAAACCGTAATAGCTTTTCTAAATATTTTTTTCATTATTTTATAAACCTCCTTTCAGTACTATTATTTCAGCCGCCTTATTCAAGGCCGTGGAAATCCACGTTCAACATTTTGTAATAGCCTGGCAGGAAAAACTTTTGCTCTTGACAAGAATTTCTCATCATAACGAAAATAAATTTTCGAAGAGTAAAAGTTTTTGTCTTATAACTAGGGAGCGTTATAAGTGTCATCACTAGGGGTCCCTATATGAACACTGACTAGTCAGCATTATTGATAAACAATAACGCGTAGATACTACACTCATTTTCCCTATATAAAGTTTACCCCAACACTTTCACAAAAACCTCCAAAAAACACGTATTTTAAGCAGTTTATTTATAAAGCTTCCGTTATCACAAAAGAGTATAACACATAGAAACAACAGTCACCATTAAGAATTTTCTAAATTTTATAATATAGGGTATAAAAATACCCATATATAGAAAACACAATGTTTATATATCTAAACAAACATACCATATATATGAAATATCTAAATTTCCAAACCTTTTTGGTTGAACAAGCCCCGGCATCTTCAATGCCTACCATCGTCGCCAAACGCGACTACCATCGTGACAAAGTCGCTACCATCGGCATTCAAAAAATGCCTACCTTCGGAAAAGTAAAACTTTTCCTCGTATAACGTGGCAGAAAAAAAACGAACAAAAACAAGATATGTTGATATAAATGTAAATAAAGGAAATTTTGTTTCAAAATTAATTGGAGGGGATAGCGCCCATGATTTCTCAGACATTAAGCTACTTAGAAATCTCCTAAGCAACGAAAAAGCAAGGATTCTTTTCGCTTTAAAATCTAACAAACCAAAATCAATTTACGCCCTAGCAAAACTCTTAGGAAGAGATTTCAAATCAGTAAGAGATGACATAAAAGTCTTAGAAAGATTTGGATTCATAGAATTCCATGCCGAAAAAACAGGAAAAAGAGAATCGCTAATGCCAGTTCTAATAGTTGACAAACTAGAAATTATCATAGACATCTAAGAAAACGAATTACAAACTTTCATCTGAATAATCAAATCATCAGAATAAGAAACAATATTTCTCTGCGCCGAAGACACAGCACCAGTACAATTTCCTTCAAATATCCGCAAAAGACCTTCTTCGCCATTATCATCTTTCACAAAAAAATCAAGTTGATATGCTGTCACCCTAGAAGACTCAGTAGCAAACATTCCTTCAAGAACAGCCCTCAAACTCTCATTAAGATAATCACACGCATCGACACCCAAATTACTACATCCGTCCCCCTGATGACAACTCTTAAACAAATCCTCAAAATCATCATAATCCGGCTCATAAACAATCGCACATTCAGTAGTATGCTTCATCAAAGAATCCAACATATTCCCAACCTCAACACTCTTCTCTTGCTCAGGAGAATCCCTAACCGAAATAAGCAAAAAAACCATCAACCCAACAACAACAAGCACAACTATCAAAACAAACCCAACAATTTCCTGCTGTCCCTTCTTCATTTAATATTCTCCATCTTTCTTATCTACCAAGCCCCGGCGCAAAGCGCCTACCATCGGAAACAAAGTTTCCTACCACCGGCAAAGCCTACCATCGGATGCAAAGCATCCTACCCTCCGGCGTTCTTAACGCCGACCACAAGTTTCCCAACCTCGCACCTATCATAAACAAAACCAGATTCTTTAACCTTTTTACAAATAGAAACATAAGTCGAATAAGTCTTAACATTACTCTGCCCATTATCATACAACTCATAATAATTACAACCAACCCCAGGACATTGCTTCAACTCATCAGCAACCGGCCAGAGCTTATACACAGCCACCGAAGCAACCGGCCAAAATTCCTCATAAAGATTCCCAAATCCCCCAGCCATAACCTTCAACTTATCCTCATCCAAAGTAATAGCCTCACTAGAATCATAGCTCAACTCAGGCATATCCGCAATAACTTTCAGGGAAGAAATAGCCTGTTCCTTCTGCAACTGCGCCGCACCACCTTTAATATCTTTAAACTGAATACTCAAAAAAAACAAACCAACAAGAACAAAAAAGAAAAACACAGCCACAATCATAAACGCCATCTGCATAATCTTCATCTGCCCACGTCGTTGTTTCAACTCCAAACTCCTAACTCCAAACTCCCAACCAGAAAAAACAAAATTTTTTCTCACCATACCCCACACAACTCCCTATCATTTTTACTTTCCATGTTGTCAGCCATAGACCTCAACCCAATCAAATCATCAGAAGTAGCATTCCCCGTCAACCCACTCCACACAGCCAAATCACTTCCTAAATTCGTGTTACAGCCTCGAGCATCCATCAAATCAGCCTTAGCAAAAAACTCCTCAGCAATTCTCCCAGCCCGATACATTAACCGCTTAACATTACAATCATAAATCAACTTATCAGAAAAAATCGCAGCATACATCAAATTCCCAACATATTTCATATCCCCACCAGACTTAGAAACAGTCCCCTCATCATAAACCGAATCACACCCCGAACTACAAGAACCGTAAACCATCACATCACAATCTTGCCCCGTTTGATACGGAGAGTTATCCAACTGGGGCCCACTTCCAAAACAAACCTTAACAGAATTAGCCAAAGTACAATTTGCCCCGTCAGAGGTCGACCCTGGGAAACCGACCCCTAGGGGTACACCAGTTGGGTGCTCAATTTCTATATTCTCAATATTCATTCCAATAATCTCGTCAGCAACTTCATCAGGAGCATTCAAAAAACAATAATTATCACTAGTCAAAAATATCAAATCCGAAATCTCATAAGGAAAATTAAAAGATTTAGAAAAAACATAATAATCCAACCCAGAACTTTTCTCAGACGAAAAGAAATATTTGTTATGTATCGAAGTCGCTCCGCCAGGCAAATTCCATTCCTCTCCTATTTCCGACCGAGTCGAAACCGAAATATCATTCTTCCCAAAACCACCTTCAAAACAAATATTATTTATCCGAGTTTCCTGCCCAAAACTAATTTTTCCAAAAGAACCCTCGCTGAATCCAGATTGCAACGGATCCGTAATCACAGAAAGACTCTTCGCAATCTCAGTATCCGACTGATACCTATAAGTATCTCCAGCTTTCATCGCTCCAAAAATAGCCAAAAACAAAATAGCCCCTCCAACAACAATCGCAAATATCCAAGCAAAATTAAACTGTGCTTTTACTTTTTTCATCGAACAGCCTCCAAAAATTTCTCAACATCATTAATCAATTCATTTTTTATGGACCTAAAAATCTTCTTGTCATCAATAAATCCGTACTCATGAATAATAATATTTCGCATAGACTTAGCATCGCCTAATTTTTCAGAGAGTTCCCCAGAAACAATATTATTCTCCGACAAAATATTCAAAGCATCCCTATCGGAGATTGGGGACCTAAATTCTTTTTCTTTTATAACCAAAAACACCAAATCAATAACAGCCTCGACAATCTTCTCAAAATATCTCTCACATGCAGCCTTTCTCATAAAGTCCTCAATGTATTCATCAAAATCATTAGGGATAATAGATCCAAATTTTTCCAAATACTCTTCTATTTCAACAATTTTATCACCTCTTCTATTCTCCATCTCTTTTATATAACACCCTATGACTTTTTAATATTGACTTTTTTATCTTCTCAGGCAGGGCACTAAAAACTTGAATATCAATCTTATCATGCACCCTCCCAATAATTCTTATTCTAAAATCTGTCGCCTCAGTTAAATTTATTTTATCAAACAAAACCGCAATATCAACATCAGACCTATAAGTCATCTGATTACTAACCATCGACCCAAATAGCCAAATCTCTTTAATTCTTTTAAAAACCTCATCTTTCTTAATCACACCCAAAGTCCGTTCAACCATTTGTTTATTCTCGCTCCCCTTCTTCAAATCAAATTCATTTTCAAACTTAGAAACCTCTTTAATAAATTTCAATTTCGGACGAATATCCCTCGACAAACGATTCTTTTCAGATTGTGTCAACCGAATCCCAGAAATCTGTTTTTTAATTATAACAATCTCCTTCGCCCCAAAAACTTTCCTAGCCAAAGGACTTTTCTTAATAAAAATTTTAAATTCCATTATAACCACCATTTAGGTTACAATAACCATAATAAAGGTTATTTATAAATATTCCTACCCTATCACAACCAATTTATCATAAAACCCCTTCTTAATCCGCAACCCGTCCTCGACAGAAACACAATAAGGATTTTTCGTCTCAGTAATCTTCGCAATATTAAGATGCCTAATCAACTTCCATTGCATATTCTCAGCATTCTCCGGCGGAACCAAAAACGTATTCGCATCATAAACATCATAATTCAAAATCTCATCATATCGAGGGTCTTGATTAGTTATCACACCAGACAGATTCCCAAAACAAACCTCATCAATCCCATCAGGCAAATCAATCTCAAAATCAAATTCCCCAGACTGCCCACTCCAAGCCCCATCAACAGCGTCCTGCAACTCCCGATAAAACAACCCGACACCAGAAGCCCTCCCTATATCAAGAAAAAAGCCAACCGCAATAAAAGCAATCACAACAAAAACCACAATCAAAAATATCGCAAAAATCATTCCAAATGGCATCCCCATCGTATGCTGTCCCAGCTTATTCATCCTCTTCATAATAATCCAATACATAACAGATTTATAAATTTATATACCACATTCTACAGAAGACAAAACTTCCGTTCTACAGCGCAGCGTTCTAATTAAACAAATCCCGAGTAGGCCGAACAACAACAGAACAGTCAGCATCCTCATTTCTAAACTCATCCCGACATTTAATATAATAAGTTTTCTCCTGATTCCACTCCGTCACATGAACAGTCGTATTAGCATAAGGCATCTCAGTCCCCTCGGCAAAACTAAAATCACAATTATCAAAAGTATAAGCACACTCGCTATCCCGAACAGTCACAAGCTTCAACAAATTATTCTCCTCATAAACCCTAGCAACAACCGGCGCATTGCTATCAATATCCAAACTAAACTCGGCAGTATCCACAACCGTATTTCCACCCTCATCAGTACACTTCACATAATATTTATGACTACCAGCAGTCAAATCCAACCTCTGCGTATGAATCCCATCCTCGGTATTCGTATCAAAGAACTGAATGTAATCACCAGCCACTCCACTCTCAGAATATTGACAAATCGCCCGCCCCTCATTACATCCAAACAAAGTCTCAACATATAACTCAACGGGCGAAGGACTAACCGCCCCGAAAATTGTCTCGTTAGGCATCAAATTCTTCATCTTCAAACCCGTGCTTCCCCTCAAACTAAACTCATAACTCTCAGTCATGTTATTTGCAAACTCACTCTTATCGCTACACCTAATATAAAACTTAGTATCCTCTCTCGAAATACCAGTCAACTCAGCCACACAAGTAAATAACTGCGCCGCATTAGATTGATACAACTCACTATTACAACTCATTGTCCCCTGCATATTATCAAAGTCCTGGTCCTGCGGACTCCATCTACATTCAGCCGGCTCGTTTGTATAAAATCGAACCTCGGAAGTATCTTGGTCCTCAGCAACACAGCCACCATTCATAATAGAAGTTGCATCAACACTCGGAGCGGTAGTATCTGGCGTCGGGTCAACACAGAACCGAACAGCATACTCAGCCTCATTCTCATTCCCATTCTTGTCCATACACCTAAGGAAAAAAGTCAAATCCTTACCATTTTCCAAAATCAAAGAAGAGTTCTTAAGTGCCGCAGCACTAGGTAACGAGAACTTCTCAGAGTGATTATAAGAAAACAAATTACTACCACCAACATAAGTAACCATCTCGTCAAACGAAGTCGTGCTCCTATAATCAATCTTACACTGTGCAGGCTCATCGGTCTCAACCCCAAATTCCAAAGGAGTAAAAGCCTTCAAACAACCATCACCAGCTTCCATATTCACAATAGTAAACCCAGGTCCAGGCGGCGAATTCTTAACATTAGTATACTCGTGTCCACTACTCAAATCTTCATAATTCGGCTTAATAATAGGAGGGTTAACATCCCCAGGATTAACATTCACACATTGTTCTTGCTCAGTCCCCTCATTAACAATCTCACAATTCTGCCCAAGAGACCTACATCTATATTCCGAGCAAGGTAAAGTAGCATCGTTACACTCCTCACAAACATCTCCACCAGTCGGCGCCTGCCACGGCATACAATTAAACTCCACAACCTTAGTATCCTCCGTCTTATACATCATAAGAAAAACAATAGCCCCAACCCCAATTCCAATTATCGCAGGATTCTGTGCAATAAAACCTCCAGCTTGAGTAAGCCCCGACCCCGCCGGAAAACTATATGACGCTATAGCTTTATAGGCAAAAGCTCCCAAGGCCAAAGCAGTCGAAAGTGCCTGCGTATTCCTCTTATCCAACCCAATCAAACCACCAACCAAATATCCAGCCCCATACGCAATTCCAGCCCACTGAAGACCAGAAACAATAGCAGAAAATCCACTTCCAGGAGTTAATTTAAGCATTTCTGCAAGATAAGCCTGCCCTCCCGCAAATTTAGTAGGAGAAAGGGTGCTGCTATCAACTCCCCCTAATTTTGCCGCGGCAGCATCTGCTACAGATTTATCAGCATACCATGAACCACCGCCCTCTGTTGCAGCAAAACCACCCTCGGCATCCATCTTAACAATATTTCCCTTAGGACTTACATAATAACCTAAAGGATTATCAGTTGCAATAGCCCTCCCCGTAATCAACCCAACAACCATCCCCGTAACCATCCCAGTAAATCCACCACTAATAATATTAACACTATTCGGAGCAAAATTTTTCTCATCCCCATCATCTAACCACTTATATCCATCATCAGTATAAACTCCCCGATAATTCACATATCCACCACAATCTCCAAGCCCAGCACAAACCCTATTCGCATCCAAAGCCCAACTCTCCTCCTCACATTCACGTCCCTCAACACAACTCTCTCCGCCAAGCAAACCCTTCTCATAAACAACAACACACTTCGCATTCGCCTGTCCACAAATCTGCTGAGCACTACTCTCCTCCCAAAAATTTAATCCGGGTGGAAAATTCGGAACACAAATTCCCCTCGCCCTATTTGTCACAGTTTCCTCTGTGTCCTCTTCTTCATCGTCACCGCCAAAAATAGAATCTCCAGTTATCGGAGCGACAACATTTCCGGTAAAAGTCCCATCAGCAGTCGGATTACTAAAAGTCCCACCACTTCCCGAAGTAGGATTAGAAAATTTACTCCCAGATTGTTCTTGCCCTCCAAGCACCATTCCGACAACCGCAGGAGTCCAAATACAATCTCTCTTATCTATATTAGTACAATCATCTTCATCTTCTTGAGCCACACAATCTTGCCATCGGTTAACTCTACAAGCCGCAGTCCCAAAATCCCCAGCAGTCGTATCAATCGAACCCTCCAAACAAACCTCATTTCTAAAATCCGCACAAGGCTCTACATTAACTTCACCATCAATACAAAGCTCCCTAAAATATCTCGAACCAACCGTATCCAGTCCACTGCCCACTGCCCACTGCTCACTGCCCACTTGAGAGGCAGAGCCTCTCACGCACCACGACTCCCCATTAATCCGCTTGTCCCCATTTCTATCAACACACTCAGTCTTCTGACAATAATTATCCCCACTTTTAGGTCCCCCAAGATATCCATCAAACTCAGCACATCGCGAACCTAAAAAATAATCACAATTCCCACAATCAATATCCGAACCATCATTAGGACTACAAACCCCATCAGCCTCGAGAACCTTCCCAGCATTCCAACTCTTAGCTTTATCTTCCGAATAAACATTCTCCCTATTCCCACAAGAGTCAACCCAATAAACATCACTCTGATAACAAGTCGTAGAAACCTGCTTAGCACAAGCCGTATTCAACTCCTCGGCCGAACATAAAAAGTCCTCATAAAAAGTCCTCTGACTAGACAAAGTAACATTCGTCCCGTTAACAATATCAACTCTTTCTCCAGCTCCACATTCTCCCCTCGTCGTAAATTCACAAACTCTTTCAAAATCACTCTCATAAACACAAGCCCCGACATCCTGAGCCTGAGCAGTCGCAATACATTGAATCTCGTTAGTTATATCTCTTCGATAATCATTCTCAACACCAAACAAAGTCGACAACCTCTTACATCGAACCAACGGAACAAACGCAGCCTGGTCAGCAATTATACAACATCCCAACTGACACTGCGGAACCTCTTCAATCTCACGAGCATCCCAAGTTCCCCCATAATCATTACAAACTCTCTGCGGCGTATTCTCCATACAAATTCCCTCCTCAGATTCATAACAAGTCCCCGTCCTACAATACGAAGTTGTCTCACACGAAGTCGGCGAACTTAAAAAACTATCAGAACATTCCCCTTCGTCAGCATTAACACACCAAGCCCCAGCATCAGTTTTCTCACAACAATAACTCGGCTCACTCATAGAAGTCTCAGCAACAACACTCGGAGTCGCCCCCGCAATAATAAACGCAAACGCAAACGTCGTCATAATCATCAACACAACTTCAAACCCAGCAATTCCTTTTTTATTCATTTACCACCTTTTTCTTTTGTTTAACTTTATTTATTATTAATCCGATAATTGCTCCAATTATAAAATAAAATAAAAAGATGAATATTAAAGATATTACAATACCCATTACTATTAATTCAGAACTCGAAGTATTCATAGGAAGTGCAATGCTAGCTTTGTAAAAAATTCCATTAAACATTTCACTGTAAATAATTGAATAAATAATGGTTCTTGGAAAATATAATATTTTAAATACAAAAATCAAGGAAAGACCGCTTAATAATTTGTATATATAATTATTTAAGAAGATAAGAAAAATGGCAACAACGCCACCAATCAAACCACCCTTCAACCAATCTTTCATTTCATCAACCTCCAATCCAGTTGCTCAAGCCCCGTCGCAACGCGACTACCCTCGGCGAAGCCTACCCTCGCGACAAAGTCGCAACCACCGTTTCGCAAAGCGAAACAACCACCCCATGAAATCTTAGATTTCATGCGTACCCCGCCGGCCAAGCCAAACTTCGACTAACAAACTGAAATTTATTTCCCAAAGTCTTATGCTCCAAAACATAAACCGTCGTCCCCTCGCTCCTCTTAATCTTACTAATAATATAATCCGGGTAAAATTCCATCATAGAACTCACATCAGCGTCCCCATACTTCGTCTCAAATTGCAAAATCGAAGTCGCAATCATAACCATATCATAAGTCGGCGCATTAACCTTAACATTAAACCGAGCAAACTGCTGAGACCCAACAACCGTCGGCGCATCAACTTCAACCCGAACAACACTCGGCTCAATCAAAACATCATAATCGACAACACCAGGAGTAACAGAATATCCCTTCGACTTCAAGTCATCAATCGAACTCGCATAACAAGCATCAACATCATCCCGAATCAAAAGTTCCATCTGCTCATCAAAAGCATTCTTCAAAAACGGAACCTGCACCGAACAAGTCGCATAATAAGCATTCGTATAACAAAGATAGGTCAACTTCTCCCCATTATAATCATAAGTAAATTCCGGGTCAGCAAATCCAGCCTTCACCTCAAGTTCTCCAATTGCATCTTTAACCACATCTTCAACACATCTCTCAAACCCGAGCGCCGCCCCTTCTTCCAAAAAGTAAGTCGGCCTAATCCACAAAAAGAAAACCAAAATAGCCGCAACAATAATTATTCCAATAATAATAAAAATCGTCACCTGTCCACCTTTCTTCATCCCTTTTATCATCTTTATTTCAACCATCTTTTATTTATAAAATCTCTCATGATACACCACTCTCAATATATTTAATAAAATACAGCAACTTTTTCCCCAATTTAATAATCAAAGAATTCATCTTATCAAAATTATCATCCGAAATATATTTCAAGTCCTTAGCCAACACCAATTGAGAACCAACTTCCTTCAAACTTCCAGAAGTATTATGCAAAAATTGCACAAAGTCTTTGCTTGTTCTCCTTCCACATCCCTCCGCAATATTAGAAGAAATACTTACAGACGCCCTCCTAATCTGAGAAGTCAACCCATAAACCTCATCCTTAGGAAAACTCTGAGTAACATCATAAATCAATTTATTCAAATCAACCGCAATTCTCCAAACATCCAATTTTTTATAATCCCTCATCTTTAGTTACCCAAGCCCCGGCATCTTCGATGCCTACCATCGTCGCCAAAAGCGACTACCCCCGCGACAAAGTCGCCACCATCGGAAACAAAGTTTCCTACCATCGTCATCAAAGATGACAAACATTGCCCAAGCCCCGGCGCAAAGCGCCTACCATCGCACGCAAAACGTGCTACCCCCGCGACAAAGTCGCTACCTCCGGACGCAAAGCGTCCTACCATCGTTCAATCACAAAGCCCGAACAGTGATTGAACAATCAGCAGGCGCATTCCCAAATTCGTCTTCACATTTAATATAATAAGTATCGCCCTTCACAACACTAATCCTATGTTCCTCTCCACTACCCGCAAGTTCCCCATCTCCCCAATTAAATCTACAACTAGAAGTAGAATACTGACATTCAGCAGCCTCGGTAGTAACAACATGAAGCGTCCCATAATTCTGCCACACCCTAGCAATCTGTGGAGCAGAAGTATCCCGAACAATTCTAAACTCAGTAACATCCCGCGCATAATCCCCAGTTTCATCATTACACTCAACATAAATCTTATTCCAACCACTCGGCCTCTCAAGCGACTGAACATGAACTTCGTCCTCCCCAGTTTCAAACATCTTAATCATCTTGTCATACCCCGAAAAAGAATACGAACAATAATGCAGGTCCCCGCCATTAGCCGTTAGAACTTTCAATTCAATAGTAGTTTTAGCAGTATCAATTTCAAAATCAGCATTCGGCGCAATCTTCTCAATAGAAATTTTTCCCAAAGGTTTTCTCAAACTATAAACAAAACTCTCAACATTCGCATTTCTCTCAGAACTCTCATTTAACCACGGCTGGTCCATACACCGAATATAATATATATTACTAGAATTATCAGTAGGCAAAACATCGGTGCAAACATATCCCAACGGACTAGATTGCTTAATAAGACTATCATTACAAATCATAGAATTAGCCATCTCAGAATATCCAACATCCGAAAAATCCCATTTACAAGTTGAAACTTCATTCGTAACAATAGTAAAATTCTCCAAAGAAACATCAACGCCAATCATAGAATCATCAGCCGGATCAACCCCCCTAATCAAAGGACCAGTAACATCTTTTCCCTCCTTAACACACATTTCAGCAATATAAAATTCAGAAGTTTCATGCCCAAAAGCATCCTGACATTTAATATACATATTCAAATCACCAGTCCAATTTGAACCCTGACTCTGTCCATGACTTGGGTCCGGCAAAGTAAACGTCGTCGTATGATTATACAAATAAGCATTCCCCCCCAAATCATAATCCATATCGGCAAAATCTTTAGGTTCTATATCATATTTACAATAAGCCAATTCATCAGTATTAACACCAAACACCAAAGGAGTATAAGCATCCACACAACCACCAAGAGAATTAGTAATCCCAAACCCATTATCCGTAATATTACTATATATTTCACTTTCAGAAATCACATCAGTCTGAAGTCTCAAAATCGGCGCCCTCCCATCATCTTTCGAAGAATGACACATCTCTTCTTCCGTCCCAACATTTATCAATTCACAAGCAGCCCCCAAACTGTTACACCTATATTCCGAACACGGTTTCAACGAATCATTATTACAGTTCTCACAACTACCCCCGCCCACAGGCGCCTTCCACGGCTTACACTCAAAAGTAACCTCAACCGGATCACACTTTCCAGCTCCAAACAAAAGAGAAATTAACATTAAAATGATCCCGGCTATAAGAATGGGATAAACAAGTCCTCCCCAACCCAATATAATACCATATCCAATAGCTCCCCCAACCATCCCTCCTCCAACTGCTATCAGCATTGAACCACCAGGGCTCAATCCCAACGCCTTACCAAGCATCATCCCAGCAATCATACCAATACCAGCACCAATAGCCGCTCCCGCAAACCCTGCAGCACCAGCACTTAAACCTAGTCCCCCAGTTGTAGCAAAACCGCTACCCACAGCAGGCAAAGTTCCTCCAAAGAATGACATCGCTCCAGCAATACCGACCTGGCTTACAACAACGGCTACACCAATCCCCGCAACCCCAGCTCCCAACATCATCGCAGTACTAGAATAATCAGTTGGCTCTTCCTCCTCAGGAACCTCCCCAGGATTCCCCCAAAGTCCAGCAGCCTCTAAAAATTTCGTATAATCTTCAACCTCAGCAAACTGTCCCGGAACCGGAGTCGCCAATTCCTTCAACTCATCAATAGATTTCTGACTCAAATACGGCGACTCCTCAATCTTATAATTCTCAGAATAAACTCCCTCAATATTAACCGCGCCTCCACAATCCCCAAGCCCCCGACAAAAATCATTCATCCCCCGAGCAAATCCCTCATGTAAACAATCTTCATTAGCAACAATTTCACATCCCCCAAGCATTGTCTCCTTATACACAACCGTGCAAGTCTGGTCCGCCATCCCACAAATCTGCTCCGCCGTCTCCATGTAACGCGTATCCTTCAGACTAAATCCCCCCGGGTATCTCGGCAAACAAACATCAAACTTAAATTTATCAGCAATATCAACTTTCTCAACCCGACAATTCAAAGTATCTTCACACATCTCAAGCCCATCCTCATGACTATTCAAATCAACACATTCCCTCCAATTATTAGCAACACAATTCGCATTCCGAAATTCAACATCAGTCCCACCTGCCCCGTTGGAGCCATTTCCAATGGAGTTAACCTCAAAAGTATTAGACTGAATACAAATCTGATTCCGATAATCCGCACACGGTTCTACCTGAGTAGTCCCCTGAGAACAAACATATTTCCAATGCCTCGACCCAACAACATCATCCCCATTCCCAATCACACCATCATAAACACACCAAGACTCACCATTTCCATAAACCTCCCCATCAACCATACACGAAGTATCTTTACAATAAAATTCCCCAACATCAACATCGAAATTATCCCCGTCAGCCGACCCACAAATTCCCCCAAGAAACCTATTACAATTTCCACAGCTAGGAGAATCAGCATTCCCCCCCTCGACATCATCATCCCCACAAATGTCCTCAGACGCCGCAACCAAGTCCCAATACACCGGATCATCGACCCTAGCTGAATCATAAATATTAGCAACATTCCCACAAGAATCCAAAAAATAAACCCCATCTTTCCCATCGACACAAGTCGTATGCTCAGTCATCTCACAACTCGTATTCAACAAGGGAGAAGTACAAAGATAGCCCTCATTAAATTCCCCATCATAACCATAGCAAGACGCCTCGGTCCCAAACTCACATTCCCCATTATCAAGCACACAAGCTCCCTCTTTCTGTATAGCCGAAAGTATCATACATTGTCCAGGATCTAAATTACCTCGCCAATCAACAACCCCGTCCCCTTGCGCAAACGAATTTACCCGAACCTCACATTGCTTATATGTTTCATAGGGATTGGTGCCGTAATCCAAAACACAACACCCCTTTCTAGCTCCAGGCATATTACAATTCGGATCATCAACCCACTCAGTCGGACAATCTACCTCACGAGTACCCACCTCATAAATCCCAGAATCTACATCATAACAACACCCCTTTTTACAAAAAGATGTTTGAGCGCAAAGTGCTCCCAATGCAAAAGTTTCAACACAACTTTCAGGAGTTGTTGTAAGACAACTTTTCCCATTATCAGCCAAAGCACAACATCCCACCTCAAGACCTTCGGCAGACACAACAGGAATCATCGGCTCTTTCAATTTCCCAAATATAATATCAAATATAACTCCCACCTTAGATTTATAAGGAACAGCCTCGCCAATAGCAACCAATCTCTCAGCCCTCGCCTTTTCATATTTGTCATTCAATTCCACAAAAACGTCATCAGTCATAGCAACCCCATAACTAAACGCGAACATTCCAACCATCATCAAAGTCAATTCAAAACCCGCAATTATTTTTCTATTCATTTTATTTTATCTCCTTCATTCTTCAAATAATTAATTTTATTTATTTCTCTCCCAATCTTCCAAACATCCAATTTCTTATAATCCCTCATAAACCAATCCCCATTTTTTTATTTACAGACATACCAGTTTCCCAAGCCGGGCGAAGCCCTAACCCATACCCCCACACCCCGAAAACCCACACCCCATGAAAATCTTCGATTTTCATATCCCCGGCGCAAAAGCGCACGACCTTACAGCAAATCGAAACTCAGCCCCACTCGGCCTATCAATCAAACGATAAATTTTACTATCCGAATAATCAATCCTACGAATATCATACCGCGGATACAAAAGCATATAACCATTATATTCAAAATGACAATACTGCGCCTCGGAATTCACAACATCCCGAGCAATCTGAACCAAATCATAAATAGGCGAAGAAACCCGAGCATCAAAATCCTCAAAACTCTGAGCAGTCCCGTCCCTCGAAACATCAACCCTCTTAGCCAAATTAATCTCAACATATCCCGGCAACAAATCAACAGAATAAACACTACTACCATATCCAACATCAAATCCCTTGCTCTCAAAATCATCCCTCATAATATCAAAACAATTATCAACAGCGTCTTTGGTATCCTTAACAACCTCTTTCTCAATCTGCATTTCCAACATAGGATGAATATTATAACACCCCAAATAATAATCCCCCTGATAACACAAATAATTCCATTCCTCCCCCTGATATAAAATAGCCTGAGTCGCCAAAATCTCCCCACCATTCCTCAACATTTTCTCAACAGAATCCTCAACAACATCTCGAACACATTTATCAATAAAAACTCTCGGCCCCAAACCAACAGGAGTTTCAACAACAACCCTTCTCGTAAAAAGAAAGAAGAGAATAATAGCCACAACAATCACAATCGCCAGAATTATAAAAATCGTAACCTGCCCTTTTCTCTTCATTTTAGAATCCATAAATTCACCCCCATCTTTTTTATCTTCACAACTTTCCCCTCAATAATCAACTCCAACAGATATTTCTCAGCAGTATTCCATGAAACACCCAACATTCCCGCAACCTCAGAGCTAGTAACAACTCTTTCTTTCTTAATCAAACTAATTATTTTCTTGCTATGCGTATTCATAACAACACACCTATCAATATCATTATGCAAATAACTATGAATATACATATATAAACATTTCCATCTTAATAGAGACAATTCACTTATCAACACCTAAAGAGGATATAGAAATTTTTCTCCATACATCTTTTTAAGCTCTTCAATTAATTTATCTTCCTCGTTTACCTCAAAAAGATCTAAAAGTGTTGCCAGCCTTGAAAGCCTTACATTATTCCCCCAATTAACACCAGAATAATATCTCATCATCTCTGACAAATAAGCCCTAGCGCTAGGCATCTTAATACCCCAATCATCATAAACTAATTCTGCCAATTCTCCTTTATTCAATCCGGATTCCCTTTTTAATTGAGTTATTTTTTCTGGGATATTTTCCCTAAGATATTTCAACCTCCTATCTTGATCTTCTCGTTCCTTTAGTCTAAAATATTCTCCCACCGTTAATAATCCGCCTTCCATCTTATTGAATGCCTTGCCCCCTTCTTTCCCATAAGACTCCAATTCTTTCTGCATAATCTCTAATATGAGTTTCCATTTTAAAATCTAAACAACTCCCCTTCTTGAACCGGATTATTGAAAACCAAAGCATCACAGCCCGCACCATCTCTCACTCTCTCAGCAAGAGCATCCAGAGTGCTTCCATCAACAGGTCTAATATCACTATTGGGCAAAGGCGCATATAGGAGAGAATACAAATGAACTTCATCAGGTCCAACATCTCTCAAAAGGCCCAAATAATCCCCAACATTCTTTTCATTCAAATTTCCATCCCTTCCCCCAACAAACATACTCTGAACAACTTTTTTCCTAACGTTAGCACCCTTAATATTCTCAACTACTTCTGCCAAAGTTCCAGTCTTAGGGCGATTAAATCTTTGAAAAGTTTCCTCGTTCCCAGCATCCAATTTCATAAAGACCCAATCAAGCGAATAAAGATTCAAACCATCGAGCTTATGAGCATTCGTAAAAAGAGTTACAGGAGTTCTAGGGCGATACTCATTTCTCCTAGAAACAACTAAGCCAGCTAACTCATTAAACCTCGGATGCATCGTAGGCTCAGTAGGTCCACAAATAGTTATAGAATCAAAATGTTCATTCGACCCTAATCTTTTCCGAAGCGCCGCATCAATTTCACCAAGCTCGGTAAATCTTATTTTTTTAGAACCATTCACCTGAGAATCTAAATCATCAATACCATACTGACAATAAACACAGCTCCAATTACACGCAAAACCTCCTTGAATAGGATTAACTCCAAGAGAAAGTCCAAGTCTTCTGGAAGTAATCGGACCATAAACAGGCTCCTTCTTTAGCAACTTAAGATAGTTCCCTCTATTGTCAGAACTATATTCTCCCTCTTGTATATTATTCGCCATAACAAAGTAGTAACACCACCCTATTTAAGTAACATCTCCCCCTTAAGGGGTTGAAACAATAAACTTTATAAAATCAAAAATCCTCTATTAGATATGAACGAACGAATACTACAAGAAGCAGGCCTAACAAAAGGAGAATCAAAAGTATATTTAGCACTAGTCTTACTGGGAGAAAGCTCAGTAACCCCAATAGCAAGAGAAGCAAAGGTGTCCTTATCAAAAATATACGAGATATTGGAAAACCTAATCAAAAAGGGACTTGTGAGTTCAATAGTCAAAAACAACGTCAAACATTTCTCAGCAGCAGAACCAGAAAGAATTTTAGATTATCTAGAAAAAAAGAAAGAAGACATAATTCAATCAGAAGAAAAAGTAAAAAGAATAATTCCTCAAATCAAATTAATGTCTCAAAAAGACAAGCCACAAGAATCAGGAACAGTTTATCAGGGGATAAATGGAATAAAAACATTCTACGAAGAAGTTCTGAGAAATTCAGAAAAAGGAGACGAAATCTTAGTGATGGGAATTCCAAGAGAATCGGCAAAAAAACATGAGGGCTACTTTTTAGACTGGAATAAACGAAGAGCAAAAAAATCGATTTCAATTAAACTTCTATTCGATTATGATGTAACGGATCTGGGTAAAAAAAGAAAAAAAATAAAATTAAGCGAAGTAAGATACCTTCCCCAAAAGATGATCACTCCAGCATGGATTCTAATAACAAAGAATTTAGTAGCAACAATTCATATAGTCGAAAAGCCAATTTGTTTTGTTATTAAAGACAAAAAGGCAGCAGAAAGCTATTCTAGTTTTTTTGAAGTGTTTTGGGACTTAAGCAGCAATCATTCCAACCCAACAATATAATCAATAAAAGCAAAAAGCTTCCTACTCAATACAAAAATCTTCCCATTCAATTCCTTAAACTCATCCTCATTCAAATAACCCAACTCCCGAGCAAGAAAAACCTGACACTCAACCTCCTTCAGGCTCCCCATAGCATGATGCAAAAAAGAACCACAATCCTTATTCGTCTTCTTCCCACACCCCTCCGCAATATTAGACGGAACGCTAATCACCGCCCTCTTAATTTGAGAAGTCAATCCATAAATTTCATCCTTAGGGAAATTCCTACTAACCTCATAAATCTTTTTACTCAATTCAATAGAAAGCTTCCAAATATCCAATCTCTTAAAATCCCTCACCATAAAATAAGAATCAATATCAAATATAAAAAACCTTCCACGCTCGCCAAGTCTCACTCAAGTTACCCAAGCCCCGTGACGAAGTCACAACCATCGGAGTTCAAAGAACGACAACCATCGGAGCCAGAAGCGACAACCCTCGGCGAAGCCAACCCTCGGAAAACGATTAATCGTTTTCCACCCTAGGTGCCAAAACAAATCCAATTCCCATTTTCTCCCCAGGAAAGTCCAACCTCAAAGGATAATCATCCGAAAAATTAACAACAACCCTCGACGAAATCTTAATTGCTTTAATAAATTTCATCAAATACTCCAAAGAATATTTCGACTTACCAACTCCAAACATCTCTATTCCTTCTCCGGAAAACTCGGCCTTAGCACTATTCAAATTCCCAGAACCCTCAACGCTAAAAATATTATCTTTGGAATCATCAGAGTCATTCTTTGAGGACATTATAAAAGAACAAGAATCAGCAACAATATTGGCATCCTCAACCGCCTGTGAAAACCCAAAAGCATCCATCTCAACCCGAGCCCCAAAATTCAATTCCGGAATATCCTTATCCTCACTAGAAACTTCAATCAAAGCCAGACTAAAAGTCCTCTTAATTTTATCAAAAATCGTAATCTTCAACTTCCCCTCCTCTTCCTCAAAAACAACACTGCTCCCCGCTCCAGCCCTCTTCAAAATTTTCTTCAAATCCCCAAGATTAACACCCCAAATCTCATTACCAATTTCATACTGCGAAAAACTTTCCTTAGGCAACTTAAAAATAACCAACGCAACATTCGCTGGGTCAACCGCAATAATACTCATCCCATCCTCAAGCAACTTTATCCGAACCTCCGAAACAACCTCAGAAATTATCGAAATCGCATCACTTATCAACTTCGGGTCATCCAATTTTAATATCATGCAAACAAAACCCCATTTCCTTATTTAAAGATTATTACACTCAAATAGCATATCCTTTATTAACAAAACACCCCTATATTTACCATGAACAACAACCAAAAAGAACCCCTATCAAAAGCGCAAGTCACAGCCATGTCCCACTACGCAAGAAAAGAAATCCAACAAGCAATGTTCGAATTCTGCAAACACAGAGAAGTCGTTCCAAACTTCAACAACAAATTCTTCGGCAAACGCCCCGACACATTCGACTACCCATCCGACATCGTCAACTCAGCCCGCCAAGGCGCAACCTCCTTCCACTGCTCCGAAGAAATCTGGGAAAACCCCCTAGACATCAACACCGACATGACCCCCGCCCAATACGACAAAATCCGAACCGGCTGGGACTTCCTAATAGACATCGACTCCCCCTTCCTCGACTACGGAAAAATCGCAGCCCAACTTCTAATTAAAGAACTCGAATCCCACGGCATAAAAAACTACGGCATCAAATTCTCAGGCTCAAAAGGATTCCACATCATCGTCCCCTTCAAAGCTTTCCCAAAAGAACTCAACGGCGAACAAACAAAAGACAAATTCCCAGAATGGCCAAGATTAATAGCAGGATACATCCACAAACAAATCCGGGGACCCCTAAATAAAGCAATCCTAGATTTAACAGGACGAGAAAAACTCAAAGAAAAAGGTGAATTAATCTCCGAACACCTCTGCCCAAAATGCGGAAACCCAACAGCAACAAAAGAAATCGGAATATACAAATGCCCCGACATAAAATGCAGAACAGAAATAAAACACATGAAATCCAACAGAAAAGAAATCATTTGCCCAAACTGCAATGGGAAAATGCAAAGAGTATCAAAAGAAGAAATCCACTTCTGCGAAACCTGCAAAATCAACACCGTAAAACTAAAAGAAACAAGCTCATTCGGTGGCCAAATAAGACAAAACACAATGGAACAATTCAAAGTCGAAGACATAATCAAATCAACCGAAGACGCAGTCGACGTAATCCTGGTATCCTCAAGACATTTATTCCGAGCCCCATATTCCCTCCACGAAAAAACTGCATTAGCATCAATCCCAATAACAAAAGACCAAATAGAAAATTTCACACTATCCGACGCCGACCCCCTAAAAATAACCGAAATAAAATCATTCATGCCAAATTCTGAAGAAGGCGAAGCAAGAGAGTTATTATTAGAAGCAATAAACTGGGGAAAAGAAAACACCCCGAAAAAAATAGAACCGAAACACCGAAACACCGAATACCGAATACCGTTGAATGATTTAGTTATAAATCCTTCAATGTACCCCCCAGTAATCAAAAATATTCTAAAAGGAATTCCAAAAGACGGACGAAAACGAGCCCTAAGTTTACTCCTAGCATTCTTCACATCCCTAGAATTTCCCCAAGACTTCATCGAAGAAAAAATTCAAGAATGGAATAACAAAAATTACCAACCCCTAAAACAAAGCTACGTCAAATCCCAAATAGCATGGTCAATGAAAAACAAACGTCTCCCTCCTAACTACGATAAACCAATCTACAAAGAATTCGGAATCAACTCTCCGCCAGAACCAAATATGAAAAACCCAATAAATTATACAATAAAAAGAGCTCTTGCCCACAAAACCAAAGCATCAAAAGATTTTTACATCAAGCAAAAAAAATCAAACGAAATCTAATTTGCCAAGCACCCACAAGCGAAGCGCCCCGTCACCCACAAGGGAGCAAAGCTTCCGCCCCACCATCCCCTAATGCCAAAGGCATCAGCGAGCCCGGCATGAAAAACCCAATAAACTACACAATCAGGAAGGCGATGCAAGCGAAAAGCAGAATATCAAAACCTTTCTACGTTAAGCCGAAGAATACAAGAGAAATCTAATCTTAACCAGCTCTCGCAAGAGCTCTCACCTCAGGCGGAACAGAATAGGCATCTTTTGGACGATGATGATAGAGAACACACTTCTTTGTTAAATCACGAAAAAATCCAATCACAGGGTTAACCATATCCAATCTATCTTCCGAATTTACAGAAAGATCCAAAATGTCATCAACAATACCAGAAACATGTTCTAAATCCATTTCAGTCGCTTCAAAGACTTCGTGAAGTATGTCTACCTGGGACCAACTTCCAAAATAAGGTCCATAAGAATCTCCCCGTGCCAGTCTTGCCAAAGAATCACCAAATCTCTCTAAAAATTTCCTCTCCCCAGTAAGTTCTCCATTAGAATCTTCAATAGAGTGTAAATCACGGATAACCCCCGAGCTAGCAAGACCAAGAGACAAAGCATCAAGAGAATATTCAAGTTCGCCAGATTTCATAACAATCTCAATCAAAATAATTATTTAAACATTTATGTGGTCTAACCCCTCCATTCAGAAAGCAACCCAGACATCCTCTTACACAACCAACTCGCCAAACCTAGCTCAAGTTACCCAAGTCCCGCGACAAAGTCGCAACCCTCGGAGTTCAAAGAACGACAACCCTCGTTTCGCAAGCGAAACAACCCTCGGACATCAAAGATGTCCAACCACCTCAGAAAATTCCTTCCTCAGAGAAGGTAATTTTCTGTACAGCCAAACATTAAACTTAATAAATTCCCGAGTTTCCATCTCAATATACTCAACAATCTTATCATAATCCCCATGCTCATACCAAATCGGCACCATCATCCCATCCCTATCCTTCCCCGTAATATTATTCAAACCCGACCCCTTAAACTCCCCGCCATTCATCATAATCCCAACCGTATGCAAATCAATAAACGGCTTATTCAAAATATCAATCTCAGCCAACCCATGAACCGCCGACCGCTTCTTCAAAAAATTATGCTCAAAAACCAAATTATAACCAACCGGAATAAAACTAAAATTATAACTATCAAGAAAACTCGTCTCCGTCAAAAACCTCCGAATAATCTCCGCCTCAGACGATTCCCAAGCTTTCAAAATAATAAGAGGACCAATCGCCTCCCCACTATTCCGCCCCAACTCCTGATACTGAATCGTAACAATCTCGTTCACATCCGGGTCCAACCCAGTCGTCTCAACATCCAAATAAAAATTCCCCATACAAATCAAATGTTCTCTAATTATAAAAAACTATCTTAATTTTTCCTATTTCATAAAAATAAAATAATAACCCAACCCAAACCGGGCAAAGCCCTAATCTACAGTGCAACGTTCTACAGGCGAAACCGTTCTATATTCTACAGCGAAGCGTTCTAAGAGTGTGTTCCGCAGAATTTATAAATGAGCACACTCTTACCAATACATGAAAAAAGTCGGTGCGCTCCTCGTATTATCCCTATCTCTATTCCTATTCATCTCAATAGCCGCAGCAGCAGAAGGCGACAACTGCACATCAATCAGCGATTGCGACAGCGGAGAAATCTGCACAGATGACGAATGCACCATTGAAGACGACACAGACACAACAAATCAACAAGATCCAGACAAAATAGAAAATGGATTCGATTGCCTCGAAGAAAAAGCAGACGACTGCTCCAGTTTATCAACTCAAGAAATAACACTAACAATCCTAGCAACCCCAGACAATATTTTCGATGATTGCGTAGACGAATTAAAATCCAGAGAATCCTCAAACCATTGGGGGAATATCAAAGATACATCACTCGCGATTCTAGCACTAAAGCACGCAGGCGAAGACACCGAGGACGCAGAAGACTGGCTATTATCTCAAGAGAGAAC
>Ga0075124_10000303_pt1 | contig 23083 bp, 18 predicted proteins | sample AntAceMetag02UKS_FD_69809 | JGI IMG/M metagenome (GOLD analysis project Ga0075124, IMG submission 69809) | Saline lake microbial communities from Ace Lake, Antarctica - Antarctic Ace Lake Metagenome 02UKS | ecosystem: Environmental > Aquatic > Non-marine Saline and Alkaline > Saline | place... | reverse complement strand
TCCGCCACGGAACGCATATCAATGGCTGATTGGACTCGGGTGAGGACACCGATTCGTTCAAAAGCATCCATCAATGCCAGCGCATTCATGACGGTCGCCAACATGCCCATATAGTCTGCGGTTGCCCTGTCCATGCCGGCATGCTTGCCGCGCCGCCCTCGCCAGAGGTTCCCAGCGCCAATCACGATCGCCACATCCACATCCATATCATGCACATCCTTGATACGTTCTGCAATATGGGTCGCTTTATTCGGGTCAATCCCAAAACCGTCTTCCCCTGCCAGCGCTTCGCCGCCGATCTTCAATAAAATCCGCCGATAATTCAAACCATTCTCTTTCTCAGTCATCGCCCCTCCCGATTTCACTCACTTCGGTTCAATAAATAAGGCCAACCTTTCGGCTGGCCTTGCGATTCCTATTCTGTCTCTTCTTCAGAGTCTTCCTCAGTGTCAGACTCAGCGCCCAGTTCCCAGCGGACAAAACGTCGTACGACAACTTTCTCACCCATCTTGATGACCTGTTGATTGATCAGGTCCTGTACGCTCATACTGTTTTCACGCACGTACGCCTGGTTCAATAAAACGGTCTCCTCTTTATATTTCTTGAGGTAACCTTCCACAATTTTTTGGATGATCTTTTCGGGCTTGCCTTCTTCCTTCGCCCGGGCTTCCGCGATTTGGGCTTCATGATCCAGAGCTTCTTGAGGAATATCCTCTTCGGAGAGGTAAAGCGGATTGGCCGCCGCGACCTGGAGCGCAAGCTCGTGCGCCAGGTTAAGGAAATCCTCAGAACGACCCACAAAATCGGTCTCACAATTGACCTCAACCATCACCGCCATACGACCTTCGCCGTGCGTATAAACCTCAATCACGCCTTCCGAGGCTTCCCGACTGGCGCGCTTGGCGGCTTTTGCCAAACCCTTTTCGCGCAGAATGTCATTTGCTTTCTGAAAATCTCCGTCAGCATCCCGCAGAGCTGCCCGGCAATCGAGAACGCCACACCCCGTGGCTTCCCGTAAATCCTTGATCATTGCGGTGGTAATTTCCATAATTATTTATTTCCTATCTAAATTCCGTTACGTAGATCAGTCTTCTTTATCGCTGTCTTCTGATTCTTCTACTTCTTCAGCAGCCTCAGCTTTGGAATCGGCTTCCTTTTCATCGACCTCGGGTTCTTCAACCTCTGCTTCAGGTTCAGGTTCAGGTTCCGCTTCGGGTTCAGTTTCGGGTTCAGCTTCGGGTTCAGTTTCAGGTTCGGGTTCAGCTTCAGGTTCCGCTTCGGGTTCAGTTTCAGGTCCAGCTTCAGGTTCAGCTTCTTCTGCTGTCTCACCATCGAGGATTTCTTTGTCTTCTTCTTTTTTGTCCTCGCTGTCCTGATTTATGCTTTGGGGTTTCTTTGAGGTGCCGAGATGCTTCAGCGTTGATTCGCCGAGCAGTTCCTCGTCTTCCAGTTCTTCATCTTCATTGAACTGCGAGATTTCTTCAGGCATGGATGCTGCTTGTGTTTCTTCATCCTCAGCTTCCTTGCCGCGGATGGCTTTTCCTTCCATGACAGCGTCAGCAATCTTGCCGACCAGCAGTTTTATGGCTCTGATCGCGTCATCATTGGAGGGGATGATGTAGTCAATGTTCCGTGGGTCGCAATTCGTATCCACAATGGCAATTACTGGGATCTCCTTCAGGTTCGCCTCATGAACGGCGGTGTCCTCACGGTTCACATCAACCACAAAAAGGATATCCGGCAGGCATTTCATTGTGCGGATACCGCTGAGTCGCTTAAGAAGCCTTTCGATCTCGCGTTCGATCATCAAGCCTTCTTTTTTCGTCAGCAGGTCAATCTCGCCGCTGTCGCGCATCTGTTCAAGCCGTTCAAGTTCAAATATCCGTTTTTGGATTGTAACCCAATTGGTGATCGTCCCGCCCAGCCAGCGTTCATTGACATAGGGCATCCCACACCGGTCCGCCTGTTCCTGGATTGTATCCTGGGCCTGGCGTTTCGTGCCAACGAACAGCACTGTGCCTCCATCCGTGACGGTATCCCGGACGAGATTATAGGCATCCTCCAGCATATTCACGGTCTGCTGAAGGTCGATAATATGGATACCATTGCGTTCTGTAAAGATATACGAACGCATTTTTGGATTCCATTTATTGGTACGGTGACCAAAATGGACGCCGCTCTCGAGGAGAGCTTTCATTGTAACAACGGGTGACATGTTTTTATACTCCTTTGCGTTTAACCTCCGTCTCCTTTCGCTTGTCCCTCACCCATCATATGGGCACGCAGGACAAATCCAGAGACGTGTGAAATAGTGCTGTCAAATTACTCTGACAGCGGCATTAGTATAACATATCAAGGATGAAAAGGGAATAGAATAATGTGCGGTGTTAGGGCAAAGTTAAAATGTTCTATAGTGTAGCAAAGTAGAAATGTCCTAATTGGATACATGAACATGCTGTCCATTTAGCCGATGGTTAAAATTTCTCCAGGAATGATCGGGAGCAGGCTTGACTGCTTTTCTCTCAATACCTTACGAGCCAGATAAGATAATAAAAATAAGGAGAAAAGCCTTCCCCTAAAGGGGAAGGTGGCGCACAGCGCTGGAGCGAAGCGGAACACCTACAGAGTGCTGGATGAGGTGTTCGGTGATCCATGCACACCTCATCAGTCTGCGAAGCAGACAGCTTCTCCTCAAGGAGAAGCCTTCGCTATGTCCTGTTTACCTCCAATTGGACATTTTAACTTAGCTGGAATAGGATATTACTACTTTGCTCTAACATAGAATAAAGAAAAGGTGAGTATCATTTCTACAATGATAAACGAAAGTACATCTTGATAAAATAAATGAATAACTGCCCTGACCCATAGGGCAGTTATTACTACCAGAAAGTGAGATTAATTATTATTCATAAAAAGCGGATAATAATAATCGACACCTTTCTTTGCATCAATAATGATACTTACCGTTGCAATTTCACTGTCATCCAGACCGTCATTTACCTTGAATGTAAAGCTGTCAACACCAATGAAATCCTCATCTGGTGTATAGATCAGGTTCGGTGCGGTTCCGGTTAGCACACCATCAGCAGGAGTGGAAACAATATCATAATCAAGTGGATCCCCATCTTCGTCGAAAGCTGTCAAAGTGATCTCAATGGGCACTTCTTCCGTGTAAACATCTTGATCATTCGCAACTGGGAGGTCATTGACATCCCTGATGAAGACTAATAACATCTTCTCGATCATCTTATTCCCCAAATCTGTACTGCGGACACGGATCTGATAAACAGATTTCACTTCATAGTTAAATATATCTTTGGACTGCAAACTTGAACCAGCGATCTCGAAAGAAGCGTTATCATCATCTCCATCACCGGAAACAAACGCATAGGTGAACGAGTCGTTGGGAACGTCCGGGTCAACGGTCACAAAAGTGCCGATCTCAGTTCCTGTGGGTTCATTTTCTGGAATGCTGTATCCAGAAAGAGCGATATTTGTTGGTGCACAGGATTCCGTATCCACCAAGCCATCCGCTGCAGTAAACTCGATCGCCGATACATCCGGCCAATTCACCAGGATGCTGTTCTCAGAATCAATCTCAATTTTAGATGTCTGATTTGGAACCAATGCCTGTAGGGTGATCTCAATCAAATCACCCTCACCAGATTTTGGTGTCAGAGGATTAGTGGGCGAATTCTGCTGAACCATCCCAAAACTGATAAAGCCAATCGTATTATCTATTTCGTTCGATGGTTCGTAAAGCGCTTCTCCTATGTCTCCATCCAAAAAACCACCATTAACGATATCTATTACTTGAATAACCGTTTTATCAAAATTAATCTCAAGGTGATAACCGGTCAGATCAACCGCATTTTCAACCCTTACCACAATCGTTTGTGTGCAGCATGTCTTTACGGTGGTTGTGCTTGGATCAACATACACATGTGTTATTTCACCTTTCGACAGGGCAGCCCTGGGGAAAAACAAAGTTATCGCAAATACCAGGATAATAGTTGATATTTGAAAAGCTAGTTTCTTATTGTTCATGGCATTAATCGCTTTCTCATTACACGACACTCATTTCCGAGTCAACCACAGACATAAACCTAATCCCACTGCTACCACAACAACCACAGCGACAATCCACCAATGTTCCATCAAAGAAAAGTTGCTCTGATCATCGGTGGTGCTATCTCCGTCCACTGCTGACTGCATCTCATCCTCACTGCCGGTCTCAGACAATATTATTGGTGTGGCAGTATCTGAAAGGTGCGCTTCTTCAGAGATTTCAGACGTCTCTTCACTTGCGATACTGTCTACTGGTTCATCGCCACTTTCTTCCACTGTAGAATTAAGTGTCCAGGTTGGCGTAATGTTGACTTGTGCATCCGGTGGTGCCGATGTGGGAACATGGATCATTGATGTGGGGTCCTGAACTGGGATTGACGTGGATTGCTTAGCAGCAACCTCATCTGAAACACTCAACTGTGCACTTACAGGTTCAGCGGAGATTGCCTCTCCAGAACGGGTTGAAAGTTCCAGGATCGTGACCTCCAGATTGCTTACTCCCTCCGCCAAACCCTGAAAATACAAAATCAGGATGATGCCATCGCCGGATTTCGACTCGCTGGGATTCATCTGACTCATCACAAACCGGATCACACCAGCCTCATTATCAACGGTATTAAATAAAGTCAATCCTGCATCCAGGAATGTTCCTAAGGCGGGTTGGATCCCATCAATATTCGGATCAGCATCTTCGATTGACAATATTTCGGGGTCGAACGTGATCTCGATGTCAATCGCATATAAATTCTCGACGCCCCGCACTTCAACTGGCACCTCAGCACGGCTGCCAGGTAGGAGCTCGTAATCCACAAAGATGCCAACCTGAGTTCCGTCCCCATCCTGAGCTGCCACTACACTTAACGGCAGGAACAGAATCAGAAGTAGGGTCGTAAAGATCAGTGCATTCCTATTATTCCAAAACTTCATAAAAGTAAATCCTCTTGTTCATTCTTCCGACGACCTATCAGAACGGTCAGCATGGTCACAATGGTAATCAAACCTGCAATCAGCACGCTCCACAAGATAAGATTCGCCCATCTTGCCTGGTTAGTGCTGATGATATCGCCGCTGCCATCGCCTTGAGCATTCTCCGACGTGTCAGAATCAACAGATGAGGCCCAATCCAAATCACCTGTATCGTCCATTTGATCTACTGCGCCGCTGAAGGACACAGGGGTCGCTGTTTCTTGAACTGGATAAGCATCATCAACCTGTGAATGTCCGCTTTCGGCATCAGCAATATCCATATTGGATTCAGTTGTCTCCGCACGATCTACATCGTCTGTTGCCGTTCTCGTCATTGATGGTATAAACGTCTCCTCAGAAGGTGTTATTGTCTTCTGGGTAGGTGTGGGGGTCCTGGTCATCGTTGGAGTCTTTGTCCAGGTGGGTGTTTTTGTTAATGTTGATGTTTGCGTGCCTTTTGAAGCAGGGTCGGTTGTTTTTGTGGCTGTGGCTGTATAAGTAGGGTCACTCGTCACCAGCACATCGCCAGACTCACAATCAGGATAAGCGAAATTACCACCTGAATCAGCAAACACCACTTCAGCAATCTCAACACTCGCCGTCCCAATCTCTTTTGCACTGAAGGTCAGCTCAAGCAGCACACCATCGCCCGAAACCGCCGGCGTTGCAAGCTGTGTGGCAGCCAACCGCAGAAGACCGGGTTGGCTATCATCAAGATAAACAACCGCAAGGTTGTTAAGGTAATCACCATGTTCCCAGGACATTAATTCAAGTCTTTCCTCATCGTATTCAACCGTCACATCATATGCATTCACATTCAGCCCACCAGTGACCACAAGCTGCAGTGAAATCTCATTTCCACGCGGCACCTGGCTGACTTCAGGGTCTACCACCAGCGAAGTTACTCCCTGCGCCTGCACGTAATAAAAGGGATTAATACTTGCCAGCAGAAATGAAACCCCGGTTAAAGACCCAAGAACAAGCTGTTTCCAATCACATCTATTCATATCAATAATCGTTTTAAAACTGCTAATAAAATCCTATCTACTGCCATAATTTCAGCAGAATCACTTCGCAGAGCGCTACCAATCGGGATCGCCCTAACGACATAATCCTGTCATGCAGGCTGGGCTTAATGCTCAGCCTGCATTTTTTATATTTCTATATTAACTACGGCGTCCAGCTGTTGTATGCTGTGCTTGATTCAAGGTCGAAGTTTCCACCGACCATCGCCAGGTCTTGAATGTTCACCAGGTTGTCAAAGTTCACGTCACCAGCGTCATTAATATCGCCACCGTAATCAGCACCGATGACAGACGCATCGCCAATGCTGATTGCATTGTCATTATTGACGTCTCCACCCAGGAGCATAATGGGGTTCAGCGTTGTGGCAGCGGTGATGTCAACTGTCTTACCACTGGCAGTCGTCACATCCAAATAGCGATCTTGCGTGATGGTGATCGCATAGGTATCTGCGACCACTTCAGAGAAGGCTAAGTTGTGGCTAATGGGGCTCGTCGAGGTTACTGGGAACGGTCCGTAGTCATTCAACAATCCATACTGAGTGAGTGTCATTAACACACCCGCACGTACCGTGCGAGCCTGCATGGAAACAGTGCCGGTCACTGAGAAGTGAGCTCTCACCAGGACTCCCCCATCCTCAAGGTTGTTTGCATAAATATTAACAGATGAGGATTGAGGGAGCATACTGAACAAGTCGTCGCCAAAAGCCAGGTCGCTTGTGCCAGCCGCCTTTCCTGTAAACGTCACCGAGAAGAGAATCAGACCCTCTCCGGATTGTTCGCTGAGAGAGGTACCCGCAAAGGAGATCACGCCCTCGGTATTATCAAAAACGACAGTACTTGCACCTACCGCCGGATCGGGGAAAACAAGTCCTTCGGTCACCCCGGTCACTTCCAACTTGGCTGGATCAAAGGCAATTTCGAATTCTGCGCCGGTGGCATGTTGCAAATTGGCTTTGACCTCATAGGTGATGGTGTCGTAGCTGGAGTGCGTTGTCACCAAAACCTCATTAACAAAGGGATTTGCTGGGTCGGTGGTATCTTCAAGATACAGGTCCACATGCGTCCAGGGGTCGTAGGAAGTGATGTTGGTCGAAACGCCGTCACCGGCCGTTGGGCCACCATAGGCGCCCCAGGCATTGTAGGTCACATCCAGATCTTCCGGCGCCTCCACACCCACGCCAGCGTTGCCCTTAAATAGGTTGCCCTGAATGTCAACATAGCCAGAGGGTCGGGTTGTAAAGTAAATGCCATCGCCATCCAGGTCGTGAATGAACATATCCCGGACGATCAAATCGGCGATGGCGCCAGCAAAGTTGATCCCATCCCCTGTGATTTGGTCGCTGCCATCGATCTCAAACCCTTCGATAACAATGTTCGTCTTGTACCCGTCCACCTCGATACCGCTTGAACTCCCGGTCGGGATGCAGCTTGCCGTCCCTTCCGGCGGACCGGAGATGGTCGTATTGTCTGCATTGATGACGAAGCAGGGCGAATTATTCTGAATCACCGTGAGGTCCTGCAATTTGATAATCAAACCAGGTGTGTTGATGATAAACCCACCACTGAGTGAACCAGGGGAACCCAGGAAATGGATCTCTGATCCTGAAGGAGCGTTATTGAGATATTGCTGTACAACATCGCCTGATGTTCCGGCGGGAATTTCAATTACACCATTTGCATTAGGAACAATCGTATTGCAGGCATCATCCTGACACCATGGAATGAATTTAACCATATCGCTCACAGCATAGTCGGGGATGGCTGCCGGGGTCGTGTCCAACACATCATAGAATTCGTCCCAGGTTGAAGCTGGTAAATCATTAATAGAAAAAACGGTTGGGCCAGCCTCGCTTCCCCAATAATTCTCCAGGGCATCAATTTCCACGGACGCGGTTTGAATAGTCCACACCGTGCCAACCCTGTTGAAGTCGTGATTGAAGACGCTGTAATTATTACCCAGGAATTTGTTATGTCGCAGAACCGGCGGATCTTGAGGTTCAATAGACTGGGTTGCAACGCCAATCGCGTTATTCTGCAAGTTGTTTCCGGTAATTTCGATACCGCTTGTTGTACTGTAAAGCCAAATACCAGCGCCCGGCCAACCATAGGTATATGATGATTTTTCTCCAGCTTTCAGACCGGAAATCGTATTATTCAGGATCTCTATATTGTAAGCGTACATGCCCCGAATGCCGTGCTGTGCAATAGCATAATCACCCGAAAGGGGTGTTGCAGGTGCTTCAATGACATTTCCACTCACAACCATATCGGAGCCGCCCAGAGAAATTGTACTTTCTGGATCGAAACCTGTATTACCAGAAATCAATCCCCGGCTGCTGCCAGAAGTATGGATGATCCCACCACCGATGATCTGTCCGCCATGTTCTTCACGGATGGCAATGTTGTTGCTAACGTCAAAACCAGTCACACTATAGAGAACAACAGCTTTCCCGCAGAACATGAATCGGTTGTCGGTGACCGTTATGTTCTGACGAGCTTTATCATAAGTACTGCTGTCTGTCTCAATTCCTTGGGTTGACAAACCAACAATGTCACTCTGTGTTGTGCTAGGTATATTACCGCTGAAAGTAAAACCAGTAATCGTAACCGACTCGCCGTCGGTGTCATACGGATTTGCCTGGAAAGCAGCAGTAACTGTCTCAGTCTGAGCTTTAATTAGGTTGCCATCCGTTAGTGTAATCATCACCACAGGGATAGTGACATCCTCACCTGAGGTCCCCATCGTGATGAGGTCATCGTCGGTGTTGGCAATGATCACGCCGATCGCGCCGCCCTGTTGTGCATTATATGCTTTTGTTGAGAAGCCAAAGTCTCCTCGATCAATCAGCGCAATTTTGCCACTCACGTTACCGGGCTGTGAACCGCCCAATGGAACGTCTGAATAAACGACATCGCCGGAAACGTTCCAGGCAGTATCGCCGGGTTGGGGACCGAATGATGCCAGGCTGCCGTTTTTCAACCCCGCAATGCTCTCTGGCGCTGTAATCTCAATCGGTAGCAGGTTCAATAGCGCTGCATCACCTGTGATTTTCACAATCGGTGATTGAAAACCACCGCCATTGTAATTTCGACCTTCAACAGCTTGCACGGTCGTAACATCACGTCCCGCACCAATCAAGTCGATTGCCTTGTCTATCGTGAGGTTTTCATTATACGTCCCCGCTGCCACACTGATCGTATCGCCAGGGCTGGCAGCATTAATTGCAGCCTGGATGGATGTATAGGTACAAGTCGAACATACATCCAGTGTATCCGCCAAGGCTTCGCCAGCCGGCATAGCGGCAAACAGCAGCACCGCAACCAACAGCAAGCTAAAACTTTTAAGCATCATCTTTTTTACATTCATCTTGTTATCCCTCCAATTAAAGTGATTGAACTTTTACACACAATGCGAACCATCCACGGCACCCCCAGGGCTGCTTACTACCCCTTCAGTGCCAGAAATGTCAGCCGCAATAGTACACTCGGCTTTTAAAACCCATATCTATTTCTTGATCTCTCGTGCTGACGACAAGCTTAGATGCCAAAACAAAGCATTGATATCATCTCGTCAAATGAGTTTTGGCTGCTTGAGTTTATTATCGTCTGATGTCCCCACTGATTTGATACTTCCCACCCTGAATCTGTTTTAGATTATAGAGTTGTACGCATGGAAATCCTATCATTGAGAACGACTTCATTGTTTTCAGAGATACCCCTGATTTTCTCAATTGCTCCTCTAACAACCTCCTTTATGAAGTAGAAGAATTAAAAAAGCCGGTCTGATTCAGACCAGCCGTAATATGCTTACGTTTCAATAATAGTGTGTTGAGAGTCAATGAAGCTATTTGTGGTCATCAAAAGATTAGACCCTACCCCAATAGATTAAAGTTTATTTTCTGATAAAATATCGCTTTGACACGCTTCAATTCCCACCAATAAATTTTTACTTCGATTGTAAAACAATTCTAATACAGTTCTTAATTTTATTCAAGTGTTTTTTCATATCAATCTAATTGTTGAATCGTTTCAGAATTATCACAATAATAACAATTTAATTTCATACCGTTTTCTGTGAAGTTCCTTCTGTGCATTAGTTTCAATCCTCATTGTTTAGTATGGTACGTAGATTTGGCGTGCACCTTTTACTCCGAAATCCAGCCCCTGTAATTGAATATTAAGTCTTGCTGACTCCTTGTGAGCGTGGTATAATTCCTCCTCGCGTCCGAAAGGGCGCTGTTATCATGGTTTGAAATATAAAGGAACGTAAGATGAACCAAGCTGAACTATTGAAATCAGTTGAAACACCTGTCAACGAGGATATCCCTGAACTTTCCCCTGGTGATGCCGTCAGCGTCCATCTCAGGATCACTGAGGGCGATCGGGAACGCATTCAGATTTTCAAAGGTACCGTCCTGGTCGTCCGCGGCAGCGCCAATGATGCCTCCTTCACCGTCCGACGAATCGCCAGCAATGGCATCGGCGTTGAACGCACCTTCCTGACCCGCTCCCCGCGCATCAAGAAGGTTGACGTGGACAGGCACACAAAAGTCCGGCGAGCCCGGCTGTATTTCCTGCGTGAACTCACTGGCAAACGCGCCCGTCTAAAACAGCGCTTCCAGTAATTAGAGATAGGAAATCTTTCTACTCGGGCAAAACCTGCCCGTCCAGTCTGGACCTCATCAGAACTCAACATCACCATTCACAAGTTGTGTTGATTCCCGATGAGGTTTTTCTCATTAAGGAGTAAGCCGTGTCCGAATCCCTTCTACCGCTGATCGGGATCACCTGTGGATTTACGAAAAACGAATCCGGGGCTTTTGTCTGTCAAATTGGACAGGCATATATCCAAGCCGTTCAAAAGGCAGGCGGAGTCCCGCTCATGATCACGGTGTGGTCAGATGATTCTTCCCTGTCTGCCCTTCTCCCAAGATTGGATGGGCTGGTCTTTACAGGGGGTGGGGACATTGATCCTGAGCGTTTCAATGGCAAGCCACATCCAAAGATCTACGGTATCTCCCCTGAACGGGATGAAATGGAATTTGCACTGCTCTCCAAGGCGTTGGATTCTCGGAAACCTTTCCTGGCGATCTGCCGCGGGATTCAGGTGCTGAATATTGCCTTTGGCGGGGACCTTTATACCCATATCCAGGATCAATTACAGCCCTCATTGAAGCATGATTGGTACCCAAAATTTTCCCGGGATAAGCTGGCACACGAGGTAAGCCTTGTCAGCGGGAGCAAGCTGGATGAGATCTTCGGAGCAAAACAGATCCGGGTCAACAGCCTCCACCATCAGGGGATTGCCAGGGTCGGAAAGGGCTTGAAAGCGACAGCCTTCGCGCCGGACGGTCTGGTAGAAGGTCTGGAGGTTGAAGGCGCGGATTTCGCGTTGGGCGTGCAGTGGCATCCCGAATGCCTGCCGGATGACCCTGGTATGCAGAGCCTCTTCAAAGCATTGATCACAGCCAGCAGTGGATGAGGTTTAGGAATAATTTAGCTACAAACGATACGATTCTAATTTCCAGTTAAAAAGATTTCCATAAACAGAATAAATTTACCTATCTGATATAATAATTTAACAATTACATAAACGGACAATATTGAAGGGGTTTGTTATGCCTATACCAGATTTCCAAACAATAATGTTACCATTGCTATCATATGCCAGCGATAAAGAGCCACATCATATCCAAGATGCTGTAAAACATCTTGCTAACAAATTTAATTTGTCAGAAGAAGAACAATCGGATTTATTACCTAGTGGTCAACAACCAATTTTTTACAATAGAGTTGGATGGGCGCGTACTTACCTAAAAAAAGCTGGTCTATTAGCGAGTCCAAAAAGAGGTTTCTTTCAAATAACACAGAGGGGATTTGATATTTTAAGAGAAAACCCCCAGAAAATCGATATGAGTTATCTTAGAAGATTTAAAGAATTCATTGAATTTCGAGAGTCTAAACAAAACGATGAAACCAAAGAAATAAAAAGTGAAACACAAATATTAGAAGATGCCACTCCAGAGGAAGTTTTGGAAAATACGTATCAACATATAAGAGAATACCTCGCAAATGAATTACTTGATTTTGTTCTGGACTGTACACCTGGTTTCTTTGAAAAATTAGTAATTGAATTGTTAGTAAAAATGGGTTACGGAGGTTCTCAACGAGATGCGGCAAGAGCAGTAGGCAGAAGTGGAGATGAAGGTATTGATGGCATTATTGATGAGGATCGTTTAGGATTGAATGCTATTTATATCCAAGCAAAAAAGTGGGATCCCAATAGCACAGTAGGACGTCCTGAGATTCAGAAATTCGTGGGAGCGTTGCATGGGAAAAAAGCAAGAAGAGGTGTTTTTATTACCACATCAAGTTTCACAAAAGCAGCAAGAGAATACGCAAATAGCATTGATACGAAAGTCGTATTAATTAATGGACATAGATTGACAAATTTAATGATTGATAACAATATTGGAGTATCAGTAAATTCAATCTATGAAATTAAAGATGTTGATACAGATTACTTTGGCAAATCAACAGTAATTTAAATTGGATTGAAGTAACTCATATAAAAAACCTTATTAATCACATCGATCATTATCCCACTCTAACATTCGTTCCAAGAAAACATAAAATCTTGACATACATAATATTAGGTCCACTTTTTAGGCGACTTAGTATAATTACAGAAAAACTAACTAAACAAGGAGAAATAAAATGGATGTCACCATTGTCTTATCCTGGGTCGTCGGCTTACTGTGGACTGCCACGGTGTTGTGGGCAGCTTTTGCCGTTTTCCGCGCTTCCCGGAATAAGCCTGTAAAAGCTGGTCTGACGATCACAATCTGTCTGGTCATTGCATCCCTGGTATTAACGGTCGTCAACAGCGGTCTGGTGTTCATCCAGCCGCAGGAGCGCGGCGTGGTCATCTCTGCGCTTGAACCAGATGGGTATCGTGAACAAGAACTCACGGCTGGGCTTTCCTGGGTGATCCCCTTCTTAGAAACCGTTGAAATTTACCCCATCTCGTACCAGACCTACACCATGTCAATCGCCACGGAAGAAGGTCAGCGGGCGGGCGATGATTCGATTGCCGCTCGCACTGCTGATGGTCAAGAAATATTGGTGGATGCATCCGTCATCTTCGCTGTCGACCCCGAGCAGGTGGTCAAAGTCCATATTTTTTGGCAGGGCCGTTATGAAGAGGAACTGGTGCGGGCACAGGCACGCAGCATCATCCGCGACGCGGTCTCTCAGTTCAATGTCAATGAGGTCGTCAGCACAAAGCGGTTTGAGTTGATTGAACAGATCAGCCAGGAAATGACCGTTGTCCTGGAAAAAAACGGGATCCTGATGGTGGACTTCATCCTACGCAATATTACCTTCTCAGATGAATATGCTGCTGCGGTGGAGCAAAAACAAATCGCAGAACAGCAATCCCAGGAGGCGGAGCTTCTGGTTGAAAAGAAGGTGCAAGAGGCGGAACAAGTCCGTCAGGAAGCGCAGGGAGAAGCAGATGCCGCCGTGATCAAAGCGGAAGGTGAAGCTGCCGCCCGCATCCTGGAGGCAGAGGCTGAAGCTGAAGCCCTTCTGGTTCAGGCGAAGGTCCTGGCAGATTACCCTGACCTGATGACGTATGTGTACATCACCAAACTTTCCCCGAATGTCGAAGTGATGTTCCTGCCCTACGACACGCCGTTCATCTTCCCCTTATCAAGTGATGGCAATCTCTCACTGGATGATCTGGGAACCACAGACGTTCCGCTCGAATCGACCGAAGTACCCTGATCTTTCGGAACCAGAGTCCTGAGATTACAATATAAATCCACAAGTCGCATCAGTGAGGTAACGATTCCTTTTTCCTGAAAATACCTGCTGATGCGATTTGAAAAATAACCAATTCTTGAGTAGAATCCAGCCGCTTATGAAAAAACAACGAAACTTGGCGATTCTCACCATATTAAGCCTGACCATCTTATGCCTTGGAACACCGGAAGCCGTCCAGGCACAGGCAGGGGAGCCCTATGAAGTGCTGGCTGAGATCAATGCCCTGCGTGCCTCCTATGGCCTGGACGGGCTTGCAGAGAACCAATACTTAAATCTCGCCGCTCAAATACAGGCGGATTATATTGCAACCACAGGGGTGGGCAGCCACACAGGAGAAGGCGGCACCACCGCCTATGACCGGGCACTGTCCGTCGGCTATGGTGAAGGCGCCCAGGTCTGGGTAACGGAGAACTGGGCAAAGGGATATGGACTGACAGCGTATGAATGTGTGCATGACATGTGGGAGACATCCACTGACCACATCAACAATATGCTCACGACCTGGCATAACGAGTTCGGTGCGGGGGTCGCCCTGGATATCAATGGGATGACCGTTTATGTCGTCAATTTCGGTCATTCCAGCGGCAGTGCCATCATTCAACCTACTTCCGGCGGCCCAACCAGCACAACCGCTCCTGTCATTCAACCCGTCACCGTAGCCACGCCTTACGCAGACAGCTCAGTGATCCATGCTGTCCAATATGGGCAGACGCTGTGGAGCATCGCAGATGCGTACGGGATATCCCTGGATGACCTTTTATCCATGAATGGCTTGACGGAAGATTCTGCAATTTATCCTGACGATCTACTAATAATCGTTCCTGCCAGCATTGAAGCTGAGGAAACCTTAGATTTCACGGACACACCTGAAGTTCAGACGCCGACTCTTATGCCAACACCCACAGAGGTTGTGGAGTCAACGCCAACGGAAGCGGTTTTAACCCCCACCAGGAACGCTAACGCCCCAGGCAGCATCCTGGCTAATATCTTCAGCGGGGATACCCTGTGGGTTGGGATCGGTCTGGTTGCAGTCAGCGTTTTTGGGATCATCCTGCTGTTATTCACTTCAGCGCGCCTGCGCTGACCACCCCTATACTGTCAATTATTCAGAGATAAAAAACTTGGTATAAAAACGCTTCAGCTGACTTCAGGCTCAAGCGCTGTGGTCGGGGACAACATGCGCACCCCTTGCTGCATGAGTGTGATAAAGCTTCGCCTGACGCCCAGTCCGGCGTTGATAGGCGACACACAGTGCCGTCATGAAAGACTCACTGCAATCATCCCGGACCAGGTTGACCGTACAACCGCCAAACCCCGCACCGGTAAGGCGGGCGCCATAGCAACCCTCTTGTTCAAGCGCAATCTCCACCAGGATATCCAATTCCGGCAGGCTGACCTCATACAGATCACGTAAACTGGCATGACCCGCCACCATCAATTCTCCAAAGCCACGAACATCCCCCATCTTTAGCAGCTGGACTGCTTCCTCAACCCTGGCGATCTCTTCAACCACATGCCGGGCGCGGAGCCGCACATCGCCAGGCAGCAGGCGCGCGTGCGCTTCGAAATCCACCGGTGAGACATCCCTCAGCGCCGTGATCCCGGGAAGGGCAGCTTGCAGCGCCAACACTGCATCAACGCAGGCTTTTTGACGGTCATTGTAGGCTGAATTCGCCAACCGTCTGGGGATATTGGAATCAGCCACAATGATCGCCACATCATCAGGCAGCGGGACCGCTTCCCACGCAAGGCTGCGCGTGTCCAGATAAAGGGCGTGGTTTACTATCCCAAACATGCAGGCGAACTGGTCCATGATCCCGGATTGAACGCCAATATACTCGTTTTCACCTTTCTTCGTGAGTTTAACCAGCGTCATCGGATCTACTTCCCAACCGCTGAGATTCATGAACGCCTGGGCAAAGGCAACTTCCACTGCAGCCGAAGAACTGAGCCCGGAGCCAATCGGGATATTGGATGTGTAAACAGCTCGTAAACCCGGAATCGAAAGCCCCGCTTGCTGAAAAGCCCAGGCAACGCTGGCGGGATAAAGGGCAAAATGCGGCAAGGACTCGCCATTCAGATCGACCTTATCGGATAAATCTGCTATTCGAAACGCTGCTTCCTTGCCCAGGTCAAGCGCGTTCAGTATGATAACCGGTTCATCAAGCAGTTCAACCGTCAATCTCATGGTCAGGTCAATCGCGGCAGGCAGTACTACCCCGTCGTTGTAATCAACATGCTCTCCTAACAGATTAACACGCCCTGGAGCGATAACAGTGAGAGATTTGGAGGTGGATCCCGATGCCATAGTGTGTTTTTCCTTAGTGAGTTTAAGGTGTTGGCATATCAAATGATTCCAAAAGTGATCGCGTTTCGGCAAGCTCAGCTTTCCGTATATGGCTCAGGCTTTTGATTTCTAATTCGCGCTTCAATGCTGAACTGTGGTCTTCCACTTCTTCAACATAGACCAGCGCCACCGGTAGATGCATCTTTGTATAACGGGCGCCGCGCCCGGCATTATGCTCCTTTACGCGTCGCGTTGGTTCAGTCGTCCAACCGGTATAGAATGCGCCATTAGAACAGTGCACCATGTAGCAATAATACGACATCTTTCACGGTCTCCAATTCTACAGGACCCTCAGGGTCAGTCCAACTTAACGCCTGCCGATCAAAAACAGAGTCAGGTCCATCACCGGTTCGCCGATAATCACATTAATCACATTCAACCCCAACATCGGGAGGATGACGATAACTATAAGGAGAATAAATGGGCTGTATGGGCGGATGCGGTCAAAGACCTCAACCCAGTGTTCGGGCAGGAAGTAGGTAATGATCTTTTCGCCATCCAACGGCGCAAGGGGAAGCAGATTGAACAAGAAGAGAGAGAGGTTAAGAAACAGGAACTCCAGCAGGAATTCTCCCCAGGAAGGTAAAAAGGAGCTTGTCGATTTTACCAGCGGCACCCATCCAAACCGCAAGGGGATGGCAGCTAGAATCCCCAAGAGCAGGTTGGTCATCGGACCAGCGAGGGAAACCAGCATCATCCCTGCTTTTGTCTTCCGGCGAACCGCATAAGGGTCCACGGGGACAGGCTTCGCCCACCCAAAACCCGCAAAGATAAGTGTAAGGGTGCCTATTGGATCCAGATGCGCCAATGGATTGAGGGTCAATCTTCCATAAGCCTTCGGCGTCTTATCCCCCAAAGCAGTTGCCACCGCAGCATGAGCAAACTCATGAAAGGTGAAAGCGATCAACAAGGTGACTACTCTGGTGATCAGGATGGGGATAGAGAAATTAGTAAACATATCTCATTTGTGTCATATTTTCGATAAAGATGAACCTCATTATAACATGCAGGATATTTGAAACCATCCAGTGCCTTCCACCCGCTTCTTTAGTCACCTGCTGCAAGCAAAACCGATGTATTGCAAATAAAAAACTCTCCCGGTGAAATTCCGGGGAGAATCTATTGCAATGATTTGACTCTATAAAAACACCGGGTGGAACACCCACAACGCTGCCGTGAACGATGCCTTATCTCGTCCATTTTAGTATTTCAATATCTGCTCCCGGACCTCTCCCCATTTGAGGGCATCTTCAATCCCCTTGTTGATCGGCAGCTCAGCTTTCCAATCCAGAAGGTCCTTTGCCTTATCCGCATTGGCAAACGCGCCAGCCACGTCACCAGGGCGGGGAGGCCTCTCAACTTTATTAATTTCTCTGCCAATGACCTTCTCGAAAGCATCCACCATTTCCCGCACGGTCACCCCATTTCCAGTCCCCAAATTAATGACTGCATAGGGTATTTCTGGGTCTGAATCCCTCTCGATAACCTCGTCGAATTTTTCGACCGCTCTGATGTGCGCCAGAGCCAGATCCCAGACGTGGATATAATCGCGGATGCCGGTACCATCCCGTGTCGGCCAGTTCGTGCCGGTGATGCTGAATTCCGGCAGTTCACCCTGAGCGACATCAACAAGCTTACCGAGAATATGACTCGGTTTTCTTATATGCAGCCCCGTGCGCATCTGAGGGTCTGCGCCAATCGGGTTGAAATACCTCAGCGCGATCCCCTTTAGATCATACGCATGGGTGAAATCCTGTAAGACCATTTCCATCATGTACTTCGTCCGGGAATACGGGCTGTTCGGTTTGAGTGGGGATTCTTCAGTGACCATGAAGCCGGGCACGACATCATAAATCGCAGCGGAGGAACTGAACACGATCCGGGGATAACCCAGTTCTGCCAGCTGATAGAAAAACTGCATTGATTTGACCACATTCTCATGATAGTAGTTATACGGTTTCTCAACAGACTCCGGGACAACGATCAGGGCTGCGCAGTGGATCGTGGCGAAAATATCAGGGTGTTCCGAAAAGACTTGAGCAACTGCTTTCTTATCTGCGATGTCCCCTTTATAGAAAATATGCCCGCGAGTGAATTCCTCCCGCCCTGTGATCAATGAGTCGAGGATAATGGGGGTATGCCCATGATCCTTAAGCGCGGAACAAATGGTGCTCCCAATGTATCCGGCGCCACCAGTGATCAATACTTTCATAGAAATGTCTCCTTATCAGTGAGGTTCATCAACTTTTGATTGTAACATTGAAACAACCCTGCATCATATCATGAATCAAAATTGTATTGATATGAGGATGACTTTTCCTTCAACAAACCTTACCTTTAATTGTGTGACTTGAGAAATTAATACAGCGGTGTCGCTACCGCGATAGCACATGGGCCACAGCCGTGGCAGCCATACCGCCCAGGCTCTGGATCAAGCCTAATTTGGCACCCTTCACCTGGTTCTTTCCCGCTTCGCCCCGAAGTTGAAGGGTCGCTTCCACTGCCTGATACAGCCCCGTCGCACCCAGAGGGTGACCGCGCGCTTTCAACCCGCCAAATGTCGCCACCGGGATTTGCCCATCCAGACCGATCACAGCTGGTTTTGCCAGCATCCAGCCCTGACCCTGGGATGCAAACCCCGCCGCCTCGAGGGAGAGGGTCGCATGCAGCGTGGTCGCGTCATGATATTCAAAGAAGTCCACATCCTTTGGCATCACTCCCGCCTTGCGGCAAGCTCGTTCAATCGATAGACGTGCAGCGTCCCAGATCAACGGGTCTGAACGGTCATGGATGGAGAGCCGATCCGTCACCAGACTCGACCCAACTATACGCACTACGGGTTTATCCCATCCCCTCGGCAGTGTATCTTCCCTTGTCACGAGGACAGCCGCGGCGCCGTCCGCATAAGGTGCAGCATCAAAAAGGTTCAGGACTTCTCCGGTTTGCAGCGCTTTTTCATAATCTTGTGCTCGTAGAGCACGAGGGAACATCGCATTCGGGTTCGTGACAGCGTTGGCGTGGGCGACTTCCGGGAAACCCGCAAAAGCCTTCCGGTCAGGCGAATATTCATACAAATAGCGTTGGAATAATAGGCCAGCCAGGCTCAGCGGGGTCAGCCCCTGTGCAGATTCAAAATCGGCATCCAGCATCTGGGCGAGGAACGAATCGGATTCAGGCCCGATCACATCTGTAAATTTTTCAACACCCACCGCCAGTGCAGCATCTACTGCGCCGGAAAGCACAGCAATATAAGCCATCCGCAGCGCAGCACCGCCGGAAGCGTCCGCAGCCTCCACCGTCACCCCTTCCGCGCCGGTCAAACCAGTATTTTCGGTGATCAGCGCGCCAAGGTTCGCCTGACGTGAAGCGGAAGCGGATAGCATATTTCCGATGTAGAGGACTTGCGGCTTCAGTCCTCCGGAGTCTTTAATCGCTGCAAGGATCGCTTCAGCAGCAAGGCTCCTCAGGGAGGTCTTCCAATGCTCCCCCACCGGTGTCTGTCCAATCCCAGCAATGATCACATCTGAATGTTCTTGATCCATGATTGTTCTCATTTCATGGCAATCTTGCCGCGGAACCGGGCATACAGCGCATAATCAATTTCCGTCCGGCGTGCGATGTAATCCTGTGTGCTCAACGCCGCCGACCTGCGTTCGAGCAGGGCTTCCTTTGCCGTCAGAACGAGTGCGTCTGAGCCAGCTCCGGATCCGTAAGATGTGACCAGGATCCTGTCTCCTGGAGAAGCGATATCAAGCACTGCTGTCAACCCTACCAGCGCTGCACCAGCGTAGGTGTTCCCAATCTTGGGCGAGAGTAAGCCGTCCTTAATCTGCTCCGGCTTGAATCCGAGCTGACGGGCAACCCGGGAAGGAAATTTCTCGTTTGGCTGGTGAAAAACTGCGTATTTAAAATCTTCAGGAGATAATCCCTCACTCTCCATCAGCGTGCTGGTCGCAGATTTGACATGGTTGAAATACGCCGGTTCACCGGTGAACCGCTGCCCATGCTCAGGGTACTTCTGATAAGCCCGCCGCCAGAAATCAGGTGTGTCAGTCACAAAGGAATACTGGGCGTCAATGGTGGCCAGGGCTTCCTCCGCTGGTCCAATGATGAAAGCTGCCCCACCGCAAGCCGCCGTATACTCAAGGGCGTCACCGGGTTTACCCTGCGCCGTATCCATCCCAATCACCAGGGCATAATCCCCCATCTGAGAACCAACCAGACCCATTGCAGCGACAAGGGCTTCCGTGCCTGCTTTACATGCAAACTCCCAGTCCCCAGACTGGATATGGACCGGTGCACCAATCGCCTCAGCCACGATCGTACCGCTGGGTTTCACGGCATAGGGATGCGATTCAGACCCAACCCACACCGCCCGGAGCAGCTCCGGATTGATCCCTGAGCGCGCCAGGGCGTTGCGCGCCGCTTCAATGGACATGGTGATCACATCTTCATCTGGTCCAGCGACGGCTTTCTCCTTCACCGGACCTCGCAATGCTTCACCCTTCCAGACACGCGAGATCTCTGTACCTGAAATCCGGTACCGCGGGATATATGCGCCATATCCCACGATCCCAACCGAACGGGCAGGTTTATTGATGATCCCTTGATCCTTCATAATCTCATCCATTCTACTACGAACGCCTACTGTCTAACGCTGTATCGATATGATCACACCAGCCAGACTCTGCTGGAGAAAACACGAACTCCCATTACCAACATGGGTCAATCTGAGAATTTACCGGTTAATATATACCGGAGTCAACCTCCCAAAAACTATCAGGTTCAGGAAAATCAGAGAGCGCTTGATCATACCCGCCCAAACAGAAGCTATTTAAATACATCCACATCATTCACTTTCAGGGTAAAATTAGCGCGCTATGACCGATGAAACGACCTTATCTTGTGAACAGCTAGAAGAACGCCTGGCAGCGCTGCATGAAGTCAGCCTTGAACTGGTCCAGGACATTTCCATTGATTCCCTTCTCCAGCGAATCGCCCGGATTGCATGTGAACAAGCCGGCGCAACCTATGCTGCCATCGGCGTCAGAGGGAATAATGGAGAAATGACCCGTTTTATAACTTTTGGGATGGATGACAAAGTGGTCTCTAAAATGCCTCATCAACCCATTGGTCTTGGGTTGATTGGCGTGATCGCTGATGCTGAAGGTCCCGTGCGGGTGGATGACATCCAGAAAGACCCCCGCCGATCTGGCTTCCCGGAAGATCATCCAGCGATGACGTCGCTTCTGGGTGTCCCAATCCGTTTAGGCAGCCAGCGTTTGGGACAAATTTATCTAACCGATAAGGTCAACGGAAGCGCTTTCAGCACAGACGATGAACGCGTGATTGAGACACTGGCAGCCTATGCTGCAGTGGCAATCTCAAATGCCCGGTCCTATAATGAATTACGAGAACGAGACCGCACCCTGACGCGCCGCAACCAGGACCTGGCGCTGCTGAATAACCTGGCTTCAGCCCTGGCTTCAATAACCGAGTTGGATGAGCTATTGAAAAACGCATTGAACCGGGTCATGAATTACTTTAATCTTGACATTGGCGAAATCTACCTGAGTGAAGAAGACCAGAACACCCTCAATAAAGTCCTACATCAGAATGTGGATTCGCCAGACTTATGGAAGAACAACCGCCTCACACTAAAAGAGGGTTTGATCGGGCAGACCGCCAGCAGCGGCCAGTCCTCTCTGGTCAGTTTACCTTATCCAGAGGACCCCTATCTACAGAATGATGTCCTGATAGAAGCAGGTATTTCGCAAATTGCCTGCTTCCCGCTCACCAGCCGCAGCGAGGTATTGGGCGTGCTCAGCATTGCCCTCCGTCAGGAAAAACTGCTTGACCCAATGGACCAGCAGCTGCTTTCTTCGATTGCGTCCTGGGTCGGCACCACTATTGAAAATGTCCGCCTGAACATCCAGGGTCGCCGCCTGGCAGTACTCGAAGAACGCGACCGAATTGGCATGGACCTGCATGACGGTATCATCCAATCCATTTATGCGGTCGGTCTAACCCTGGAACATGCCCGTCTCCTGCTTAGCGAGGAACCCGGTCAAACGCGTAAAAAAATCAACCAATCCATTGAAGACCTCAACAGCACGATCCGGGACCTGCGTGCCTTCATCATGGACATGCGCCCCAGACAGCTGTTTGAGGAAGACCTGATGGATGGTTTAAAGCGCCTGGTGAGTGAATTCAGGGCGAATTCCTTGGTGGAGACAACCCTCAGCGGCCCCTCTGAAGGGTTAGATGTCCTCCCGGACACTTACGCAATCGCCATTTTCCACATCTGCCAGGAGGCTCTGGCAAATATAGCCAAACACGCCCAGGCGAAGAAGGTGGAAGTGTTGGTCTGGACAACCCCGGACCGGGTATTGATGGAAGTGCATGATGATGGTCTGGGATTTAACATCCAGAAAGTTCAGCTTACCCTCGGTCACGGCATGTCGAATATGCAGACTCGCGCCCACAACGTAGGCGGCGACCTTGAGATCACCACTGAACCCGGCAAAGGCACGACAATCATGGTCTGGATGCCCTATGCCCAGGATATTGAATAGGACATCGGAGAAACGCGAATGACGGAACCCCGAAACCTGCAAAAAGCAGCCCTGCGCGGCGAACCCTCATACGTCTGGCGTGATGGACAGCGCCGGCGCCTGCAGATGATCCTGGAGGCAGCAGGAGACCGCCTTACAGGGCGTGCCCTGGTGAATGGCTGCGGCGTAGGTATGTATCAATTTCATCTCGCCGAAAAAATGAGGGGTATCGTTGGGCTGGACATTGATTTTGAGCGTTTGCAGGAGACAAAAGTCCACGACAGCAGGGTGGTCAA
>Ga0075124_10000300_pt1 | contig 23160 bp, 16 predicted proteins | sample AntAceMetag02UKS_FD_69809 | JGI IMG/M metagenome (GOLD analysis project Ga0075124, IMG submission 69809) | Saline lake microbial communities from Ace Lake, Antarctica - Antarctic Ace Lake Metagenome 02UKS | ecosystem: Environmental > Aquatic > Non-marine Saline and Alkaline > Saline | place... | reverse complement strand
GCGCCCGATGGTCTTTTGAACCCCGCAAGCACCTGCTGGAGCCACTCAACGATGATGCCGTCGTACTGTCTCGGCACGAACCTATGCCCACAACCCTGATTCCTAAGTTGTCTGCTGTGGAGGAAGAAGAAGAACCCGATCGTTTCGATTCTCAAATCTTTGAGAATTCTGACCTTGGTGCGACAGCGCCGCTTCTCGAGCCTGTCTCCTACGGGCGCAGTAGCCAAGAGGAAAGTCGGATGGCAGACACCGCAGACTTGCTCGAGGTGTTGCGCAAAAAGCGCGGTGAGAGGGAAGCTGCCTCCGACGGGTTCGACGAACACTCGCGCAACACTCACCCCTCTACCGGTGGCATCCGACTCGTTGATGAGGAGGAAGACCATGACGCTTTCATTACTCCCATCGGACAAAAACGGCCCCCCGATGACGATGATGATCCCACCCCTCCTCCAGTGGGCAAAAAGAAGCGTCCCGAAATGCCCAGCTGGGACGACATTGTCTTTGGCGCCAGGAGCGACGACGACCCCGCTTAGCCCCACGCTCCGAGCGGGATAACCGGAACTTCCCGCTCGCGTTGGGTGATAGACCCGTGTTGGCCCACCATTGCAGCCGACATCTTGGAAGCCGTGGGGCTGTGGTAAACCGCTAGGGACCCGACACAGAGAATCACGATGTCGCCGATACGTTCGGCTACGGCAGGGTCCACGGGCCCCAACCAGCCACCTTCAATAAGTTCCTGCCGAGTGACGACGCTTGCTCGCTCCCCGAGAAAATCTTGCCACCGTGCCACCAGCGAGGCCAGGGAGGCGCCAGGCGCGAGATAAAGCTGCGGCGCGCGTGGTTCCCCCGCCCACGCCCGCACACCCTCCAGCAGGGGTGAGGGGTGGTCCACAAATATTTTGTCCTCGGGTGGGACGTCCACCATGCCGTGATCGGCTGTGACGATTAACCCTTCTTCGGGACCTAGCAGACGGTCTAGCTCAGACACCCACCCATCGAGCTCTTCGAGCCGGTGCAGCCACGAATCAGACTCTGAGCCGCTGGCATGGCCTGTCCTGTCCAGAGCGGGCCAATACAGGTACCCCAAAGCGCTGTCATGGCTATCGAAAAAAGACCTGAGGTTGTCGAACTGCTCGGTCAGCGACCCTGTTCCTGCAAAGTTGGAGCCTCGCCACACTGCCTTGGTGAAGTCGCTGTGCTCAAACCGAGGCTCACCCTGCGAAAGGGAGGGAATTCCCAGTGCTTGCGCTTTTTGAAACAGCGTGGGGACCCTCTGCCAGGTGGCTGGATCAACGAGGGGTGACCAGCTCTTCAGGTGATTAATGATGTCGCCGCTCACCGGCTCCTGGAGGGAGTAGCCCACAATTCCGTGCTGCCCGGCACGCACCCCGGTCGTCAACGTGGTGAGCGCGCTCGCCGTCGTGGACGGGAAACCCGAATCCGCACTGAGATCTCTGCGGCGCCACGCCCTCATTAGCCTCCGTGCGTGGCCAGAATTTTCGCGCAAATTTTCCGCACCGAGGCCATCGACGAGCAAAACTGCGGCTTTCTTGACGGGAGAAAGACCCAGTGGATTATCCTCAGCTTGCAGGGCGAGAAGACAACTCGACAGGACATCGGCAAGCCTCACAGGGGCAATCGGTGAGACCAGTACCATGATGACAATCCTATGACTGTGCCCACTTCACCTCCCCAAACCGCGCCGACCGAACGCATTGTTGATGTTGAACTGACCGACGAAATGCAGGGCTCCTTTTTGGAGTACGCCTATTCCGTCATTTATTCCCGAGCCCTTCCCGACGCTCGCGATGGTCTCAAACCTGTTCAGCGAAGAATTATCTACCAGATGTCCCAGATGGGACTGACCCCGGAAAAGGGGCACGTAAAGTCCGCGCGCGTCGTGGGAGACGTCATGGGCAAGCTTCACCCCCACGGGGATTCAGCCATCTATGACGCGCTTGTCCGGATGGCCCAACCCTTCTCGATGCGTGTCCCGATGGTCGATGGGCACGGTAACTTTGGCTCCCTTGACGACGGGCCAGCTGCCGCCCGGTACACCGAAGCCAGGCTGCGCCCGGAAGCCCTCGCGATGGTCCAGGATCTTTCCGAAGACGTTGTGGATTTTATTCCCAACTACGACAACCAGCTAACCCAACCCAGCGTGCTCCCCGCCGCTATTCCCCATCTGCTCGTTAACGGAGCAAGCGGCATTGCGGTGGGAATGGCGACAAACATGGCCCCGCACAATTTGGTCGAAGTTATCGCTGCCGCCCGTCATCTGCTCGAGCACCCCGAATCTACCCTCGGGGACCTGAGGACCTTCATTCCTGGGCCAGACCTGCCCAGTGGCGGAACTATCACGGGCATCGAGGGAATATCGGACGCCTACGCCACTGGCCGCGGAAGCTTCAAAACACGGGCGAAGGTCAGCATCGAAAACATAGGGCCGCGGAAAACGGGTCTCGTCGTCACCGAGCTGCCCTACCTCGTGGGGCCCGAACGCGTGATTGACAAAATCAAAGACGCGGTGACGAGCAAAAAGCTCACAGGAATCAGCGATGTCACCGACCTCACCGATCGCCATCATGGACTCCGGCTCGTTATCGGCGTCAAGGGCGGGTTTGACCCCGCCGCTGTTCTCGAGGAGCTCTATCGCTTGACCCCTCTGGAGGAGAGCTTTTCCATCAACTCCGTCGCACTTGTTGAAGGCCAACCAAAAACGTTAGGGCTTCTCGATCTTCTGCAGGTGTATCTTGATCACCGGGTTTCCGTGGTGACGAGGCGCTCTCGCTTTCGCCTCAACCATCGCCAGGAACGCCTTCACCTTGTCGAGGGGCTCCTGGTGGCCATCGGGGACATTGACGCCGTTATTTTAATCATTCGGTCTTCAGAAGATGTTGGGGCGGCACGGGAGAAACTCACGGAGGTTTTCAGCCTCTCCGTGGCACAAGCGGACTACATCCTCGACCTGCGGCTTCGCCGACTGACCAAGTTTTCTCGCCTGGAATTGGAAACTGAGCGCGATGCGCTGCTGGCAGAAATTGCGCAGCTGAGCTCCTTGCTCGCAAGCGAAGACCTGATCAAAGAAACTGTTTCCGGTGAACTTTCAGACATGGCTGACAAGTACGGCACTCCCCGACGCAGCGTCATTTCTGGACACACCCCACCCGTAGTTCGCTCCACACAGATCCACAAGGATCTGGCGATTGCCGATACGGCCTGTGTTGTTGTTATTAGCGCCTCCGGTAAGGCAAGCCGAGTGTCCTGGTCCGGCGGTTCGGGGGGCGTTCCCGCCAAGAGACGCGCCCACGACGCGGTGATGGCTCAGGTTTCCACGAGTATGCGAGGACGCCTAGGAGCACTCACCAGCACCGGCGTGCTCCACATGTTTCACCCTTCTGATGTGCCTGAAGCTCAGGCCGTGAAACCTCAGTGGGGCGAGGGAATTGTCCTGTCGGACTATCTGGGGCTCAGCAAGGACGACGGAGCGATTGTGGGGGTGTTTGCGCTTGATAACTCCAGCATCATCATGGTCGGAACCACTCGAGGGGTGGTCAAACGAGTCTCGCTGGGTGACCTCGGCGACAAGACCCACTACCCCCTCATCGCTCTCAAAGCCGGCGACCAGGTCGCAGGAGCTTCGCTTGCCCCCGACAGCCACCACATCGTTCTTGTCACTTCTGCCGGCCAACTATTGACCTTCTCTGCTGCGGAGGTGCGCCCGCAGGGCCTCGCCGCGTCGGGAGTAGCTGGAATCTCACTGCCCGAAGACGACCGGGTGATTTTTGCTGGCGCGGTGAAGCGAGAAACTGCACACGTCATCACGATTTCGGGTTCCACTGCGGTTCTGCCCGGAACAGAGTCCGCGAGGGTCAAGCGGAGCGTCCTCAAGGACTTCCCCACCAAAGGTAGAGCTACCTCGGGAGTTCGAGCTCACTCCTTCTTGAAGGGGGAAGATGTGCTTGTCGGCGCGTTCGTGGGCACCTCCCCGCAAGCGCTGGGAGCCCGTGGTCACGCTATGGAGCTCCCCGAAGAGATATCCAAGCGCGATGGCTCAGGGTCACTCGTGGAGGAGTCTTATGCGGCGTTAGGCGTGCAAATTTTCTAAACGTCGATGCGTTCTCTCGCCAGCCCAGGACCCTGAATGATGAAGTCCCTCCGTGGGGCGACATCATTACCCATCAGTAGCTCAAAGACCGTTGATGCCGCTTCGGCGTCGCTAACTCGTACCCGCCGAAGAGTGCGATGCTCACGATTCATCGTGGTCTCGGCCAACTGGTCAGCGTCCATTTCCCCCAGGCCTTTATAGCGTTGCAGGGGCTCGCGGTAGGTCTTCCCCGCGGCTTCGAGAGCTTTCAAGAGGCTTTTTAGCTCGTCCTCTGAATAGGTGTAAAGGATTTCTGAGGGCGCTCGGCCTCGGGCATTGACAACGACGCGATGGAGAGGAGGTACCGCTGCATAAACGCGACCTGCGTCAACCAATGGCCGCATATATCGGAAAAACAGCGTGAGCAGCAACGTGCGAATGTGAGCGCCATCAACGTCAGCGTCAGACATAATGATGATTTTGCCGTAGCGAGCCTGACTCACATCAAAGGTTCGTCCTGAACCGGCCCCGACGACCTGAATGATGGCGGCGCATTCAGCGTTGTCCAACATGTCCTGAACGGATGCTTTCTGGGTATTGAGTATCTTGCCTCGAATAGGCAAAAGAGCCTGGTGTTCACTGTCGCGGGCAAGCTTCGCGGTGCCCAGTGCCGAATCACCCTCGACGATGAATAGTTCACTGCCCTCGGTTTCTTTACTGCGGCAATCGACGAGCTTGGTGGGAAGCGTCGACGCCTCCAGCGCGTTTTTGCGCCGTTGGGTATCCTTCAGCGCCCTCGCAGACACCCGCGTTTTCATTTCCGCCACAATTTTTTCCTGCAGCAGCGTGGAGAAAGCTTTGTCTTCGCGTTTTGGGGAGGCGAATTTGTCGTTCAACCCAGATGAGATCACCGCCTGAACAATGGACTTCACCCCGGGCGTCCCCAACACTTCTTTGGTTTGTCCTTCAAACTGGGGCTCCGGCACCCGAACGGCCACGATGACAGTCAGGCCCGCCACCATGTCGTCTTTCTCAACTTTGTCCTTGCCGACCTTGAGCTTGCGGGCATTTTTGTCTATTTCTGCGCGCAGAGTCTTCACCAAACCGGCGTCAAAGCCCTGCTGGTGTGTGCCCCCCTTCGGGGTTTGGATGATGTTCACAAAACTCTTATTCACCGTGTCATAGCCTGTGCCCCACTGCATGACAACGTCCACGTGAACCTGACGCACAACATCTTGCGACAGCATTTTTCCGGTGTCATCGAGAACAGGAACTGTTTCTTCAAACTCTCCTTCACCGCTGAAGTACCACGGCCCGACCACGGCGGCGTCCGGGGCTAAAAATCCGAGAAAGTCAGTGAGTCCGCCGACAGCGGAAAACGTGGTGTGTGACGGGGTGTCGCCGGTGTGGTCATCGAGATGAATGGAGAGATTGGGGACTAAGAAAGCCGTTTGGCGGGCCCTGTCGGCGAGCTCTTCAGGGGCGAACAAAGTTTTTTTGCCAAAGATTTGGGGGTCCGGCCAGAACCGAACCCTCGTGCCTGTGACACCTTTTTTGGTGGACCCCACAATTTTCAGGACACTTTGTTTAACAAATGGAGTAAAGACGGAGGAGGGTGAAGCCTCGCCTGAATCAGCAAATTCGCCAGGTTCTCCCCGATGGAAAGACATAGCCCAGGTCTTTCCCTCGCGATCTACTTCAACATCAAGGCGTTCGGACAATGCGTTGACGACAGAGGCCCCGACACCGTGGAGACCACCCGAGGTGGCATAAGAGCCTGCCCCAAATTTTCCGCCGGCGTGGAGTTTGGTGAAGACGAGTTCAACGCCGGTCAGTCCCGTCCTCGGTTCGATATCGACGGGCACTCCTCGGCCTTCGTCCGCGACAGAAACACTCCCATCAGAGTGCAGGACAACGGATATGTCGGACCCGTGACCTGCCACTGCTTCGTCAACGCAGTTATCAATGACTTCCCACAGGCAATGCATCAGGCCGCGCGAGTCGGTCGAACCGATGTACATGCCCGGTCTTTTGCGTACCGCCTCCAAACCCTCGAGAACGGTCAGGTGTCGAGCGGAGTAATCGTTACTAGGCACAGAATTTTGTCCTTAGGGTGGTTCGTTTTCCGTCCCTATTTTAGGCGGAGTCACCGACCACGGTGGATGCCCTCGCCGGTTGCACCTCATACGCGCAGGGCGAAACTGGGAGCGTCACGGTCAACAATCTCGGTCAGACGTGGTGGAATAAACTACTGACTAAGAAACCCCCCAAGGAGAACCGATGTCTTACGCCTCACCGGAAACGACCGAAGCCCCCAGCGAGACAAGTGTGACGTTGGGTTTTGCGGACACGTGCGATAGTTGCGGCGCGCAAGCCTACGTGCGAGTCACGTTGGAATCCGGCGAATTGCTGTTCTGCGGACACCACGCGGCAAAGCACCGAGAAACCCTCGGAACGAGCATTCTTGCGTGGCACGATGAAACGGACCGTCTGCGCTCTGAGCGCTCCAGCTAGACGGACCAGCTTCGATGCGCAGAGCGCTCCTTGCCACCGAGGCGGTCACCAAGCACCTCGCAAGCCTTGTTTCTCAGCACGACGTTATTGACTTACGTGCCGATGCCTATGGCTTTGGAGTGAAGGCGACGAGTCGGATCGCAGCTGAGGTGGGATTTCAAAGTGCCTTGGTGTCCCCCGCCCATAACGCACAGTGCGCTCTACCCGTGTCAACAGGAAGCTCCGGCTCTCTCACGCGGTGGTGGGATAAGGCCCCGCAGGCTCTCATCAGCTTTCAAGCAGACATTATTTCGGTCAAAAGGGTAAAAGCTAACACCGCAGTCTCTTACGGTTATGAATATCGGACCACGAGTGACACCACGTTGGTGCTGGTAAGCGCGGGCTTCTCCGATGGTGTCGCCAGGACTGCTTCTCCCGGTGCCCACATTTCCCTTGGCGGCGAGCTCTTTCCGATCGCCGGTCGGATCGCCATGGACCAGTGTGTTCTCGATGTTGGCCAGGCCGCTGTCGCCATCGGTGATGTTGCCACCATCTGGGGCGAGAGCCCCTCTCTTGACCAATGGTCGCTCTGGTCGGGTCGCTCCAGTGGGGCACTACTTGCCCATCTCGCCCCCCGGGTGGTGCGCCAGTGGACGTAACGCCCACCTGTTGGGTCGAAATTTCATGTGCTGCGTTTGCCCGCAACGTTCGCCACGCGCAGACGACGCTCGCTCACGATGCCCAGCTCATGATTGCCGTCAAATCTGACGCGTATGGTCACGGCGAAAAAGAGATGGCCCAAGCCGCCATGGCTGCAGGAGCAGACTGTCTCGCCGTGCTCGATATTGACACCGGGCACCGACTGAGACCTCATGCCTCAGACGCTCTGCTGTTGGCTTGGCTGCTCTCGCCAAGCGATGATTTCACCCTCGCACGCGAGGCGTCCCTTGACCTAGGAATTTCTGCCCTCTGGCAGCTAGAGAAGCTTGAACGCGAAGCACCCGGCGCCGCAACTTCCATACATCTCAAAATTGATACAGGGCTCCACCGCAACGGCGCTCTGGCCGAACTCTGGCCAGCGCTGTGTGAGCGAGCCGGGGAACTTGAAAAGACCGGCACTGTGCGGGTTGTGGGAATCTGGTCTCACCTGGCTGACACATCGATTGCGGATACCAAGGCGGCCCTGGAGCTTTTTCATTCCGCTGTCGAGCGCGCCCGCGGGCTCGGGCTGCGCCCCACCATGCTGCATATCGCCGCGTCAGCGGCTGCCACAGACATCCCAGAATCCAGACTCGACATTGTGCGGGTGGGGATTAGCGCTTACGGTGTGAGCCCCTTTAGCGATCGAAGCGCTACAGATTTAGGTTTCGAACCCGTTATGGTCCCGCGCGCTCTTATCGTGGAGATCGACCAGAAGGCCCAGACTGCCCGTGTGGGGATGGGCTTTGGCGACGGGCTCCTCACCATTCCCGAGAACACAGGGTGGGTCTCTCGAGATTCTGAGAAACTTGCCCTGCGATATGTTGAGGTGGATCACGTTGTGGTGAGCCTGCCCCGCGGTTCCCGGGCTGCGGTCGGAGACACGATTACGCTCTGGGGCGAGCCCCGCAAGGGGACTCCGAGAGCGGAAGACTGGGCGCAGTGGGCGGGAACCATTGGGGATGAAATCGTGGCCTCAATGGGTCCCGATGTGGAGCGTCGGTTTAGCCGCGACTAATTCCCAGGCGACGCTCTATGCCCGTCCTCGCCTGAGCGGCAGCGTTTGCCACACGATTATGAAACTCCGCGGTGTGGCGGCTTTCGCCGCGTTTTTCGAGCACGTTCTGGGAGATATCGTCACACCAGTGGGGATTAAGTGCCAAAGCAGGTCCCCCCAAACGAGTCCCCAAGAGTCCTTTCGCGATGAGGCCTTCCTCGCGGGGGTAGCCCGATTGCGGTCCCTCGACCCTCATCAGAGATTTCCCCCCTTCATGAAGGGTCACCGCTCCGACCTGGTTGACATAGCCCGCGCTAGGTCGCCCTCGGAAGTCAACACCAGCCACCTCTCCAGAAAACCGGGTGGACTGATGGTCGGCTTCTGACGGGAAAATGCCCGCACCAGGCAACACCTCACCCTCCGGGGTTGTCACCGAGACCCCCAGTAGGTCCCATCCGGTTCCGACCGCCAGAAAAAAGGCTCCTTGGGCGCGCCACAGGTTCACGAGGCCAAGGAGAGGGATGAGCTGGGCTGCAGCGGGGCGCATACTGGACGCTGATCCACTCCCCACGCACACCGCGTCCACCTCGGCGGGCGCATCGCCTACGCGGTGGACATCCACGATGTGTGCGTCATGGCCACTGTGTTCCAGGGACAGCGCAAGTATTTCGGCGTTCGCGGCAGAACCATTCAGACCGAGGCTTAGCGGCAAAAGACGGACAAGAGTGAACGCGCTCATCGGGTGCCCTCAAGCTCCTTATAGCCGGCCAGGCGCCGGATGCGCATCATCTGCTCGTAGTTCACGATCGCGTTTAACGGCCCGGCGGAGGGAGGCGCCTCCGCCACAAACCTCTCCAGCGCGGCCTTCGTGTCTTCGACCACGTGCCCGTAGGGAATACCTCGATGCTCCAGAAGTGAAACCCACTGCCACGCTTTGGTGCCGCTAAGAACAGATACCGAAGAAAGCGCACTCGTGTCTGTGTCAAAAATCCAGGAAGGGTCAGGGGTTCCCTCATCCACGGAAATCCACACGTTTTCTAGGGGGTGGGTCACCGCGTCGAGGTTGGCCTGCAAGCTGGGAAGGTTCTTCATCATGATGAGCGCAATATCGCGACCTTTGTAGGTGATGGTCTCTCCGCGGCCATAGACGGGCGTTAACACTTCTAACGCCGCTATTGCCGTTTCAGGCTTGAAGCCATCGTCAAGAACGACAGAGGCCATCGCTGCGGCAAGGCCGGTGTCCACGGCGTAGTGCAAGCCAGGCTGGGGCATACGCAACGCAAATACCGGCCCGCGAAAATCGAGGTCGACCTGAGCCCCCGCGACAGAGACAACAGAAAGTACTGGCTTGCTGAGCGAAACGGCGAGACGCTCAAAAAACAACGGAGCCGGAACGAGGCCATGAGCTGCCGACGCAGAGGCCTCAGCGCTGACCGCCATGTGTTCCACTCGAAATCCCTCCGCTTCAAGCTCAGACCCCAAAGCGTGCGCATTGGGGTCTCCCCCATTGACCAGAACCCCGGCGGAAACCATGCGGGAAAGATCACGAAGCATCCGGTAGACAGCTTCTGGTTCGCCAAAACGGTTCAGCTGGTCAACCTGAATATTGGTAATAACGACCCACCTAGGCTGAATCAAGTGCGCAATGTGTGTCCCATAGGCCTCATCAACCTCGAGAACCGCGATGTCTGCGGGAAGCCTACCCCTGAGCGACGCGCTCCCCACCAGTGCAGAGGCCAATCCTTGAGGAAGGTTTCCCCCCGCAGAATTAGTGAAAACTTTCAGCCCGTGGGCCCTCAAAATGCCGGCCAACATTGTCGTGGTGGTGGATTTTCCATTAGAGCCTGTGACAAAGATGACACCCCGCGGAAGGCCACCCAACGTTCGTTCCAAGACGTGGGGCAGCAGGCGCAACACAACCAGCCCGGGAAAGGCTGAGCCTCCGCCGCGCAAACGCGTAAGAAAGCGCACAACTTTTGCGACTCCGAACGCAATGATGAGCCCCATCGATTTACTCTAGATAGTCGCGCAGAGCCTGAGACCGCGAGGGGTGGCGCAGTTTGGCCATGGTCTTGGATTCGATTTGACGAATTCGTTCCCGTGTGACACCGAAGGTGTCCCCAATTTGGTCCAAAGTTTTGGGCATTCCATCTCCGAGTCCAAAGCGCATCCGAATCACGCCGGCCTCTCTTTCAGAGAGAGAATCAAGAAGCGACTCCAGCTGGCGCTGCAACATGGTGAAGCCCACGGCGTCCGCAGGGACAACTGCCTCGGTGTCCTCAATGAGGTCACCGAACTCGCTATCGCCGTCCTCGCCCAGAGGCGTGTGAAGAGAGATAGGTTCACGCCCGTACTTTTGAACCTCAACAACTTTTTCTGGGGTCATATCGAGTTCGCGAGCGAGCTCCTCGGGCGTGGGTTCGCGGCCAAGATCTTGAAGCATTTGACGTTGAACACGTGCCAACTTGTTAATAACTTCCACCATGTGGACGGGGATACGGATGGTGCGCGCCTGATCTGCCATGGCGCGCGTGATCGCCTGACGAATCCACCAAGTGGCGTAGGTGGAAAATTTGAAGCCCTTGGTGTAGTCGAACTTTTCCACCGCGCGTATCAGACCCAAGTTTCCCTCTTGAATAAGATCCAAAAACTGCATCCCTCGCCCGGTGTAGCGCTTAGCGAGAGACACAACGAGTCGCAGGTTGGCGCCCAGGAGGTGGTTCTTCGCCCGATGCCCATCTTTTGCGATTTCGTGAAGCTCACGAGAGAGCTTCGTGGTCTTTTGGGAAGTCGTGAGATTGGAAAGCTTTTCTTCGGAGAAGAGGCCAGCTTCGATGCGCAACGCGAGCTCAACTTCTTGCTCGGCGTTGAGAAGGGCGACCTTCCCAATTTGCTTGAGGTAGTCCTTGACGGGGTCCGCCGTCGCTCCCGTAATCATCGTCGAAATGGTCGGAGCGTCGTCATCATCGCTACTGGAGAGAACGAGCGCTCCCTTGGGCAATATGACTGCCGGCGTGTCGTCTTCGTCGTCGTCATCGTCGTCAGCGACCTCTGCAAGCCCAGCGATGACTTCGGCGCCGAGCTTTTCCGCGACGACGTCCTTTTCTAATTCGACGCCCTGACGGGGGGCACCGGGAGTCTCTTCAGATTCCGCAGCCTTGGCGGCGGCCTTTTTCGGCGCGGCAGCCTTCGCTGCGGGCTTCTTAACTGCTGGCTTTGCGCTCGCAGCCGGCTTCGATGAAGCCTTGGTTGCGGCAGGTTTCTTCGCGGTAGCAGTCTTCGCGGTAGCAGTCTTCGCGGTAGCAGTCTTAGCGGTAGAAGTCTTAGCGGCGGCTGGCTTCGCAGCTACGGGCCTCTTTACTGGAGTTTTGGTTACTGCGGCTTTCTCGGGAGTGGGAGCAGTCTTCTTTGCAGGAGGGGTCACAGGCGTGGCGGGTGCTTTCTGGGGTTCGGGGGCTTGTTGACGGGAGCGCCCTGTCAAACGGCTCAGGAAACCATCTTTGCGAGGGGCGTCTTTCTTGCTCGCTAAGGAGTCAGCGTTCGGCTCGAACGTGTTTTGTGCCATGGTCAACCTGCTCCACTCCTGATGACGGGCAGTAAGAAAACCCTTGTCAAGTCCTCCCACCTTGCGATAGAAGAACCCCACAGGGCTTTGACCCTAGTATGACACGGCCTTGAGGCGTGAAGGTTCACCTGGCCTCTCTGGTGTGGCAGCGTTATTCCGGCGCGGTGTCCGTGTCCGACGGGTATTGCTTGGCTAGGAAGTTCTGCAGTTCAGCGGCGATAGCGTCGGCGCTGGGGACTTCCCCGTCGGCACCCATCATGGGCGAAGGCACGGCATTGTCCTGCATATAAGAATCGTGCCGGCGTTCCAGGGTTTCCACAAGCTTCTCTAATTCTTGGTTGTCGCCCACCTGTTTAGCAATTCCGGTCAAAAACTCCCGACCCGACTCTCGGAGCACATCGGTCGGAAACACGAGGCCAGTGGCTTTCGTCACGCTTTGCAAGGCTGTTACTGCAGCGTCAGGAAATTCTGTGTCCGCCAGATAGTGAGGCACCAGGACGACGAACCCTGCGGTGGGGTGGTCTTGCTCTTGCAAGCGATACTCGATCAGGTGCATGAGTGTGCCGGGAACCCCGGTGGTCGGACGCCACACCGAGAGAGCATCCGTAATGTCCTCCCGATTACCGCTGACGGTCACTCCGAGGCTCCTCGTGTGAGGAACAGGCATGGGGATTGCATGGACCCAGCTACTCGTCGACACTTCTAACTCACCGATTAGACCGAGAAGGGTGCGCGACATCTGCTCCCACCGGAAATCTGGCTCATACCCGGATAAAAACAAGAAGGGAGAACCGAGTTCGTCCCTGACGAGGTCAAGACTTAACCGCGGAGGTTCATAGGACGTCAAGGCTGTTTCCTCAAACTGGAAAATCGGACGCCTCGCCCGGTAATCCATCAAGAGGTCATTATTAAACGCCCCAACCCTTTCGGATTCCAAGGAACTCAGAACATATCGATTAACCTGTGTGACCACGCCTCCGGCGTCGGCGAAGCCTGTCAACCCAGCCACCAGGGGAAGCCCTCGGGGCACGTCAGAAAGCTCCATGGCCTCCCGGAAAAGCTCATCACTAAACATGTTCTCAGACTAGTTCAGAGGTATTGGTAGCCCCTGCTTCTTCGCCCACAGCGTTAAGCCGGTTGTGGCTACCATGAAGACATGACACCCGACGCACCCACTTTCTTGCCCTCCCTGGACGACCTCGCAACCTCCGACGTTTTGGTGGTCGGAATATCGAAATCAAAGGAGGGACCGTCCCTTGTGGCAGGAGCCCTCAACCATGAGTTACGAGAAGGTCTCTCCTTAGCTCTCGGGCACATTGATGCCGATGGTTCCTCGGACAGCACATGGCGAATCCCTTCTCCACAGGCAATAGGCGCCTCCAGTGTCTTGCTCGTGGGATTAGGGGAAGGCACCCCAGACGCTGACCGGTTGCGCTTAGCTGCCGGGTTTGCTGCGCAAAGCATGTCCTCAGGTGTTCGCCTGGTATTCGCCTTGCCGTATTCAACGCCAGCCGAGATGGAAGCCATCGTCGAGGGCGCCGTGCTCGGAAGTCACCGCGTTACCAAGATAGGCGGGGAGCAGAAAGACAACCGTCCTTCCATCGCGGTTCTCGGGGAACTTCCTGCCCCCAACCTTTCGCGGGTGATGGCTGGATGCGAGGCGGTGTGGTTGGTGCGAGACCTTGTCGCGATGCCCCCGAATCTGCTCAACCCGATTAGTTTTGTCTCAGAAATTGAAGCGCAAGCGAAGGACGCGCCGCTTTCGATAGAAATTCTCGATGAACACCGCCTCGAGAGTGAAGGCTATGGCGGTATTAGCTCCGTCGGAAAAGGATCCATTAACCCTCCGCGGTTAATGATTCTGCGATATGAACCTGCCAACCCCTCGCGCCACGTTGCGTTAGTCGGAAAAGGCATAACTTTTGACTCCGGCGGTTTGTCGCTGAAATCCCCCACCGCCATGGTCGGCATGAAATACGACATGACCGGAGCTGCCGTGATGGCAGCCGCTACCCTCGCCGCGGCGCACTTGGGGTCCCCCGCAGCAATCACGACCTATTTGTGTTTGGCCGAAAACATGCCCAGTGGCTCAGCCTCACGGCCCAACGACGTCATCACCATCAAAGGGGGCAAAACGGTGGAGATCCTCAACACCGACGCTGAGGGCCGTTTGGTGATGGCCGATGGTTTGCAAGCGGCCAGCGCCCTCTCCCCCGACCTGATTCTCGATGCTGCCACCTTGACCGGAGCTGCCAGAATCGCTTTGGGAGAACGGTATGCGGGACTGATGGGAACGGATAGTGCCGTGGCGGAAGTCCAAGACGCTGCCAACAGAGTCGGCGAGCTGGTCTGGCATATGCCTCTCCCCCCGGAGCTCCGAGCAATTCTTGCCTCCGACGTCGCTGACATTGCCAACGTGAAGCCCGGAGAAGTCTTGGGCGGGATGTTGAGTGCGGGACAGTTCTTGAAAGACTTCGTTGGAACCCAAGAATCGGGCGATCTCATCCCCTGGGCGCATCTCGATATCGCGGGCCCCGCGGCGAACTCTTCGGGCCCCTACGGGTACACACCTAAGGGTCCAACAGGCGCCATCACTCGAACAGTGCTTTCCGTGTTGATGAACTAAATTGCCTTGGCTGAGAGCTCGGGAGCAAGTAGTAGGCTTGGGGCTCCATCGAGCCTGTCGGGCAATTCGGCCCGGCGCGAGTGAATATTTACCTGTGAGGGAGTTTCAAAACAGTGGCTGAGCACACTTTTGACCTTGTCGTCCTAGGCGCGGGAAGCGGCGGTTACGCCGCGGCGTTGCGCGCGAGCCAACTCGGCATGAGTGTGGGCTTGATCGAGAAAAACAAGGTTGGAGGCACGTGCCTCCACACCGGGTGTATTCCCACCAAAGCGCTATTGCATGCGGCCGAAATTGCTGACTCCGCACGTGACTCCGACATGTTTGGAGTGCGCGTCACTCTCGAAGGGGTCGATCTTCCCGCGGTCAATGCCTATCGCGATGGCATTGTTGCCTCCAAGCACAAAGGCCTCCAGGGTTTAATCAAAGCCCGCGGAATCACCACTATTGCTGCTGAAGGGAAGCTTATTTCCCCCACCACTGTTGCTGTGGGCGAGGATACTGTTGTCGGTAAAAACATAATTCTTGCCACAGGTTCATATCCCAAGTCCCTCCCCGGCTTGGACATTGGTGGTCGTATCATCACCTCCGATCAGGCACTGGAGCTGGACTGGATTCCTAAGAAGGTCATCGTCCTCGGCGGAGGCGTCATTGGCGTGGAATTCGCCAGCGTATGGCGTTCTTTCGGTGCAGAGGTCACCATCGTTGAGGGCCTTCCCCACTTGGTTCCGGCTGAAGACGAATCCGTCTCCAAACAGTTTGAACGCGCGTATCGCAAGCGTGGCATCAACTTCCACCTGGGTGTGCGCTTTAAATCGGCCACGCAGGACGAGTCCGGGGTTACGGTGACACTCGAAGATGGCACCGTGGAAACTGCTGACCTTCTTCTGGTCGCTGTCGGACGCGGTCCAAAAACGGACGGTATGGGGTTTGAAGACGTTGGGGTGACGATGGACAGAGGTTTTGTTCTCACTGATGAGCGCCTTGCCACCAATATTCCCGGCGTTTTTGCCGTGGGAGACATCGTTCCCGGCATTCAGCTCGCCCACCGAGGGTTCCAGCATGGAATCTTTGTGGCCGAGGACCTCGCGGGCATGAACCCCATGGTCGTTGTCGACCGCAACATCCCAAAGGTGACTTACAGCGAGCCTGAGGTGGCCTCCGTTGGCTATTCTGAAAAAGCCGCCACCGAAGAATTTGGCGCTGACGCTATCGCCATATACGACTACAACTTGGGCGGCAATAGCAAGAGCCACATCCTGGAAACTGCTGGCTCAATAAAGGTAATCCGCCAAGTTGACGGGCCCATTATCGGCGTTCACATGATCGGTGCCCGTGTGGGCGAGCTGATTGGTGAAGCCCAAGTGGCGGTCAACTGGGATGCTTACCCTGAAGATGTTGCACCCCTGCTCCACGCCCACCCCACACAAAACGAAGCGTTAGGAGAGGCTTTCATGGCTATCGCCGGCAAACCTCTCCACGCAATGTAGAAACATCAGACGAGACACCTAACACTCTCAAAAGGAGAACACTCGAGATGAGTCAAGAAGTAAACCTCCCAGCACTCGGCGAAAGCGTTACCGAAGGCACTGTTACGCGCTGGCTTAAGAAAGTCGGTGACACTGTTGCGGTCGACGAGCCGCTCGTTGAAATCTCGACGGACAAAGTTGACACTGAGATTCCCTCCCCCATTGCCGGAATCATCGAGGCCATCCTGGTCGCCGAAGATGAGACCGTGGAAGTGGGAGCTCCTTTGGTGCGAATTGGTGACGGTAGTGCCACCGACGCTGCCGCGGATGCACCTGCCCCTGCGGAGACTGCCCCCGCGGCCACAGAAACTCCCGCCGCTCCTGAGCCAGCAGCCGCGGCCCCGGCCACCGAAGCACCCGCAGCTCCCCCAGCTCCCCCAGCTCCCGCAGCTCCTGCGGCTGCTCCAGCAGAACCCGCAACACCCACCACCCCGGTCACGGAAGCACCTGCAGCTCCCCCAGCTCCTGCGGCTGCTCCAGCAGAACCCGCAACACCCACCACCCCGGCCGCGGAAACTCCCGCCGCTCCTGAGCCAGCAGTCGCAGCCCCGGCCACCGAAGCACCCGCAGCTCCCCCAGCTCCTGCGGCTGCTCCAGCAGAACCCGCAACACCCACCACCCCGGCCGCGGAAACTCCCGCAGCACCTGCGCCAGTCGAGGCTCTGCCAGCACCTCCAAGTATTCCTCAGCCGGTGCCCAGTGGATCCCGGGCAATGCCTTATGTCACCCCCATCGTGCGCAAGCTCGCTCACGACCACGGTGTCAACCTGGAGAGCGTGACAGGCACAGGTGTCGGCGGTCGCATCCGCAAAGAAGACATCGTGGCCGCCGCGTCTGGCAGCGATGCACCCGCAACGAGTGCGACGCCCGCAGCCGTTCAGGCCTCAGAGCTCCGAGGGACTACAGTTCCCATGAGCCGCTTGCGCAAGGTAATTGCGGAGCGCGCCGTTGCCTCCATGCAACAAAGCGCACAGCTGACCTCGGTGGTGGAAGTGGACGTTACGGAAGTTGCTGAGCTTCGCGCGGCGATTAAAGATCAGTTCCTTGCCGCTACCGGACACAAGCTAAGCTTCCTGCCTTTCTTCGTCAAGGCTGCTGCCGAAGCTCTGAGAGTTCATCCCATTATTAACGCTGTTGTAGATGGCGAAAACATCACCTACCCGACCACGGAGAACATTTCGATTGCCGTGGATACGGAACGCGGGTTGTTGACACCTGTGTTGAGGGACGCTGGGGATAAAAACATTGCAGCTATCGCAGCCAGTATCGCTGACCTTGCGGAGCGGACGCGAACCAACCAGCTCAGCCCAGATGAGCTTGCAGGAGGAACGTTCACAGTCACGAACACGGGATCCCGTGGAGCATTATTTGACACCCCCATCGTGTTTTTGCCTCAGGTGGCAATTCTGGGAACCGGTATCGTCCAGAAGAAGCCCGTCGTCGTCACCCACGGCGGAGATGACTCCATCGCTATTCGCCACTGCGTCTACCTTGCGCTCTCCTACGATCACCGCATCGTTGATGGTGCGGATGCCGCCAGATTCTTAACCATGGTCAAAGATCGCCTTGAAGCAGGCGCCTTTGATGCCGATTTGGGAATGTAGGAGGCGCAGCAATGGCACAAAAAAAGGTTGTAGAAAAAGAGCCGGGTCGGATTAAGCAGCTGTGGCAGGTTTTTAACCTGACCAGGAAAAGTGACAAAGCGCTCGTCCCTGTGCTTATTCTCACCTTCTTGGCACCGTTAGCCGCGGGAATCACTGTCGCGCTGTTGTTCTCCGGCGGCAGCATTCTCACCCTGGTTCTTTACATCGTGACCGGGGTCTTGTTGGCCGTGTTGCTCACCTTGATTGTGTTGGGTCAACGCGCGGAAAAAACTGCGTATCAAGAGATTTCCGGCAAGCCCGGAGCGGTGGGCGCAGTTTTACGCAGTGCTTTGCGTCGCACCTGGCAGGCCAGCGAGTTTCCTGTCGCTGTGAACCCTCGCACCCAGGAAGCGGTTTACCGCGCTGTGGGCAAGCCGGGTGTGGTCTTGATTGCAGAAGGTTCCGTAGCGAAGACGAAGAAAATGCTCGAGGACGAACGTCGTTCCGTGCTGCGCGCTGTTCCGGAAATTCCCGTGCACTTTATTCACGTGGGAGACGATGCGCCGTCTGTACCGCTCCACAAACTGAACAAAAAGATGCGTTCCTTGAAGAAAACGCTGCGCAAAGCTGAAGTCCTCGCCGTATCGCATCGTCTGACTTCGCTGGCCAAAGGCAACTCCATGCCGATTCCTAAAGGAATGGATCCTTCTAAAGTTCGTGCGCCCAAACCGCGCTAACGCACCACAAGAATCGTCCCGACGAGACGATCGTGAAGGCCTCGCAAATCTGAATCAGTAATCAGTGCGGGAACAACGAGTGCAATGAGCACAGGCCGCGCCAAAGGAGCAAGCATTCCTAGCGCACCGCCCTTGATGGGGGCAATGCGGATGCGCGCAACGAGGTGGCCGGGCGATCCCGCAAAAATAAACCCGCCCAGCGCCGAGATTGCGACAAAAACACCGAGGGTGGCGAGACCGTTGAAGTCAAAGAACACTATGGATATTCCCACGCAAATGGCCCAGTCCACGGCAAGTCCGAGAACTCTTCGCACGTAGGTTGGAGTTGAGCGGGGTCCCTTCAGCGGCAAACCGAATTTCTTCCCCGGGTAGTCCGCCGTGTTGTCTTCCTTCATCCACCCAGTCTAGAAGCGCTGTAACACGCGAGAAACATCTCGGGAACGCCCGGGAAATTGGTCCGGCTTACAATAGAAAGCAGATCGAAACCTCGGTCCCCTCCACCCCACGAAAAAGAGGAGTGAAGAGATTGTTTAAAGACTCTTCGGAAGTACTCGAGTACATTAAGACCAACGACGTCAAATTCCTTGACATCCGCTTTACCGACCTGCCGGGCGTGCAGCAGCACTTCAACATTCCCGCTATTTCCATCGATGAAGAGTTCTTCACCGTTGGCCAGCTCTTCGACGGTTCCTCAATCCGCGGATTTCAAAAAATTCACGAATCTGATTTGCAGCTCATCCCTGATGTAACTAGTGCGTACATGGATCCTTTCCGTGACGAATCCACCATGATTATGGTGTTCGACATTTATAATCCTCGCAACGGTGAGATTTATAGCCGTGACCCCCGTCAGGTGGCCCACAAAGCGGAAAAGTACCTCGCCTCCACCGGCATTGCGGACACCGCTTTCTTTGCCCCCGAGGCAGAGTTCTACATCTTTGACGACGTTCGGTACGAAGTGCGCCAAAACCGCAGTTTCTACGAGGTCGACTCGATTGAGGGCGCCTGGAACACGGGCCGCCACGAAGAAGGTGGAAACCTTGCCAACAAGACCCCCTACAAGGGTGGCTACTTCCCCGTGAGTCCTATTGACCACATTGCGGATTTGCGCGATGACATTTGCTTAAAGCTCGCTGATGCCGGTCTGATTGTGGAGCGTTCCCACCACGAGGTGGGAACTGCTGGTCAGGCGGAAATCAACTACCGCTTCAACACCATGGTGCGCTCCGCGGATGACATCCTCAAGTTCAAATACATCGTCAAGAACACAGCGTTGCAGTGGGGTAAGACAGCAACCTTTATGCCTAAGCCTCTGATGGGCGACAACGGCTCCGGAATGCACACCCACCAGTCGCTCTGGAACGACGGGAAGCCCTTGTTCTATGACGAGGCCGGTTACGGCGGGCTCAGTGATCTGGCTCGCTGGTATATCGGAGGCATCCTCAAACACGCCCCTGCGCTGCTGGCGTTCACGAACCCCAGCATTAACAGCTACCACCGCTTGGTGGCAGGGTTCGAAGCTCCAATCAACCTGGTGTACTCGGCGGGAAACCGCTCCGCGGCAATCCGCATCCCGATTACGGGTACCAATCCGAAGGCTAAGCGCATCGAGTTCCGTGCGCCAGACGCCTCCGGTAACCCCTATCTCGCCTTCGCCGCCCAAATGATGGCCGGCTTGGACGGAATTCAGAACAAGATTGAGCCTCACGAGCCGGTAGATAAGGATCTTTACGAACTTCCCCCCGAGGAAGCCAAGAAAATCCCTCAGCTGCCAACGTCCTTGGATGCGGCGCTGTTAGCTCTCGAAGCAGACCACGAATTCCTCACCAAGGGTGGCGTGTTCACCGATGACCTCATCGAAACCTGGGTGGCCATGAAGCGAGAGAACGAAATCGCTCCGATGGCACAGCGCCCCCACCCCTTCGAATACGAGCTGTACTACAGCGTCTAAGGACGCGAACTCTGGCGGGCCCTATCGTGGGATGGGGTCCGCCACTTCGTTAAGTAACGGTTGGCGGGTAAAAGACCCGTTCAAACACCACCCGAGATCGCCTTGTCACTCTGAGGTACTGCTCTTCCAGCGCACTGGCGCTCAGCGGTGGGTAACCCATGAGGCGCGCAGCCCCCTCTAGCCCTTCGCGGTCATGGGGCAACACGTCCGTGGACGATCTACCGTAGAGTGCGAGCGCAGTCCGGACGCCCGAGGCAAGGACCCAGGCTTCCTCGAGTTGTGCGCCATCCTCCGGCTCTAAGAGCTCGTGAGCAATGAGGGCCGCCAATGCTTCCAAGGTGGAGGGTGTTCTCGTGTCGGGGAACTCATGCCCGTGGGTGAGTTGAAGAAGTTGAATGGCCCACTCCACATCACTAAGCGAACCGCGGCCCAGCTTGAGGTGTCGTGTCGCATCCGCTCCTTGAGGAAGCCGCTCAGCTTCCACCCGAGCCTTGATGCGCCTAATTTCGCGGGCCTGATCCTGGCTAAAACTTTCAGGGTAACGATAGGGAACGGCCATGGCTAAAAAGTCTTCGCCCAGCCCCTCGTGCCCGGCAAAGAGCGCCGCCCTGAGTAACGCCTGAGCCTCCCATCCCAGCGCCCAACGCTGGTAATACTGGGAATACGCGTCCAAGCTCCGCACCGCAAGTCCGTTCCTCCCTTCGGGGCGCAACCCACTATCGAGCTCGAGAGGAAAAAGAACATCCTCACCTAGGCGAGCGATGTTCTTCACCACCTGCTCAGCGCGTTTGCCCGCCTCATCCCCGGCGCCGGAATCTCGATAGACATAAAGCACATCGAGATCAGACGAGAAGCCCAACTCTTTACCCCCCAGGCGCCCCATACCGATGATGGCAAAATCAATGCCCTCCACTTTTCGCAGTGCGATGGTCACAAGCCCCTGGACGTATTCCGCAGCCAGGTCGGAGAGCGCGCTTCCCGTGACGCGAATATCGCTCAAGCCCACCATGCTCGAGAGCGCCAGGCGTAAAAGCTCTCTCCGGCGAAATGACCGCAGAGCTTTGGCCGCTGCATCCGCGTCGACCGTATGCCGATTGAGAGTGGCACGAACCTCTTGCGCCAGCGCTTCGCGTGACCGCGGGGCCAAATCGTCGTCATCATCGAGCCACGCGGCTCCCTCGGGGACTCGGCCAAAAAGTTTCTGTACGAAGCCACTCGTGGATAGCACTTGGGTGAGACGTTGCGCCGCTCCAGAGGAGTCACGAAGCATGCGCAAAAACCAATAAGCCTCTCCCAAATCGTCGCTCAGATGACGAAATGCCAATAAACCACCATCGGGATCTGTTCCCTCCGAGAGCCATTGGAGCATCACCGGAAGAAGGTTCCGCTGAATAGCGGCGCGCCGCGAAACCCCCTGAGTCAGTGCCGCCAGGTGATGCAGGGCCCCCGCCGGGTTGCTAAATCCCGCAGCGCCGAGGCGGAGGGACGCCTGGGCGTTTGTCAAGGACCCTTGCATCTCGTCAAGGCCCGCAACCGCAGAGAGAAGAGGTCTGTAGAAAAGCTTTTCGTGAAGGGAGCGAACAAGCAGCTTCGTCGCTCGCCACAATTCCACAAGATCGGCAGCAGAATCTGCGAGGCCCGTCCGCCGCGCAAGGACCCGCAACTCGGGTTCTGCCTGGGGCATCACATGGCTTCGCACCATGGCGCCAAGTTGGATGCGGTGCTCTAATAGACGAAGAGTTCTATAGGCCGTGTCGAACTCTTCGGCCTCCGCTCTCCCCACATATCCCGCAGCGGAAAGTGCTCGGAGGGCGCCCAGGGAATCAGGTTGCCGAATCGTGTCGTCGCTTGCTCCGTGGACGAGCTGAAGAAGCTGAATGGTGAACTCGATATCTCGCAAACCACCGGGACCCAGTTTTAGCTGGTGCTCGAGCTGGTCACGGGGAATATTCTGCTTTACCCGCTCTCGCATCCGCTGGACCTGCTCCACAAAGCCTGGTCGTGTGGAGGCAGCGAACACGAGGGGCTGTAAAGCAGTCACATAGCGCTCCCCGAGGGCTTTGTCTCCTGCCAGGGGTCGAGCTTTAAGGACAGCTTGGAACTCCCAGTCGCTGGCCCAACGCTGGTAGTAAGCAAGGTGAGAATCCATGGTCCTGACCAGAGCACCGTCCTTACCTTCGGGCCGCAAGTTAGCATCCACTTCCCACAGCCCAGGCTCAGTACCAAACTCCATGAGGTGTCGGCTTGTATCGCGAGCAAGAAGTGTCGCGCCGGCGAGGACGCGCTCACTCTCGGCACCCTCGGGAATATCGGTCACATAGATGACGTCCACATCGCTGAGGTAATTGAGCTCCCTGGCTCCTGCTTTCCCCATGCCAATAATGGCGAGAGGTACCTCGGTTGCAGGCAGCCCGTGTTCCACACGGGCAATGTCCAACGCCACTTCCAGAGCCGCTGCCGCCATATCCGCCAAGCACGCAGCAACATCGGGAAGCACCTCCAGGGGTGCGTCCGCCTCGGCGTCGAAGATAGCAAGGCGACACAGATGGCGCCGATAGGCGATTCGCAGTGCCACAACGGCGTCGGGGCCTGTGTGGTCTCCAATAACTTCCCTGAAGGCAGCTCTCCAGAAAGAAGCATCGGGCAGTGTTCTCAGCGGTGTGCGAAAAAGGTCCCACTGATCGGGGTGACGCTGAAGAAAGTCCACCAGCCCCGAACTCACGCCCGTCAACACGATGAACCGGTCACGAGCTCGCGCGGCCTTGATCAGGGCGGCGAAAGGCTTTGGGTGCGCCTCCCTGAGCGCGTGGGCGGCTGCGAGAGAACCGTCGGGGTTCGCCGATGACGCGAAAGCCTCAGGATCCCACCCGAGGTCCGCGAGTCGAGACCTTGCGAG
>Ga0075124_10000297_pt1 | contig 23351 bp, 36 predicted proteins | sample AntAceMetag02UKS_FD_69809 | JGI IMG/M metagenome (GOLD analysis project Ga0075124, IMG submission 69809) | Saline lake microbial communities from Ace Lake, Antarctica - Antarctic Ace Lake Metagenome 02UKS | ecosystem: Environmental > Aquatic > Non-marine Saline and Alkaline > Saline | place... | reverse complement strand
TGTTTGACAAGAATAACATATTGAACTGTTTATTTCTTTTTCTTTTTATGTTTATTTTTTTTAACCGGGATTCTGTAATTTCATTTCTAATTGCGTTGGGTAATATGGAAATATCCTCTTCTTGTATCATCTCTCTTAAATCTTTAATTAATTCTTTTCCTAGAATAATTGCTTTATTCCCAATATACATATCTTTTAGAATTTTTCTCTTAAGATGATTGTTCCAAGTTTTTTCTAAAATTCTGCTTCTGATGTGAAAGATAATCTTTCCCTTCCAATATTTTTTTATTTCTCGAACGAACTGCCAATCACGAATTAATCCTAGAGAATATGTTGCTGGTACAAAATAAATTATGTCTGGCTTAAACTCTTTTATAGTTTTATTTATTTTATTTTTAACATGAAAGATCCCTCTAATCTTATCTAGGCTTATTTTCCCTATGTCATTCATATCTTTAGAATAGTTTAGTTTTATGTTTTTTACTTTGAAGTTCTTAGACTCTTTTAAAATTCCTAAGCACATCTTGCTAGACATCGCGCTTCCGTAATAAGGGGGGGGGAGAGGGCTTAGGAATAAAACCTTCTTCATTTTAATTTATTTCTCCCAAAGTATCTTAGTCCAATTAAGCTTCTCCAGGCTTTTTTCTTAGAATACTTGAAGTCAGTTATTAATCTATAAAACCATTCTAGTCCTAATTTTCTAAATATCGAAGGGGATTCTTTCTTCTTCTCTAATATAAAATCTATTGCTGCTCCGACGTTGAAATAAAATGCTTTATATTTCCTATATAATTGATTTGCCAAAATTTCCTGTTTTGGGTTGCCTACGCACACCCATACATAATCTGGTTTAAATTGTTTCAATTGTTTTGCAATTTCATCCACTTCTTTTTTTGGAAAAGTTATGTCTTGAATATATGTTGGGCTGTAAGCTCTTGAATTTTTTAATTCTGGGAACTTCTTTTTTAGCTGGTTTAAATCTTCTGTCTTTGGTAATATGAAAAAGTGTTTTTGTTTTTTATCAATTTTGTTTTCTAGGAAATTTTTTGTGAAGCTTGGTCCTCGAACTTGCTTGATTCTTAGAAATAAGCTTAGGATTCTTCCGTCCGGGAATATGAAATTATTTGGTGAAGTTATTGCTTTTTTGTAGACTGACTCGTTATTAAATAAATATACTGAATATAGATTTTGGAAATTTAAGACTCCGTTTTTATTTGATTTTAAAACTTCGCCTGGTATTTTCTTCGTAAATATCATTTTCCCTTCCATCCCCTGAAGAATACTAATCCTCCGAGATATCCGAATCGGCTTATGATGGTTGCGAGACATGCGCCAATAACGGCGTAAGACATGCTGAAGTTTAATCCTATGTTTATAAAAATATAGTTTAAGATTATGTTGAGAATTGTTGAGGATATTAATAATATTGCGATAATCTTTGTCCTTTTTTGACTTGTGTAATATGTGGAATAAATTGATATTAATGGGAAACTTATTATTAATAATGAAAGGATTCTTAGGTAAATTATGGCTGTTGAATATTCAGTTCCATAAATTATTCCTATGATTAAAGGTGCTAAAATAAAGGTGAAGACGGCTGTAGTTATTGAAATTAAAAACGTGATGTTCCTTGTTTTTTTGAATCCTCTTTCTAACGTCCTTCCTTTAAGTCTTGCAAAAATTGGAAATACTGCGATGCTTGAAAACGCAATGAGAGCTGAGGCTGCAGTAATTAAGTTAAAAGAAGCCTGATAAAATCCTAAGAATTGGCTTGCAACATAATGGCCCAGCATGATTTGGTCTATAAATCCAAAAAAAACTCCTGATAGAGCGGTAACTGATAATGGAAGAATAAATTTAATCAGTTCGTCTTTTTCTTTGGAATTTAATCCTTGTGTTTTTGTTTGTCCAAATGGGTGACTTAATTTTGCTACTATTAATAAATAAATTCCCCCTAAAAAATAACAGAATGAAATTAGAATAAAAATCCAGAATAGATAAATTTCTGTGGATGAAATTTTTGATAAAAAGTATATTATAGAAAGGGGAATTATTGTTAACCTTACTGTTTGGAAAATAATCTCTCTAATAAATTGGGGCTGAAAATTATTTCTTGTAGAGAAGAGGGGAACTAAATAATTGGCCAATATCATTATTGGGAGGTATATTGCACCTGCTAAAAGAGCGTAGTGGATCGGCTTATTATAATAGGAATGCGCGAACCAACTAGCTAAAGACAGAAGTATTAAAGATGTCGAAATTACTAAGAATATTTTATATTTCGTTAAAAAGTAAAAATAGCCTTTTGCCTTTTCTGGTCTTTTGTCTATTGTCTTAGAAAGAAATGTCATTAAGGTGGCCCCTATCCCAAAATCGCTGAAAATTCCAAAAAAGATAATTGTTGACAGTGCCAACCCATATAATCCATAAAGTTCGGGTAGCATTAATCTCGCGATTATTACTGTAAAAAGTAGTGAGCCTGTCTTAGCCACGAGGGTCGTTGCTAATTGCCATGAAGAATTTTTAATTGTTTGTCCACTATTACCCTTTAAATCTCTTCTTTTAATCCTGCTAGCAATTCCCATAATATCAGCTGCCTCTTCTTTTACAAAATTCTTCATAGCTCGTCTACCCCTTTCTTGTTTTTATTTCTTCTTATAACGTGGTATTGAAATATTTTGTAACGAAGGGGCTCGTCGTTCTTGGACATGTGTCCCCAGTCTGCAATCATGTGGATAACAACTCCGATTAGTATCCAGAGGAAGATTCTGTGTATGGACGCTAATATTATTAGAACTATCAAAAAAGTAATTCCGTGAAAGATGAAAACTCCTCGCCTGAAGTCTTCTCTTTCTTTTAATGTTAGTTTGAACCATTTTGGTATGGATTTTTTGTACCAGTTGATTGCATGTATTGGATTCCAGTCTTTCATTTCGAATGCATACCAAAAATAGTGATCTATATCTATTGACCATGAGGATAAAAATATTATTATTCCTGCAAATATTGAAAAATTAAAAAAATAAATTAGAATGTACGAAATGGTAAATCCTATTAATAAATGCCATTTGAATTCCATTTAAGCCTCTAATTGTTTCGCAATGTCTGCGAAGGCTGGTCGTGAGATTAGAACACCTGTTGTGATCCCTATAAGTGTTGTGACTGCGAAACCTTTTAGAAGACCTGCTGATGCTGCTCCGATGCCCATGAATCCTAAAAACCCGGTTAATGGTATCATTGCTACAAATGTTGTTGTGAATGCTGTAACGATGATGAAAAGGGCGTTTTTAATTCGCTGTATCATTGATGCGAATTTGTCTCTTGCTTCGTCTAGGATAATCAACTGTGAATCTATCCCGGTACCTATTGCTGCTATGATTCCGGCAATTGAAGGTAGGTCTAGATTCCATCCGACTAAAGAGGCTACTCCCAGGATTATTAATACTTCGGATAGGGACACCGATACCAATGCTATGGAAATTTTTATTTTTCTATATCTAACAAACACTACCAATGAAACTGCGATAATAGCAAATAATCCCGCCATCAAAAGTTGTCTTGTGAATTGTTCTCCTAGGTTTGGGGATATTTTATCAAGTTTTTCAATTTCTAACTTGAAAGGAAGGGATCCTGTAATTAGAATTGTTTGGAGTTTTTTCATTTCTGCCTTAGCGGCTTCTATCGCTTCGTTTCGAGTTGTGCCTGAGCCTGAGCCAGAAATTGAAATTTGAGTTGTGACTGTTCCCTTTAATGATACTCCTATGTTTAGTGATGAAGTTGGTTTTCCATCAATAAAAAAATCTAATTTTTTACTTAAATATGAGCCGTTAATTGTTAAATTGTCTGTTATGTCTGCGTGTCTTTGAGCGGCATCTTCGCTTAAGAAAATTGTAAATCTGAAATTGCACGCTTCTCCACCCTCTACTTCGAAACAATCTGTGATTAATGAATCTTGACCGGTTCTGCCTACATGGGTAATATCTTCATCGCCTCCAACAAACACTGTTTCATTTCCTATTTTTGCCTCAAAATGTCCTTGTTCTGTAATTAGTTTTTCTAAATCTTCTGGGGAAGACCCTGCAATTTCTATTCCCATTAAGTTTTCACCTGAAGACTTTTTTACTTTGAAAAATTTTACATCTGATAATCCATAAACATTTAATCTTTCTTCAGAGATAGAAATTAGGTCGTTTAATTGTGCGTCGTTTAATGGGACATCGGCCTTGATAAATGCTCGAGCTCCTCCTCGTAAATCTAGCCCGGTTTTAATTCTTGTTATCGGTATTTCTTCAACTGAGATATCATTAATTATTTTTTTTGTGTATAGGTTTATTATCTCTAAATTTTTCGTGTTAATGGTTAGTTTTTGGGTTTCATTTATATCCATGTTATTTAATGACGATAGTGATTGCGAATAATCATCTATTGTATTTATTGTTTGTCCATTTATGCTTTGGATAATCATGTCTTTTCTTAGACCGTCTTGAAAGATTGTAGAATTTTGTTCGATTGAGCTCACGACAACTCCTTTTTCAAAAAATGTTGGGGGAATTGAAAAAATTGAAATTAGAGATAAGAGAATCGCTATGATTAATATCCATATTCTGAAAGTTATTTTCATTGTTTTTCTACGTGCCATTTAATTATTGAGGCGTTTGTTATCCATGTGTTGAATAGGTCGAAGCCTAAACCCATTAGTAGGATTGTGAATATTTGGTTTAGGACCGACGCGAAGGGGAAGACGACGATTAGTGCGGTTGTGATTGCTATGATGGAAGTTATTGTCATTGTTGTTCCGGTTTTGAATGCGCCGAAAAGTGCTGTGTTTGTGCTTTCGTGTTTCTTTAGAAGTCTTGTTGTTAACAGGATGTCTGTGTCTACGGAGTAACCGATAAGCATAAGGAACGCGACAATACCTGCTGTTGATAATTTTATTCCTAGAAAATTGACTAGGGCTAGTGTCATAATTATGTCGGCGAAGGCGGAAAGCATAACGGCGAAGGCTGGTACTGAATTTTTTATGTAAATTCGAATTAGGACTGCAGCGAAGGCAATGAAAATTATTGCCGAGATGACTGGGTTTGTCTTTAGGAAAAAGTTTCCCATGAAAAAGCCCAAAGCTATATTTAGAACAATTGTCCAGAATTTTGCTTTCTTTCCTTTTGAGAAAATTAAGAATACTACTGCCGCCATCCAGAAAAAAGCTAGGAGAACTGCGATGACTAACTGTTTATAGAAATCTGTGGAAAGGGATGCGCTTGTTGTTTCTTTTGACGAGTTTTCTGAGGTTAATTTATATCCGAGGAAATTTTCTAGGATTGTTTCTAACGTTTCGGTATTTTCCTCACCCACGGTAATTATTAACTGTAATTGATTTCCTGCATTGTCCGATATTGCTTTTACTTCGAAGTCTGTTAGATTTTGTGAGATTATATCGTTTAATTGTTGGGGTGAAATATCTGTTTGTATTGTTATTGTGGTTCCGCCCGTCAGGGATACGTCTTTGTTGATTATGTCACCTGTTTGGATGTAGAAAATTGTTAAGTATATTAGAGAAAGGGCTAGAACTGCCGCTGGGATAATTAATAATTTTTTGTAGTTTTTGTCGTACCACGATTCAAATCTCATGTAATAATTATACAATGTTTGGTTTTAAAGTTTATGGGGAATGGAACGATAAACTTTAAAACTCTGGATTAGGTGATTATTTTATGCGTGGATAGTTTAGTGGCAGAATAATTGGCTTCCAACCAATTGACCAGGGTTCGAGTCCCTGTCCGCGCATTGTACGAGGGAATACCTCCGCTGCTCGCGATTTGCATCTCACAAACAAAATCATAATAGTGGTTTGTTTGAAGCGAATTGTTCAGTCAAACCGGCAGACTCAAGATCTGTTGGCTTATGCTTACGGGGGTTCTCCCGAAACTTTAAAAATGAGATTCTTGTGATTATTTCATGAGGGAATGCCGGAGTGGTCAAACGGGGCAGACTCAAGATCTGTTGGCTTATGCCTACGGGGGTCCGAATCCTCCTTCCCTCATGGTCGGAGATTCGAAACACGGGGTTCGAGTGGCGCTTCAGAGAAGCTTGCTGCTTGCTCACTTTGTTCGCAACCAATCCACCTTCCACAAATGCTCCTGTAGCTCAGCTGGATAGAGTGCTTCCCTCCTAAGTACGAACGAAGTTCGTTCATTCTCCTTTTCAGGAGAAAAGGTGAAAGGAAGAAGTCGCAGGTTCAAATCCTGCCAGGAGCGTTTAGAATTATTCTCTTTTTCTTTTAAGGGCGACTATCCCTGTTGCAGCAGATGCGAATAAGAGAAGAGATGAGGGTTCTGGTGTTACCTCGTAAATTCTTGAGAAAGTTTCGTTGTTTGCTGTGAATACAACGTCGTAAAATCCTGGTTGTGAGAATTCTCCGAAAAGACCTCCTCGTGTTGAATCCGCACCGGGTTGCATTGTGAAACTTGAGGTATAAAAAACTCCAGGGTCTACTCCGATAACTTGACCTGATAAATTTACATCCTCGGGATTTGGGCTATCATTTATTAATTTTAATTTAAAGGTGTAGGGATTTTCTGTTTTGAGCGGAGTTGGTGCTACTGTTGACCCCTCGTATGCTCTTGGCCCATCTTTCCAAACTCCGCTATTGGGAATTATTAGGTCGGCTTTCCCTGGCGAGCTCAATGCAAGGGCCGCTAATCCTCCTATCGCCAATTTTTTTAACATGGTTTATGTTGGTTAATCTGTTATTTAAAGAAGTGTTTTAATTTTGGAATAGTTAAGTTTATAAAATGGGGTTTTGATGTAATGTTAGACGGCCATAATGCCTTGGTTACACCTGATCCCGTTCCGAACTCAGAAGTTAAGCTTGGTATGTTCGTGTTTGTACTGTCTTTGATGGGAACGCACGGAGCTGTCTATTTAAAAATCAAAGATTTTTACGGGGTGTCGGTGTTCGGGGTGTCGGATGATTTGTTTGATTTATTCCATAAGAAATTACGTCGTCTTCGACGCCGCATTTCTCATGGATGTTTAATTCTAAAGATTTAATAAGATTAAAATTATTTAGTTTTATGAAAGCGATTATTATTCATGGGACTTATGGAAATCCTAATGAAAACTGGTTTCCTTGGCTGAAGTGTGAATTGGAATATAAGGGATGGGATGTTCGTGTTCCTAAATTTCCTACACCCGAGGGTCAGACTTTGGAAAATTGGATGAAAGTTTTTGAGGAGATTTGGGATTTTGTTGATGAAGATACTATTTTTATTGCACATAGTTTAGGGCCAGCATTTGTTTTGTCGATTCTTGAAGATTTGGATTTTAGAGTTGCGGGATGTTTTTTCGTTGCGGGGTTTGTGGGGGGTGCACTTGGTGTTCCTGAAGTTGATAAGATTAACAAGTCGTTTACTGAGAAAGATTTTGATTGGGATAAAATAAAAAAGAACTGTGGTTATTTTAGGACTTATTTTTCGGATAATGATCCGTTTGTTCCGATGAAAAGAAGTTTGGAATTTTCCGATAAGTTAATGTGTGATTTTGATTGTTCTGGTGGTGCTGGGCATTTTAATAGTGATGCTGGATATACTCGATTTGAGGGGCTACTGAAGGATATCTTAGATAAATATTAAAACTTCTTAAATTTATTAATCAACTTCAGGGTATCTGTTTGTCCTAGAATTTGTGCTCGGCAACAGTATTTTTTGATGCCTAGTTCGTCGAGAGCGTCTTTTTGGGACTTTCCGCCCTCTACTAGTTCTTTGTACTTATTATATAAGTGTGCTATTGGCTTTCCGCAGCTGAAACATCTTATTGGAATTATCATATTGAAGTAGCGGAATTTTGGTTTTTAAAGTTTGTGATGGACAAATTTATATAGGAGATTTGTTTATTCTTATTATGAAGAAGGTATTTGGAAATAAGAAAGAGGTTATTAGATTGAAAGATGTTTCGAAGTATTATCCGATGGGCGATTCTATTGTTAAGGCACTTTGTCATTTGGAATTCAAGGTTTTTGAGGGCGAGTTTGTTGCGATTATGGGTCCTTCGGGTTCGGGAAAATCTACAGCTATGAATCTTGTTGGAAGTTTGGATATGCCTACCCATGGGACAATTTATTTGGATAATGAAGATATCTCGGAGCTTAGTGAGTCGGATTTGGCACAGGTTCGGGGAAAGAGGATTGGTTTTATTTTTCAATCTTTTAATTTGATTCCTAATTTGACGGTGAAGGAAAATGTGATGTTGCCGATGATGTTTCAGGGGACGAGTGTTGAGGAGAGGTCGGAAAAGGCTGAGGAACTTTTGAAACTTGTTGAATTGGGGGACAGAATGGATCATTACCCGGGTGAGATTTCGGGTGGGCAAATGCAGAGAGTTGCGATTGCGAGAAGTTTGGCGAATGACCCCGAGGTTATTCTTGCTGATGAACCTACTGGAAATTTAGATACGAAGACTGGGGCGATTGTTATGGAATTTTTGGAGAAGTTGAATAAGCAGGGGAAGACTGTGATTATGGTTACGCATGACCCTGATTTGGCTAAGAAATATGCTGATGTTGTTTATTCGTTGTTGGATGGGGAGCTTGATAAGGTTACTAAGAGGAGTGGTAAAAAATTTATTGATGTTACTAAGAAGAAAAAGAAAGAGGCGAAAGAGAATGGGGCTAAGTGATAGTATTGTTTTTATGGGGATTTGGGGACTTGTTGTTTGCGGGGTTGTAATGTTTTTGATTGGGTTGTTTTGTTGTTGGTTTTTTATGGTTCGGGTTTCTAAGAAAAAGGTTGTTGATAGTGGGGCGGATTTGAAGGGAGATGAGAAGAGGCTTTATGATATTTTGATTAAGGGGGATGGTGTTGGGTGGTTTGGGAATATTGTTCTTGGGGGTTTTGGGAAGAAGAAATTGGGGGTTGCGGTTAGGGGATTGAAGGAGAAGGGGATTTTGAAGGAGAGGGTTTTTAGTCATAAGAGGAAATTGTGGTTGGTGGATTATTTGAATGCTCGGGAGCGTGAGGTTTTGGAGTTTGTTGGGTCTCGTAAGCGGGGAGTGGAGTTTTGTGTTATTATGAAGAAGCTTGGGATTGATGATAATATACTTACGCGGATTGGGAAAAAGTTGGTTAAGATGGGGAAGATTGTTAAGGTGGCGAGAGGGTATGGGACTTATTTTGTTTTGGTGAGGAAGTAAGGAGATAATTGGCACGGACCTCACGGATACGGCGGGGGAAGATTTAATAAGTTTTTGTCATTGGTTGTTTTATGAAGCACGAGGAGTTGACGGAGAGGATTATTGGGATTTTTTATAGGGTGTATAATGAGCTTGGATATGGGTTTTTAGAAAAGGTTTATGAGAATGCTTTGGCGGTTGAGTTTCGACGTGAGGGGCTTGAGTTTGGGCAGCAGGTTTCGCTTACGGTTTATTATAAGGGAGAAAATGTCGGGGATTATTTTGCTGATTTTATTATTGAGGATAAAGTTGTTGTTGAAGTTAAGGCTTTGATTGATTTTTCTGGGAATGAGAAGGGGCAGTTGTTGAATTATTTGAGGGCTACTGGTTTGGAGGTTGGGTTGGTTTTGAATTTTGGTAAAGAGGCGGGGATTAAGAGGAAGGTTTTAGATAATGAGTTTAAGGGTTTTGGGGCTGAGAAGACAGGGAAATAATTGGCACGGATTTTGCGGATTCTCACGGATACGACGGGGGAAGATTCGATCACAGATTGGGTGGTTTGTTTTTGGAAGTGTTAAATATTGAGTGTATAAATTTTTATAAAGGTTGGTGGGGTGGTTGTTGTATGGAACAGGGGAATAAGATTGTGTTGGCGATTATTGTTGGGGCGTTGATTATAGGGATTGCTATTTTTCTTTCGTTTGGTTTGGGTGGTGGTGTGACTGGGGAGGTTGTTAAGGATGTTAAGGAGGTTGTTGCTTTTAATGGGGATTCTCGGTGTGGGTCTAATGTTTATAATTGTGGTTCGTTTGATAGTCGTGTGGATGCGCAGGGTGTGTTTGATGAGTGCGGGGGAGTTGGTAATGATGTTCATTATTTAGATGGGGATAAGGATGGGGTTGTTTGTGAGGGGAGTAAGTGATGGGGAAGGGGAATAATTAGAACACGGATTACACAGATGACACAGATACGACGGGGGAATTATTTGGTGGTTTGTTTTGTGAGGGATTTGAGGGTAGGGAAAGATTAAGTAAAGATTAAATAGTGTGGATTCTTTTTGGAGATATGGATAAGAAACAATGGTATATATTACTGGGTTCATGTGCAGGATTAGGATTATTATTATTAGTTGCTCAAGGTGAAGGATTGAAAGTTATTGGAACAACATTAAGAATGACAGGATTTATTGGATTAGTAATATTGGGTGGGAATGACTTATATAAAATGCTAATACTAAAAGGAAAGAAGAAATGAATACTACTGAAACAATTATGAATATCTGGGCAAAGATTGTATCCTTGGGAGTTATAGCTTTTGGGATTTGGGGTTTATATCTAACACTTAATAGTTTTGATAATGCCCTCCCCTTTTCTTCAAAAATAGGTTTTGCATTAACCTTTCTTTTTGCAACAATAATGGGGTTAGCTTATTATTTCCCGATGGTTTATTTTGCTTGGGTTAAAAAACCGAATAAAGATATGAAATTATATGCAAAACTTGTAGCTATAACTTATGTTATCATGGTGGTATTAGTTTCTCCAATGTATAATGGTGTTGATGTTCCCACTATATTTATTGTTCTATTACTTATAGTTCCATTATTTTATTATGGGTGGAGGAAAAAATGAGGTTGGTGTTGAGGGATTGGCAGTTGGGTGTGATTGGGGGTTAATATTTATAAGAAAACTGCTGAAGGGTTAACCAGTTAATCCACAAATGGGTTAACCCTTGGGAAGCTTTCAAAATATTTAAATGTATGTGTTAATTGAAGATTTCCAAACTTGTAAACAAAATGTCCGATACCTTCAATCTAGGGGAAATAATTCTTTTTAGTAATCCTTAATTGGAGAGATATTGCTCTGGTCTGAGTAATAACTCAGTATTTTTAGGTTATTAATATTTATAAACATTTCTATTCTAAACTATCTAAGTCATCTAAACTCACCTTGGTAAACTTGTATCCCATCGCTTTTAGAGATTCGGCACTTTCATCTCCTGCTTTACTAAATGTTATTAAATAATCTTCTGAACAAATGGCCTCATGATCTATACGGGGATCAAAAAATTTGAAACATCCATTTTTGGAAAAGCATAAGTCGGCAACTTTTTTGATAAGGGGGGAGTTTTCTATAGCTTTGTCGTCCACGTATTTTGATTTTTCTTTAATAATATAGAATGTTGGATGAGCTATTTTTTTTATGAATGGTATGTTTTGCTTTTCGCTTAGTGGGATTATTGAGTAGAGACAGGCATTACTTACAAAAAATATTTTTAATTTATCACTTATTGATTCAAATACTTTTTCTACTCCTTCCTTGTCTAACCTTTGTTGATTTTTAGATATTGCTATATCTAAGAAGACTGTAAGTATATCTGCCGAAGAGATTAGTGCATTTGTTTTGTCTTCATTTGGGAGAATAGAGAAATCTACATTTTTTTCTATTTCGTTCCACGCATTTGTAACTTTTCCATTAATTCCATCTAAGAAACATTTTCCGGTGAACCCATCCCTCATTATTTCCCATAAGCAAACGTGGGGATAGCCAGGATCCAAATGGTCTATCATGAAATCCATGATATTAATTTCATGTTTTCTGTCGAATGGATAAATTTCAACTCTTTTCCCATTTTTTTGACTAAAGTAAGAATAGCAAACATAAATTTTTTCTATCTTTGTCTTTATTTCTTCGTAAAATTCTTCGTAAAATTCTTCATCAATATTTAATTTTTTTAAGTCATAAGATTTATAGGCCTTTTTTTCAGGGGTGATACCTCTTTTTTCTAAAAGTTTTTGAATTATTTCTATGTATTCTTTTTTGAACCTTTCATAGTCTTCAACTTCAACTCCGATTCCTGTGAGAGCTACAAAATCATTACTTATACCTTCTCTCACAAACTTTTTTGCGTCAACTCCTAAAAATGACATATTTTTCATTGCCGAATAATCTTAATAAAGATTATTATACTCTATTTCTTCTAAGCTACACGAGCGGGGGATACTTTGCGGGACTACGGACGGATGCTCTTGGTTGAACAATTTACATAACACCTTTTTCCTAATCAAAAATCCGAGTAAGTCCCGAGTTCAATTATTTCCCTGTTCCCTGCCCCCGAATCCGTGTGCCTTCTAATCCGTGAGAATCCGTGTAATCCGTGGCTAAAAATTCCCCTGCCTTGAATCCGAATTCATCCCGTAATCTCCGCCCATATCAATTTATGATCGCTAACATCTTCATCAATTTCTACAATTCCGAAGTCGCTTACCTCAATGGAATTTGAGACAATGATTCTGTCGTAGGCGCAGTCGGTTTTTGTGGTTGTGGTGTCTGCGTCGTCTTTGATTATCCAGTTCCATGAATCTAGGTGGATTTCTTCTTCGTTGTTGTAGTAATCGCAATCTGCATTGAAATCCCCGATTAAGACGCCGGTGGTTACTAACTCTTCTAGGGCGGTTAGTTCTTGGCTGACGTTGGTCGGTTTTAAGTGGACGATATGGAAGATTAATCCGTTATCTAGTTTTAGAAAAACGGGTTCTCGTTCAAATTTATCTTCGTTGTCTGTGAGGCTTTTGAATTCAATTATGTTTAAGCTTTCGTTTTTGTAGAAGACTCCGATTTGTTCTTTGGAGGTTGAGCGTCCTGAGCGGTTGCTGATTAGGCAATTGTAATTGGTTAGGGAGTCGCAGACTTGTTGGAATGAGCTTTGGTCTATGTCTCGGATTTCTAGTAAGAAGAATAGGTCGTAGTCCTCAATTAAGTCTTTGTAATAATCGACTCCGATTTTTGAAATCTTTGTGTCTCCGAATATTTGGGCGTTGAAGCTGGCGACTTTAATTGTGTCTTCACCTGAGGGGAAATATTGTAGGCCTAAAAAGCTGATTACTAATAAAATAATGCCTGCTAATATGGCTTTTGACTTCATTAAAGGTGGAGGAATGTATGTTATAAAAGTTTAACGAAAAAATGGCAATCCCAATTTATTTAAACTTATAAAAACTTTTAATGTCGAGGTGTATATGAAACTTGATTATTTGATTTTGGCTTTGAAGAATTTGAAGCATAGGGGTGTTCGGTCTTGGCTGACATTGCTTGGAATTTTTATTGGAGTTACTGCTGTTGTTGCTCTGATTGGTTTGGGTGCGGGATTGCAGGCTGCGGTTAGTGCTCAGTTTGGAATTAGTTCTACACAGATTATCTCTGTTCAGGCGGGAGGACTTAATTCTTTTGGTCCTCCTGGAAGTGGGGCTGTTAATAAATTAACGACTGACGATGTTGATGCTATTGAGAGGCTTTCTTCTGTTGATGTGGCCATTCCTAGAATAATTAGTTCTGTAAAAATGGAGTTTAATAATGTGGTTTCCTTCGGTTCTTCTACGTCTGTTCCGGATGGAAGAAAGAGAAAAGTCGCTTATGAGGTTTTAGATTCTGAGGTGGAGGTTGGAAGAATGCTTAAGGATGGGGACGTGAGGAATGTTATGCTTGGATATAATTTTTGGAAGAATGGTGATATTTTTGGTGAGCCAGTTGTTCCAGGAAAAACTGTGTTGATACAAGATGAGAGATTTAAAGTTGTTGGAATTTTGAAGAAAACTGGAAGTCTTGTTTTTGATAATGTTGTTATGATGAATGATGCTCCGCTGAGAGATTTAATTAATGTTGATGTTGATGTTGATGTTATTGCGGTGCAAGCTAAGAGCGAGGACCAGATGGACAAAGCTAAGGAGGATATAGAAAAGTTGATGAGGAAACGTAGGGACGTTAAGATTGGGGAGGAGGATTTCGAAGTATCTACGCCTGAATCTATGATGGAAACTGTCAATAGTGTTCTTGGTGGAGTTCAGGCTTTTATTATAATTATAGCTTCTATTTCTATTTTGGTTGGGGCGTTGGGAATTGTTAACACTATGACAACTTCTGTTTTAGAGAGGAAAAAAGAAATAGGTATTATGAAAGCGATTGGTGGTACAAATTTTCAGATATTTTTGCAGTTCTTTTTTGAATCTGGTTTGCTTGGATTTGTCGGAGGTCTGATTGGTGTTGTTTTGGGAACCCTCATTGGTGTTGTAGGTGTAGCTGGAATTAATAGTTTTCTTGGGTCTGAGCTCGCTCCTATTATTGATTTTGTGCTGATTGGGTTTGCACTTGTTGGTAGTTTTCTGATTGGAGCTATTGCTGGTATTGTTCCGGCAATGAATGCGGCTAAACAAAATCCGGTGGAGGCGTTGAGAGGATGAAATCTTTGATTTCGTCGATGGTAGGATGCTTTGCATCCGGTGGTTGCGACTTTGTCGCGATGGTAGGCATCGGAGATGCCGAGGGTAAGCGCGTTGCGCTGGGACTTGAGCAACTAATGGAGGAACGGAAATAGAATGGTGATTAGTAAGGAGAGTGTTAAGTATTCGCTGAATAATATAAAAAAAAGTAAGGCTAGGAGTATCCTTACAATTTTATCTATTTTCGTGGGAATTGCTACGATTTTTATTTTTGTTAGTTATGGCTGGGGTCTTTATGATTATATTGATGAATTTACTTCTTCGTCTTCGGCTGACAAATTATTAATTCAGCCCAAGGGTCAGGGTGTTCCTGGTTTGGACAACACGTTTAAACTTTTAGATGATGATTTGAGAGTTATTGAAAAAACGGCTGGGGTTTATGAGGCGACTGGGATGTATATTGGAGCTGGTGATATTGTCCAGGATGATTCTATGAAGTATGTATTTGTTACGAGTTACGACCCCACCCTTCCGTTAATCATGGAACTTTCAAATATTGATGTTATTAAGGGTCGGGCTCTGCGTTCTGGAGATTCGGGGAAGGTTACGCTCGGGTATAATTATTTAATTAAAAATAAAATTTTTCCTAAGGCCTATTCTTTGAATAGTAAAATTGAGGTGCATGGACAGGAGCTTAGAATTGTTGGATTTTATGAATCTGTAGGAAATCCTTCAGATGACTCCAACATTTATGTTACTAATGATTTTATGTCCGAGCTTTATCCTGAGAAAACTCTTTCTTACGGAATGATTATCGCGCGTGTTGATAAAGAAAAGATTGACGAGACCGGGGACAGGGTCGAGAAAAAATTGAGGCAGTATAGAAATTTAGATGAAGGGAAAGAAGATTTTACTGTTTCGTCTTTCGCTGATTTGCTGGAATCTTTTACTGTTGTTTTGAATATCGTTATTGGATTTATTATTCTGATTGCTTTCATCTCGGTTATTGTGTCTGCTGTTAATACTGCGAATACGATGATTACTTCGGTGTTGGAGCGGTTTAAGGAGATTGGTGTTTTAAAATCTATTGGGGCTAGGAATTCTGAAATATTTAAAATATTTTTGTTTGAGTCTGGGTTTCTTGGATTTGTCGCCGGTGTGATTGGCGTCTTGGTCGGGTGGGGCGCGTCTAATTTGGGAGCGGGTATTTTGGACAATTTGGGTTATGGATTTTTAAGTCCTCATTATTCTTGGGTTTTGTTTGTTGGGTTGATTGCGTTCGCGACTTTTACTGGGGCTATTTCTGGAATGATTCCGGCGTGGAGAGCTAGTAAGATTAATGCTGTTGATGCGTTGCGTTATGAGTAACTTCATAACGCAGAACGCTTCGCTTAAGAACGGCTATGCCCTAAAGAACGCCTTCGGCTTAAGAACGGCTATGCCTTAAGATTCGACTTGGTGGAGTTTGCTATTTTTGTTTAGAATTATTTCTTTTTCTTTTTCTTAAGTCTTCTAACTATCCACCAAACGATTAGGGCGATTATTGCTGCATAGATTATGTATGTCCATGTGGAGGTTGTTGTTTGGTCTGCCTTTCTATTTATGAAATATGATGAGTCGAAGCTAACTGTTTTTTCCATGGTTCTTCTTGTATTGATTGTGTCTGAGTAAATTAAATTTACTTTGAATTCTCCGTCGGATGATATCGCCTCAAAGTCTGCTGTTGTATATTCGTTTGAGTCTAAATCTCCTACCACTATTCTGTTTGCTCCCTTGATTTGTATAGAGTCTTGCTTTGGTATTTCTAAACTTAATGCTTCTACGTCCGATGATTCAATGTTTAATATTTCTAGTGTTAATTCATTTGTTGTGTAATCATAATCTTTCACATAAACTTCGAAATCTGCTCTGACGTCTTCTATTTCTAAATCAAATGTTTTAGAGATAGATGCTCCTCCCTTGCTTTGCATGTTAATCTCAATTGGATTTGTTCCGTCAAGTGCGTCTTTGTTTATCCTTACTTCGTATGGTATTAATATATTGGATTCGTAATCTTTCAGATATTTCACCTTTTCGAATGTTTTTAGACCTGTTTCTCCTGGGTTAAATTCTATTGGATAATCTGGTAATAGGTTGAATATAATATCGTTGCAATCTGGATCATCTATTCCATCTATTTGAAATACTAATTTGACATAATCCCCAGGAACTGCAGGGTATGGGTCTTGATTAAGCAGAGATGCATTTATATCGCATGTTGATTCTGCGGATACTATTGTGACGGATATAATTATCAATAATAACATTATACTCTTTTTCATATAGTATATTGGGTTGTTTTGTTTTTAAAAGTTCTTATTGTTGTGAATTGTCTCATAAAAATTTAAAAAGGGAAGTTGTTAATAGAAATTGATAAGAGGTAAAATGGTGAAAAAATGTATTTATTGTTCTGTGAAAGTTGGTGACGATTCTGTCGTTGATATGTGTGAACATTGTATGTATCAGGTTTGGGGAGAGAAGATGGCTAAAGCTATTGTAAAAAATATGGAAGCCGAGAGAGATAAGGGAAATTTAGATTTGGGGAAAGTTGGGGAGAGCGTTGCTGTTTCTGAGGTTGAGGTTGTTGAGGAAATTGTTTCGGAAGTTGAGGTTCGGGAAGTTGTTGAGGTTGCCGATGTTGGTCCTGAGGAATTGGTGATGGATGTTCCTGTTGAAAATGGGGATTCGCAAATAGATGTTGTAGACGAGGCGGTGGAGCAATTGGAAATGGGGAATGCCGAAAGTTTTATTTCTTGAGAAAGGTTTCCTATAAATTTTCTTGCCCCTTTGGGAAACTTTATAAACGGACTTTTTCTTGATTTGTTAGGATAGTTATCTGTCCGAGTTGTTACGGCGCTGAATGGTTCTGTAATAATTTAATAAACAACATGGCAAGACAAGGGAAAAAAATTAGAGAAAAGGGAAAGTTGCGGCTTAGTTCTTACTTTAAAAAAGTTGATGATGGCAGTAATGTTGCTGTTGTTAGTGATGTTGGTGTTCGGTTTTCTTATCCTAAGAGAATTAAGGGGATGAGTGGAAAAGTTCTTGAAAGCCGAGGACGATTTAAGTTGGTTGAAATTAAAGATGGGAATAAGGCGAAGACTTTTATAATTCACCCTATTCATTTGAGGAAATTGTAAAATGATAAACGAAGAAAGACCTATTACTTTGGCAGAGGTTGTTGCTTTAGCTGGAGATTCGGAAAAGGCTGAGGATATTAAGAAATTTATTGGTAAGTTTAATAAAATGGATATTAAGAAGGCTGAGGCGATGCTTGGGGAATTGAAAGCGCTTGATTTGATAAAGTTGAAGGATGAGCATATTGTGAAGATTGTGGATTTTGTTCCGAAGAGTGCTTCTGATTTGAATAAAGTGATTATTGAGGTTTCTTTAGATTCTGACGAAGTAGCTAAAATTTTAGAAGTGACTGGGAAGTATTAATATGTCCCAAGTAACATTGAAAATGTTTCATTATCAATTTTTCGGAGGATCGAAAAATGGCTAGGGAAGAAAATGCAGTTATACTAGATTTCCTACCGTACGGATATCCATTGGAAAATAAAAGGATGCCTTTGGCGCAGGCTATTGGTACTACCGGGCTTACTCTTTTGCAATTGGTTCCTCGAAGGGGAGAGAAATTTGAGGTTGGGGAGGTTGCTTATATTGGAGATGGGAAGCGGGATAAGGTTCAGTATATTCTTGGGCGATGTCCTAGGGAAAAGTTGACTGAGACTGCCAGGATAGAGTTGGAAGAGTTTATTGAGAAGGAAGTTAAGACCAATGAAGAAAAGTATGTTAAGTTCTTCAATGAAGCACAAGCTATAAATACTCGACTTCACCAATTTGAATTACTTCCGGGACTTGGGAAAAAGCACACGGCTGCGATTCTTGAAGCTCGGGATGAAAAGAACTTTGAATCTTTTGAAGATATTAAAGAAAGGGTTCAGAACATGCCTTCGCCAGAGAAGGTTGTTGAAAAAAGAATTATGGAAGAGTTGACAGAAATACAGAGACATAATCTGTTTATATCATAAAATGGCTGAAGAAACATTTAAAATGTTTCATTAATCTATTTGTTCCGGAGAAAAGAAAAATGGCTAAAGAAACTGAAAAGAAAAAATATGTTAGAAAAGAAGAAGACGATGTTACTTTAGTGAGAGTGCTTGGAAGAGATATCCGAGGGGACAAGAAACTCGGTGCGGCCCTTACGCAAATTAGCGGAATTTCTTGGACACTTGGGAATGCGATTTGTAAAAATTTAAAGCTTGATAGAAGTCAAAGAATTCAAGATGTTGATAAGGGTGAGATGGTTAAGATTGAAGAATTTATTAAGAATCCTGATGTGCCTGCTTTTTTGAAGAATAGGCAGAAGGATTTGGAGACGGGAGAAGATCAGCATGTTAGCGGGGCGGATTTGAAATTGAGGAAGGAATTTGATATTAAGAGGATGAAAAAGATTAGGTCTTATAAGGGTATTCGACACGCTGCGAATTTACCTGTACGAGGACAAAGAACTAAAGCAAATTTCAGGCGGAACAGGGGAAAATCTGTTGCGGCTGCTAAAAAGAAGGTGGAGAAATAAAATGTTCCATTTTATTTCGCGGGGTTTCGGTATTCGGTGTTTCGGTGTTTCGGTAGCTTGGGACGTTAAAGCACTTGGAGGAAAATTGTAATATGGGGGATATTAAACGTAAACGAAAATTGTTTAGCCGACCAAAAAAGTTGTTTGATCGGGCTAGGATGGACGAGGAAAATGTTTTGATTAAACGATATGGTTTGAAGAATAAGCGGGAAATTTGGAAAGCGAAAACTGCGGTTTCTAAATTGAGACGGAGGGCTAAGGTTTTGATTGGTAAGGATATTGCAGAACAACAGAAATTTTTTGATAAGTTGAATAAGGTTGGATTTGTTATTCGGGATGTTTCGGATGTTTTGGCTTTGACCGAGGAGAATATTTTTGAGAGGAGATTGCAGACTATGTTGGTTAAGAAAAAGTTGGCGACTACGGCGAAAGGTGCTCGGCAATTGATTGTTCATAAGAATGTTTTGGTTGATGGGAAGGTTGTGAATATTCCGTCATTTGTTGTGACTAAGGATTTGGAAGAGAAACTTGCGTTGAAGGAAAAGAAAGTTAAGAAAGTTGCGCAGCCGCAAGTACCTTCTGAGGAAGGCAAGGTTCCCGTTAAGGACGAGGTTGTTGAGGAAGTTAAAGATGAGGGGGCTGAAGAATAATGGCGAAGGATTTTGATGACACTGGGATTTTGAGTATATATGCTAGTTTTAATAATACGATTGCGACTGTGACCGACTTGGCCGGGAACACGATTGGTAGGATTTCTGGCGGGCAGATTACGAAGCATGATAGGATGAGGGCGAACCCGACTATTGCTATGTTTATTGCGAAGAGAGTTCAGGATATGTGTAGGGATTATAAGATTAGTACGCTTTATGTGAGAATGAAAGGGCAGACTGGTGCGACCGGAATTGGACCGGGGGCTCATGCGATTGTTCGGACTTTGACTAAAGAAGGATTTAAGATTTTGAGTATGGCTGAGACGACTGCGGTTGCTCGTGGTGGGCCGAAGAAGAAGGGTGGACGAAGGGGGCGGAGAGTATAATGAAATCTTCGATTTCATCGGTGTTCGGCTTTCGGGGTTTCGGGGTTTCGGTGACTTGTGAGGGTAGAACTAAATTGTATAAGCTTATAAACTAAAAACAAGAATAAAAAATATGGAAACAATAACAAAAACTGCGGAAGAGATTAGCTTTATTACAGATGTGAATGTGAGTTTGGCGAATGCGATTCGGAGAAGTGTTGGGGAGATTCCGATTTTGGCGGTTGATGAATGTGATATTTATAAAAATGATTCTGTTCTTTATGATGAAGTTATATCTCATAGGTTGGGACTTTTGTCTTTGAAGAATCAAAAAATGAAGGCTGACCAAACTGTTGAGATGAAGTTAAAGGCTAAGGGGAAGGGCGACGGTGTTGAAATTCTTGCGGGAGAACTTGATGGTGATGTTATTTATCCGGATACTCCGATTGTTTTGTTGGGTGAGGGACAGGAGCTTGAGCTTGTTGCGAGGGCTAAGGCTGGGAAAGGAGTTGACCATTCTAAGTTTATGCCGGGGACTGCTCACTATAAACATTTGGCTAAGATTAAAATTTCTGCCCCATTGGATACTAAAGATCAAACGGGGCAGGGCAAGAAACAGAGTGAGTTGGCTGAGATTTATCCTGAAGTTTTTGAGATGTTTGGAGAGAAAATTAAGATTAAGAATGCGGCTGCTTGCGATTTGGATGAGGACGATATGAAGGATTATCCGGGTGTTGAAATTTCATTTGATAATAATTTGGTTTTCACGATTGAGTCGTGGGGGCAGATTAGTGCTTCGGAAATTTTTAATGAAGCATGTAAGGCTTTGAAAGGAAATCTTTCTGAAGTCTTGAAGGTTGTTAAGTAATTGCTAATTAAACCAGCTGCATTAAGGGCTCCAATGCGGGGAAATGCCGGAGTGGTCAAACGGGATGCGTTAAGGGCGCATTAGCTTATGCTTACGGAGGTTCGAGTCCTCCTTTCCTCATAAATAAAATTCGAGAAATAGAAAATGGAAATAACGATAAACAAAACGAAGATTGAGAAAAGTAAACCTAAAGGTTTTCATGTTTCAATTTCGAAAAGTAAAATTGAAAGAAGAATGAAGCAGAAGATGGATTCTTCTTTAGTTGAGACTATAATTAAGTTGAAGAAAACGAATCCTGTTGTTGCGAAAGAGTTGGCTCGACCGAAGAGACGGTGGCCTGCGGTGAATTTAAAAGATGTTGATATGATTAAGGGAGATGTTTTGGTTGCTGGGAAAATTTTGAGTGCTGGAGATTTGAGTGGGGCGAAGAAGATTGTTGCGTGGTCTGCTTCGGAAAAAGCTCTTGATAAGATTAAGAATGCTAAGGGGACTTTTGTTACGATTGATGAAGAAATGAAAAAGAATCCTGAATTAAATGGTTATGATATTTTACGATGAGCAAACTAATTTATGACGGTACAGATGCGGTTTTTGGTAGATTGGCGAGTGTTGTTGCTAAGGATTTGTTGAAGGGAAATTCGGTTGATGTTATTAATTGTAATGATATAATTGTTTCTGGGGATAAGAAGTTGTTGGCGAAAAAGATTTTGGCGAAGAGGGAAATGGGTTCGGGTGGTTCTATTAAGGGTCCGAAATATCCGAGGGTTGCTGACCGGTTGGTTAAGAGAATGATTCGGGGAATGTTGCCTCGGGATAGGATGAAGGGACAGGATGCTTATCGGAGATTGAAATGTTATACATCGGGAGTCGGGAGTCGGGAGTCGGGAGTCGGGAGCGAAGCTATTAAGTTGAATCATAAGAAGCCGATGAAGTTTTCTACAATTAAAGAAATAGTGGGGTTGTTGAAATAAGATGGATAAGAAATTTCAAAGAAATATCATCTCCATTTTGTCGGGGGAAATGAAAAATGGATAAGATGATTGTTTCAGGTAAGAGAAAGACTGCGGTTGCTAAAGCTACTATTGAAGAGGGAAATGGGGTTGTGACTTTTAATAAAAGGCCGTTGACGTTTTTATCTGATTTACAGCAACTTGAAATTAGTGAGCCGTTGATTATTGCTAATGATGTTTTGGGTGAATTGAAATTTGATATTGCTTTGAATGTGACTGGTGGTGGGATTGCGTGCCAGGTTGAGGCTGGGCGTTTGGCTATTGCTAAGGCGATTGTTAAGTTTACTAAGAAAGAAGATGTTAAAAATGCGTTCTTGGCTTATGATAGGAATATGTTAATTGCCGATACTCGAAGGAAAGAAGCTTACAAGCCTGGGGATTCTAAGGCTAGGGCAATGAGGCAGACTAGTTTCCGTTAGGCGGAAACTAGGATGGTGGGTCGGAAAGTGATGCTTGCCTTGTGGGGTGGTGGGGTGCTTCGCTTGTGGGTGGTTTGTTTGATTTCTTCCACAAAAAATTACGTCGTCTTCGACAACGCATTTCTTGTGGAGTGTATTGGTTAAGTGTGTTGTGTGGGATATAAATTCTTTAAAATGCCTTATTTCTTTAGAAGTTATGGGAGAAATATATATTTAGCCACTAAGAAGAGATGACCCAGATTTCTTTTTTAAAAGTACATTAATGCAGGATAATAACTATCTTCACGATAAGGCCAGAGAAGATAAAGATAGAATGTATTTTAAAATTTATTTTACTGCATCTCTTGTCTTGACGATACTTGCTTCTTTTTCTATAGAATATTTAAGCTTCATGTCTATTTTTATTTTAACAGATGTGTTATTAATTTTGTTAGTAATCTTCGCAATAGGATATAAGAAACAAAGAAAGATATTTGAATCGAATAGAAAAACGATGAAGAGCTCCTATGAAGATTGGGGTCTTAAGTGGATAGATTGATTTCTTATATGAGTCCCTCTTTATCTATAAGACTTAGGCTTTATTTTTTCTTGGCTTCAAATAAGTTTTAAGTTTTCTCTGAACTGCGTAGAATATTTCTGCGTTGATTATTGGTTGGTGGTTTCCTTTGTTAATTTTGCCGTCGAATTTTATTTCTCCGAGATATGTTCGGTTTGATAGGACTTTTTTTAGGCCGTTGACTGAGAGGGAGAAATTTTTTGATAGGGAATTTAATGAGTATTTTCTTGCTAGGAATGTTTTGAATAGGGAGTGGACTCGGACGGCGTCTTCGTTTGGGATTAAGTTTCCATTTTGGACTTCGTAGCCTAGGGGTGGGCGTGTTTGGAGTCTCCCTATGCTTGCCATTTTTTGCATACCTGCTTTTTGTTTTTTGTCTAAAGCTTGATTGTGACTTCTAAAGGTGTCGAGGATTTTCCAGTCTATTTTTTCGGCAATGTAATCTTGGAAATCTTGGATTTTTTCTGGGGCAAATTTTGCGCAT
>Ga0075124_10000296_pt1 | contig 23400 bp, 23 predicted proteins | sample AntAceMetag02UKS_FD_69809 | JGI IMG/M metagenome (GOLD analysis project Ga0075124, IMG submission 69809) | Saline lake microbial communities from Ace Lake, Antarctica - Antarctic Ace Lake Metagenome 02UKS | ecosystem: Environmental > Aquatic > Non-marine Saline and Alkaline > Saline | place... | reverse complement strand
CAAGGCGAATTTCAGGATATTTCCCTTAATGTTCGGGAAGGAGAAATCCTGGGTCTAGCCGGGCTCGTCGGCGCTGGTCGAACCGAGATTGGAGAAACAATCTCCGGATGGCGAAACGCGGATTCCGGAAGTGTTACCTGCGACGGAGCAGTTCTGAAGAATGGCTCCCGTCGGGCAGCAGCTGCCTCAGGCGTGTCCTACCTGCCTGAAGACAGAGCCATGCACGGACTTGTTCTCGCGGCGTCTGTCGCAGTTAATCTTACGATCGAGGTACTCGGTCGGATTTCCGTACTGGGGTTTATTCGGCGGAAATCAGAGCGGGTGTTGGCTCGGAAGCGTATAGAGCTGTTGTCCATAACCACACGTTCTTCGTCGCAGATAGCCTCTGAGTTGAGTGGCGGAAATCAGCAGAAAGTGGCGATTGGCAGGCGACTTGAGGCTCATCCACGCGTGCTCATCCTGGACGAACCCACGCGCGGCGTGGACATCCGCAAGAAACACGAGATCCACGAGATAATCCGGGACCTCGCCAGAGAAGGCGCAGCGATTGTGGTTATTTCATCCGACTTTCCAGAACTCGCGCTACTCAGCGACCGTGTGGAGGTCATTTTCCGAGGAGCGCAGGTGGGCGAGTGCACGGCCCCGACGGACCCTTCAAAACTCCTCGAAATGGCGATGCGAGGCAACTCATGACTACGCGCCGACCTAGCCCTCTGGCGATCGTGTTGGCCTCAATTCTTGTTCTAACCATTGTGCTGGTGGCCATCTTTATTCCCACCGTGTTCACAAGCCAGAACCTCGGGAACCTCGCACTCTCGAGTTCCATCGTCATGATCGCAGCCGCCGGACAGACGCTCGTGCTGATGTCACGAAATCTCGACCTTTCCCAGGGTGCGATGGTTATGTTGGTCGCGCTTTCCACCGGTCTGGTCCACAGCGCCACGGGTGCTCCTATAGCTTTCTTGGTGCCTTTTGCAATCATCCTTGGGGCAGTTCTTGGCGCTACAAACGGGCTTATTGTTGCCTATCTTGCGGTGCCTTCGATCATTGCGACGCTAGGGATGGCTGGGGTATACCGTGGCGTCGGATTCTTCGTTGCGGACGGCAGCCAAGTGTCGCGCAATGATTTGCCTTCCGAACTCATTGATTTTGCTAAGGCACAGACGCTTTCTGTCCCTCTTCCGTTCGTCCTGGCAGTGGTGACCGCGATACTTTTTTCTTTTCTCTCTAAGCGAACGGTGCCTGGGAGAGTGCTCGTAGCGGTCGGTTTCAACGAGTCGGCTGCGAGGTTGCGCGGAATCGAGACCAAACCGGTCGTAATCGCTACTTTCGTCCTCAGTGGGGTTCTTTGCGGGGTAGCGGCACTCTTGTTTGCGGGAATATTTGGAAACGTCAACCCTTCCGACGCGAATGGCCTTGAGCTCCAGACGATTGCAGCGGCGATCATTGGCGGGACAAGCATCGCCGGTGGAAGAGGTAATTTTCTCGGCACGGCACTCGGCGCACTCTTACTTGCCCTCATTCTAAATGTGCTGAGGGTGAGCGATATCGATCCGCTATGGCAACTCGCTATTCAGGGGTTAGTGATTCTTTTTGCGGCCACAGTCGCACTTCGATCAACCAGTGACGCGAACAACACCGAGCAGAGGAAGGTGACCGCGTGAATATACTTAAATCGATAGCGGCGCGCCCGGAGTTTGGTGCTTTAGTTCTCCTACCGTTCGCGTTCGTAGTGGCATCCCTCCTATCCCCGTTCTTCTTGGTCGGAGAAAATATCGCGAATGGGTTCGTGCAATACACCGAGCTTGGTCTTCTTGCAATCGGTCTCACGTTTGTCATCGTCTCCGGGCACATTGACCTCTCTGTAGCGTCTATCCTCGCGCTGAGTGGAGTCGCGTTGGGCAGGGCTTTGCAGGCCGATTGGCCTGTTGAGGTAGCCGTGCTGGTGTCGATTATTGTTGGCACGGCTTGCGGAATGCTCAACGGCATCCTTGTGGTCCGAACGAAACTTCCTTCCCTTATCGTTACCTTGGGCACCTTTGCTCTGTTCGGTGGGATTGCTCAGGGACTCATCGGCTACGCGTCAATCGGGAATCTTCCCGAAGCATTCGTGGGCGTGGATCGCATCTTATTTGTGGGAGTGCCCGTGCCGATCCTGGTCTTGTTTGCTTGTGCAATTGGTGCGGCGCTGATCCTGCACGGTACCGTTGCAGGCCGCAAGATTGTGCTCACGGGTATGAACCCAAAGGCTGCACGGTACGCGGAAATTAACACGGCGCGCGTCGAGTACTCAGTTTTCGTCTTCTCTGGGCTAATGGCTGGTATCGCGGCAACTCTACTGGTGTCGCGAAGCGGTGTCGTCGTATATAACTTGGCAAGCGGGTACGAACTCACCGCGATCACGATTGTCGTCGTGGGTGGTGCCTCGATTTACGGGGGTAAGGGCACGGTTCTTGGCACAATGTCCGCACTCATTCTTGTGGCCACTCTGCAGCGCGGAATGAGTCTCGCGGGTATCGCCGCGCCCCTTCAGCTTGTCGTGGTCGGCATCCTGTTGGTCGGGTCAATAGCCGTTCAGACGATGGTGACACTCACAACGGTTCGGATCAAAAGCGTCGCACCGAGTGAAGGAAAGAAGTCCGATGAGTGAAAGGAAGATGTGTGATTACAGAAGGTCTGATTGATGTGGCCCGTCGATATTGGGCAGCCGAAGAGAGCCGTAATATTGAGCAAATACTGAGCTTTTTCCATCCCGACGCAATCTGGAAGGGACCCGGAGTCGAGCTCCACGGCCGTAGCCAGATTGCGCGCTACTACGAAGCATCTGGCGAGGAGTACCCAGAGCTTAGTGTCGACATCGTCGGCTGGCATTGCTCTCGAGACGAGGGCGCGATTCAGTGGCGCGCACTGTTCAAGGATCGATCTGGCGCGCCGGCCGCGCTCGAAGGAATCAACATAATGTGCGTGGAAGACGGACTGATTACAACGCTCGAGGCCTTCTTCGACCCTGCCCAACTGGCACGCCCTCTGTTGATGAGCGATGCTTCTGAAACTACGCATCACAAGGGGCCAAAATGATTGTCCTCGGAGACTCGCGACCCGCTGTGTTGGTGGTCGACGGAAGTTACCTCAACTACAGCCTCGAAAGGAAGGCTGTCGAGGCAGCGGGGGGGCAATTGATCGAGAGTGGGCGGCACCCTTCGACTGAACGAGAGGTGCTGGATTTGCCTGGCTTGGCTGACGCCACAGTGCTCCTAGTGGAACTGGCGCCTATCACAAAGGCTGTGCTGACCGCTGCCAAGAAATGCATCGCAGTCATCCGGTACGGGACCGGCCTCGACAACGTGGATCTGGATGCGGCACGCTTCTCGGGTGTAGCAATCGAGAGCGTTTCGGGATATGCCGCAGCATCGGTGTCGGAGCATGCCCTGTCACTCATACTGGCGACAGCGCGTCGCTTGCTTCCACATGTCGCTCGAGTCAGTCATGGTGAGTGGCGCCCAACTGAAATCGACCTTCGTCCTGTCGGGCTCGAAGGAAAGGTCCTCGGGATTGTAGGTATGGGAGCTATTGGGAGAGCGATCGCAAGCCGTGCTTCTGCCTTCGGGATGAGAATTATTGCTACGGATCCTTACGTTCACCAGTCCAGCATTCACACCTCCATCCAAATGGTTCCGCTTGATGAGCTCCTCAATGACTCAGACTACGTGTCGTTGCACCTACCTTTGAATTCAGAAACGCAGGGAATGATTGATAAACACTGGCTTTCGCGTTGCAAACCGGGAATGGTGTTGATCAATACTGCCCGCGGAGGTCTCGTGAATGAGACTGACCTGCTGACCGCGCTTGACTCCGGGGTGATCGGTTGCGCTGCGCTGGATGTGGCCGTGGACGAACCCCTTCCTGCGGACCATCCATTCCGGAACGACCCGCGCATTATTTTCACCCCACACATCGCATTCTGGTCTGATCAGGCGGAGCAAGAGCTTCGGAGTTCGGTCGCGGCGTTCGCAGTTCGGCACCTCACGGAGGCGGTGCTCACATGAGTGAATTGACTTGGGAAGGTAAGCGCGGAATCATCACGGGTTCAAGTTCGGGGATTGGAGCTGCGACCGCAATCCACCTCACGAATCTTGGAGCACATGTGGTGGGGGTCGCACGTAATAACCAGTCATCCACGGCTGGAGCGTGCGCCGAAGGCTTGTTTACCGCGTTGTCGGGTGACGTGAGCGACAGCGCGACGCGAGTGGAGGCCGTCGCCGCTGCGGCGGTCGAGGGACACCTTGACTTTCTTGTCAACAACGCTGCCGTTTTTTTGCTCGCTGGTCGTGAGGCTACTCGCGAGCAATGGATGAGGACTCTTGAAGTAAATCTTGTAAGCGTAGCTGAATGGACTGCTGAGGCCGCACCATTCCTTAGTGCTTCCCAGAACGGTGCGGTCGTGAATGTTGCGAGCATCAGTGCACATGTTGCGCAGGCCGGCCGATGGACCTACAACTCTGCGAAGGGCGGTCTGGTCGAACTAACTCGTTGCCAAGCCCTTGACCTTGCACCTGTTCGAGTCAACTCAGTTAGCCCAGGATGGATCTGGACCGAGGTGCTTGATCAAGCCGCCGACGGGGATCGAGAGACTTGGGAGAAGGTGTGGGGAGGGTATGCGCCGCTTCTGCGCTGCGGTGAACCCGAAGAGGTCGCATTCGCAATCGAGTTCCTGCTTAGCGACCGAGCTATGTTTATCACGGGAACAGATCTCGCTGTCGATGGCGGTTATCTGGCGGTTGGACCTGAGGGCCCCAGCGTGCTGAAGCTTGATCGCGAATGAATATCGAAATTCTTGATACCCACTTTCATGTCTGGGACCCGGCGATAATCAAGTATCCGTGGGTCGAGACGGCTCAGGCGAACCCGCAGTGGTTTCTCGGTTCGCGCAGCTTGCCGCGAGCGTATTCGCTAGACGATTACCGCAAAGAGTGGAGTAGGTTCGGAGTTCGATCATTTGTGCATGTGGAAGCTGGCGCCGCGCCGGGGTCGGCTGTTTCTGAGACTGAGTTTCTTGTTCGGATGGTCGATGGAGGCGAAGCCCTTCGAATAGTTGTCGGGGCTGACCTCGAGCAACATGACATTGCCGACGAACTAGAGCGGCAATGCGAGCATCCTGGCGTCGTAGGAGTGCGGCAAATTGTCACATGGGACCCCAACCGGCGTCGTTCTTTTGTATCGGAAGACTTACTGGCGAGTCCGCGTTGGCGAGAAGGGTTTCGGCTACTCGAGGTTCTTGGTTTGGGATTCGACCTACAAATCTATCCCTCGCAGGCACGGGCCGCCGCGCACTTGGCTGGCTTGTTCCCGTCGGTGAGGTTCGTGCTGAACCATGCTGTGCTGCCAACCCTCGGGAGCGGCGAACAACTGGCTCTCTGGCAGGAGAGCCTTTCTGCACTCGCAGACCATGAGAACCTCGCAATCAAAGTCGGAGGCTTCTCGATGACCAATGCAAATCTTCAGGCTATTCAGGTTGAAAACGCAGTTAATGACGTACTAGAAGCGTTCGGTTCGCGCCGAGTAATGGTCGGAACTAACGCCCCGGTTGAGTCCACCAGAAACTTGCCGGCACTTTTCATGGAGGGATTATGGGCGGCACTTAGCCCGTTGTCCCAAACGGAAACTCATGCGATTGCGCAAGGAAATGCGCATTATTGGTACAGCCTGAGGGAGTGACGACTGAAAGAGGACGGCATTAAAGTCGACCAAAAGTGGGGCCTCTGCTTTCGTCTTTAGTGTTTATGGGATGCAGCGGATTGGCGGAACCAGGCTTGGCGTAGTTTCTCGGACCGACTCTCACGTCGAGGACGAGCTGGGCCATTGTGCGACGGGCCGTGGTCGCCGACTAGGAGTATGACGGGAGGACCCAACGCTCGATGTCTCGTGAGCAGTCTGGCCCCTCGACCGGCTTGGGGTGCTGAACTTTGGAGATGTCACCTACCGGATCTGCATCGCGACCGACATGCTCTAGGCGACTGTCTAGTGGGTGAGGGAAGGCACACTGCAACAGTGATTATCTTGCTGTCGCTGATTCCCGTTTACATTTCGCAACGGCTAGCCAGAGCTGACGACGAGTCAGCGTAAGCGAATCCAGCTCCCCGCTACTGCCCGATAAAGGACATCACGTGCTTGAGCCTCGTGTAGTCCTCAAAGCCGTAGGCAGAGAGGTCCTTGCCATATCCCGAGTGCTTGAAGCCACCGTGGGGCATCTCAGCGACAAGGGGGATGTGGCAGTTGATCCACACGGCACCAAAATCAAGCTGTTTCGCGCTGCGCATCGCACGACCGTGGTCTTTCGTCCACACACTCGAGGCGAGCCCGTATTGGACGTCGTTGGCAAGTCCGAGCGCTTCTTCTTCAGATGTGAAGCTCTGCACCGTAATGACGGGCCCAAAAGTTTCCTCTTGAATCGCGGCATCCTTCTGGCCTAGCCCTGTGATGACCGTGGGCTCAATGAAGTAACCCGATGCTCCCTTACGAACACCGCCCGTTGCAATAGAGGCGTGGTCGGGAAGAGCGTCGATGACGCCCAGTACTCGGGTCAGCTGCGCTTCGCTGTTGACCGGGCCATAAAAGCTATTGGGGTCTGCTGGCATTCCGGTGGCAACGTTGCCAGAAATCCACTCCGTCAGGGCAGACACGAATTCATCGTGAATGTCCTTGTGGACTAACACCCGGGTAGCGGCAGTGCAGTCTTGGCCGGCATTGAAGTAACCGGCGATGCCGATGCCTTCGACAGCAAGAGCAATGTCGGCATCGGAGAACACGATGACGGGTGCTTTGCCACCGAGCTCCAGATGCACCCGCTTTAGATCCTGCGAAGCAGCCTTAGCCACCTCCATACCTGCGCGCACCGAGCCGGTAATCGACACCATTTGTGGAATCTTGTGGTCAATCAGTGCAGCGCCCGTAGTCCGGTCACCGGTGAGCACGTTCACCACGCCGGGGGGAAGGTGCAGGGAACAAATCTCTGCCAACAGCAGGGTGCTCTGTGGCGTGGTGTCGGAGGGCTTCAACACTGTCGTGTTTCCCGCAGCAACAGCTGGTGCAAATTTCCAGACCGCCATGTTCAGGGGATAGTTCCACGGTGTTACCTGGCCGATAACCCCGATCGGCTCGCGACGAATGAAAGAAGTGTGGTCTTTCATGTATTCCCCGGCACTGCGGCCTTCAAGATTTCTCGCCGCACCAGCGAAGAATCTAATCTGGTCAACGCTGACCATGATTTCATCGTCAACAAGTGAACCTCGGGGCTTTCCTGTGTCTTGCGACTCTAGGTCAGCGAATTCTTCTGCCCGCTTTTCCATTTCATCCGCAATGCGAAAAAGCGCCAGCTGGCGCTCGCCCGGTGTCGTGTCGCCCCAACCTTCAAAAGCAGCGTCCGCGGCACGGTAGGCGGTGTCGACGTCCTGGGCATTAGACACGGGGGAGTGGGCATAAACACCTTCGGTAGAAGGGTCTATGAGAGGGATGGTTTCTTGAGATGTGGACTCAACGTACGAGCCGTTGACAAAGTTTTTCAGGGTCGGAGTAGTCATCCCAAAATTCTAACCCTTAGCCCGCACGGCCGGGGAGAAAAGGGTATTTGCATGTGCTTACCCGTGGCGGGGGCTGGGAACAAAAAACCCCCAGAAGGAAAGTTTCTGGGGGTTTTTGAGGCCTGAACCTCGATGTTGCAGTGTGTGCGCGAAGGGGGACTTGAACCCCCACGCCCGTTAGGGCACTAGCACCTCAAGCTAGCGCGTCTACCAATTCCGCCATCCGCGCGCAGTCCATCGATTGTGTACACGACCCGACCAAGTGATGACATTACCACTAAAGTCCGCCGCGCATCGGGGTATTGGCACTAGCGTTGGGGGATGGGCGTGCTGGAGGCAATACTGCTGGGAATTGTGCAGGGGCTTACCGAATTTCTCCCCGTTTCTTCCAGTGCACACCTGCGGATTGTGGGGGAATTTCTTCCCGGTGCCACTGACCCTGGGGCCACCTTCACCGCGATCACCCAAATCGGCACCGAACTTGCGGTGCTCGTCTATTTCGCCAAAGACATTGGCCGGATCCTCAGGTCTTGGTTCTCTTCCCTCGCTGGTCCCTCCTGGTGGAAGACCGCAAAAGCGGGGTCCAGAAGCGACGCCCGCATGGGGTGGTTGATTATCGTCGGAACCCTTCCCATCGTGGCGATCGGCTATACCGCCCAGGAATACATCCGGGGGACTTTTCGGTCCCTCTGGCTGGTCGCAACGGTACTGATTGTTTTTGGCCTGGTGTTGGCGGCAGCAGATGTGTGGGGCAAAAAGTCTCGAGATCTGCAAGCGCTGACTTTGCCCCACGGACTGATGTTTGGTTTTGCCCAAGCCCTGGCCCTGGTTCCCGGAGTGTCTCGATCTGGTGCCACCATCGCCATGGGCAGGACGCTCGGCTATGACCGCGTGTCTGCCACCCGGTATTCCTTCCTCTTGGCGATTCCGGCCGTGTTGGGCAGCGGGTTTTATGAATTGACCACAGCCTTGGGGGCGAGCGGTCAGGCGGGGCCCTTCACGCTTCTGGATACCGCTGTGGCGACCGTTATCGCCTTCGGGGTGGGTTTAGCTGTTATCGCCTGGCTCATGCGTTACATCAGCACCAGGAGCTTCATGCCCTTTGTGATCTACCGGCTGGGACTTGGAAGCGTGTTACTGGTCTTATTGACAACCGGAGTGGTGCAACCGCTCTAGCTAACCCTCGCCAGCTGTGGGGCGATCAGGCCTGCTTTGCAGGTATTTTTCAAACTCTTCCGCAATGGCCTCGCCTTGAGCTTCGGGGGCGTCTGCTGCGTCTCGGGCTTGCTCTAAACCTTCGATGTAGGCCGTCATGTCGTCGTCATCGGAAGCCAAAGCATCGATGCCTTCTTCCCACCGCATCGCTTCGAGTTCAAGATCAGCGCGATCGGTAGTGATGCCCACCCGGTTCTCCAACTCTTCTAACAGAGCGAGAGTCACTTTGGGGGAGGGAGAAGTGTGGACGTAGTGAGGGACGTGCGCCCACAGGTGCAGGGAAGGTATTCCTGCTTCGGCGGCAGCAAGAGAGAGAACCGTCAACACCCCCACGGGTCCCTCATAACCGGATTTTTCAATATCGAAGTGATCCCTGATGGCCTGGTCATCGCTGGTGCAGGTCACCTTGACAGGCCTTGAGTGTGGGACATCAGCGAGCATCGCACCGAGAAACACAATGGCTTCTATCCCCTCGCTCAGCGCGTGGTCGACCATTTGGGAGGCAAAGGACTTCCACAGCCTGGAAGGTTCGTGCCCCAGCAAGACGTAGGGAGCCTCGTCATCGCCTGTTGGGGGGTCAAACAAGGTCACGGTGGGCCACACCAGGAACCTGGCCCCATCGGGACCCTGCTCAACCTCGGGCCTGGCCATGTGGAAGTCGAAATACTCTTCAGGATCAATTTCAAGAAGCGGTTCGTGACCAGATTGGTCGACAATCATTTGGGCTGCGGTGGTAGCGGAATCTCCCGCGTCATTCCATCCCTCAAACGCAACAATCAGCAGTGTGCTGGGGTCACTCAGGGGAACACCAGTCATGCAACCTCCGAACTCTTACGCCCACTCTACTCCCGGCACTCGCTAGTAGACTGCGTGGTTGTGACCAAAACCCCTCTCGGTGCCGTGCTCTTTGACATGGATGGCACCATCATCGACTCTGAGCCCTACTGGATGGTCGCCGAGCGGGAGCTTGTGGAAAGTTTCGGCGGCACGTGGAGAGCCGAACAGGGCTACGCCCTGGTCGGCTCTGGTTTATGGAATACCGCAAGCCTTTTGCGCTCCGAGGGAGTAGATCTTCCCCACGAAGAGATCATCGCAAAGCTCTCAGCAACCGTGCGCGCCCACGTGGATGCTGTGATTCCTTGGCGGCCCGGGGTGAGAGAAATTTTGGGCGAGCTCTTGGATGCTGGAATTCCCTGTGCTCTCGTCACGATGTCTATCGGTCTCAACGCCCGAGCGCTCTCTGACGCTCTTGATCGGGAATTGGGCAGAAAAGTATTTGGGGCCATCATTTGTGCCGACGACGTCACCCACCCCAAGCCAGACCCCGAAGCCTATTTGGCGGGGGCTGCTGCTCTCGGGGTGAACATTCATGACACGATTGCCTTCGAAGACTCCAGCTTTGGCGCAGCCAGCGCTTTTTCCGCCGGAGCTGTCACCATTGGGATTCCTTTGCACGTGGGTATTCCCCACACCTCTGCCCACGAGCTGTGGGATTCGATGGCGGGGAAGTCCCTCCCGGACATTGACCGGGCCTTTCACACCCACCGGAGAACAACGTGAGCCCGCATCGCGGTGCGTTTGTGGTGGGCGATCATGTTCAACTGCGCGGGCCGAAAAACACTCTTCACACCATCACGCTCGAAGCAGGCGGCGAGTTTCATACCCACAAGGGGGTGATTCCCCACGATGCACTCCTAGGCTTGCCTGAAGGTTCCACTGTGGCTACTGACTCGGGCATCAGCTATTTGGCGCTTCGACCACTGTTGGGTGACTTCGTTCTCTCGATGGCCCGGGGAGCAGCCATTATTTATCCCAAAGACGCCGCCCACATTGTTGCCATCGCCGATATCGCCCCCGGTCACACGGTCATGGAGGCCGGTGTTGGCTCTGGCTCCCTCAGCATGTCCCTGCTTCGTGCGATCGGGGACAAGGGAAAGCTTCTGTCCATCGAGCGCCGCAGTGAGTTTGCCGATATTGCCAAGGCGAATGTCGAAATGTTTTTCGGCGGAATGCCCGCGCAGTGGTCGGTGGAAATCGGAGATTTCGAAGACCGGGCTCTGGAACAGGACCCGGAAAGTGTTGACCGAGTTGTTCTGGACATGCTGGCTCCCTGGGAGTGTGTGGCTGCGGTCAGCCACGCTTTGATCCCCGGCGGTGTGGTGACAATTTATGTGGCCACCGTCACGCAGCTCTCTCGTGTCGTGGAAGCCTTTCGAGTGACCGGGCGCTACACCGAGCCGTATTCGGAAGAAGTGTTGATTCGCCCCTGGCACGTCGAAGGGCTCGCCGTACGTCCCGAGCACCGCATGATCGGTCACACTGGTTTCGTAATGACCACCAGACTTCTGGCACCGGGAGCCCTTCTCCCCGAAACAAAACGCCGCGTGGCAAAGCCTGAATACTCGGAAGAAGACGTCGAGCTCTGGACGCCAGGCGCCACTGGGCAACGCCACGGGAGCGACAAAAAGATTCGACAGACCCTGCGTCAGGCCCAAGCTCGCGCCACCCGTTCGCGCAAAGCTTCTGAGTAAATACACGAAGTAGACTCCTCCTATGCCTCAGCTTTCCCTGCCCTCTTTCCTTGGTCTTGCAGCCGTTGTTGCCCTTGTTGGCGGGGGACTCGGAACCGCGGTGGTTCTCTCCGCCGACGCGCAAGAGGAATGTACTTCGACTCTCCAAGCGGGCAGCACCTCGAACCTTGTCTCGCTGACACCTAGCCTCGAGGGTCTTCCCCGCGCGTCGTTCCCCACGCCACTGGTCAGTGATGAGCGCCAGATGAGCGTGTTAGCAGAAGGTTCGGGCCAGCCCGCGCGTGCGGGGGGTTTCGTCGACTTCGATGTCAGCGTCTTTGTCGGCGCGGATCAACAACTCTTGACGGCCTCGAGCTATCTCGAGGCCGACCCCGTTCGCCGACCCGTGCTCTCGGAATTCCCCGATTTTTTCGGAACCGTTCTTGAGTGCCAGAAACCCGGCGCCACGGTAGTGATCACCTCCACCGTCGAAGATGTTTTTGGCCCGATCGAAGACGATGGCTATCTGCAATCGAATTCCACGATCGCCGTGGTGATTGACGTGCGAAACACTTACCTAGCCCAAGCCGACGGCTCACCTCGGCTTCCCCAATCGGGACTCCCCACGGTGGTCCAAGCTCCCACCGGAGAACACGGTCTGACCTTCCCCAACGCCCCCGTTCCCCAAGACCTCCGACTTTCGGTGCTGAAGCAGGGTGATGGGCAGGTGGTGGAAGACGGTGGTTTTGTGACGGCCACCTTCACGGGCGTGGTCTGGAACACCCGAACCGTGTTTATTTCCTCTTTTGACCAGCGGGTTCCGCTCTCTCTGGTGGCAACAGACGTGACCACCTCCCTCAGCGGCGAAGGCATCATTCCCGGTCTGGCCCAGGCGCTCATTGGTCAAAGTGTCGGATCCCAGGTGCTGGTATCTATCCCGCCCCAGCTGGGATATGCCGAAGACTCCCTTCCCCCGGGGGTGCCGCCTGGCGCAACCCTGGTGTATGTCTTTGACATCTTGGGCGTGAATAACTAGCCCCTGAATTGCTCAGTCCTAATAGGATGACCGCGTGAGCATGAGCAATAGTGGCGTTCGCCCCGAAGACAGGCTTTTTCACCTGATTTTGGCTCTGATGTCGAGCTCTTTTGGTCTGACGAAAGATCAGATTCTCGGTAGTGTTCGCGGCTACGTACCCGAGGGTGACTCAGCGGCATCAGCAGAAACTCTGGAACGGCGCTTTGAACGGGATAAGGACGCTCTGCGAGATTTGGGGATTCCGCTGGAGGTGTCGATTCCCGCCGCCGAGGATTCCAACAACCGCTTCACCACGTATCGCATCCGCAAGGGTGACTACGACCTGCCCGAGGGTGTGGAATTCACTCCCACTGATATTGCTCTCCTCAATCTTTCCGCAGCCTTGTGGCAGGAAGGATCGCTCTCCACCGAAGCGCGAATAGCTCAGATGAAACTTGCCTCTTTCGGTGTGAGCATTTCCGAATCGCTTCTGGGATATGCCCCCGTCATCTCCACGAGAGACCCGGCACTCACGAGCGTTCGCGACGCCATCGATGAAGGCCACACCATGACCTTCGAGTATTTGAAGGCGGGGGATACCAGGGCAACCCTGCGAGAAGTGTCACCCTGGGCGCTGGTGAGCCATGAGGGCCGGTGGCATCTCTACGCTTACGAAACCGCCTCCGAGAGGGCAAAAACTTTTCTGCTGCGCAGAATAGTGTCACCCGTGCGAGTCTCCCAGAGCCCCGCGGCAGAGGCTCCGGAGAACGTCACCGATCTCGCCGTGCAATCACTCGAGGACGTTTTCCAGCAGCAGGTCGCCACCCTTGGCGTTACTCCCCATTCCGACGCCTGGAGCGTCCTCTCCAGCAGGAGAGGCACAGATATCGTTGGGGAAACCCTGCGTGTTCACTACACAGACTTAGCAATATTCGCTGATGAGCTCACCGCACTGGGCGATGACGTTGTTGTTCTCGATCCCCCCACACTCGTCGACGCTGTGGTGGGTAATTTGACGGCGCTGGTGGCTCACCATGAGTAACCAAACACTGGCGCCGGCCAGTGACAAACTGCTGCTACTGCTTTCTTTGGTGCCGTTTGTGCTCGATCGCAAGGAGGTGTCCGTCACCGAAGCTGCGACACATTTCCAGCGCGAGGAAGCCGAAATTGTTCGCGCAGTCGAAATGATCGCTTGTGCCGGCGTGCCAGGGGATAGCCGCAGCTATTCGCACTTGGATTTGTTTGATATCGACTGGGACCTGTTTGAAAACGAACGCCGGATCACTTTTTGGAACACGGTCGCATTGGACAATAAGCCGCGTTTTTCGGCCCGGGAGGCCTCTGCTCTTCTCGCCGGGCTGCAATATCTCGCGAGCCACCCCGCATACGCGGCTCGCTCCGACGTCCAGGAACTCACCGCGAAGCTCCGTCAGGGAACCGGCGCCGGGCCTTCGGGTCGCATCGTCGTCAACACCCCGGCGGGAGAGGCGCGCCTCACCACCTTAAGTGACTCGATTGAAGCCGGGGTGGCGGTGACCCTGACGTATCACAACAAACGGGGCGAATCGGGCGCGCGCACTATCGACCCACTGATTCTGGAATCCCGGGACGCGCTGTGGTATGTCCGAGCTTTTTGTCACACCAGGCAAGCATTGCGGACATTCCGGGTCGACCACATGGACGACGTCGCACTCACCGACAGTGCGCAGGAAGATCACACCCAGCTCCTCACTGCGCTCTCCAGCAATTTGTTTGAACCAAGCAACGATGACATCGTGGTCACTCTCGAGTGCCCGGTAAGCGCTCTCCCTCTGATCGCCGATTACTTGCCCCGCGGCCTGAAAGCCCCCCGTGGCCCTCAGACCGTGACCGTCGAGGTGCCTTTTGCTCACTATGGTTCGTTGACGACCTTTGTGGGTGCGTTTTCCCACGTCGTCCGGATCACCGGTCCGGCGACCGCCCAGCAGTCCATCGTGGACTTTGCGCAGAAGGCGCTGGCTCGGTATTCCTCGCCCTCAGGGGCCCACTGATACACTTTCGGCAACACGAAAGCAAGGGAAGGGCAGTCATGTCGGGCAATCTCGGTGGATGGACAGGTCTCGTACTCATCGTTGTCGTTTTGCTGTTGTTTGGTGCACCCAAGCTTCCCGCCCTGGCCAAGAGCGTGGGTCAGTCGTTGAAGATTTTCAAGAGCGAAGTGCGCCCCGACTCTGATGCAGGGGAGTCGGACACCACCGCTAGCTCTGAGGGCTCCGAATCCCCTAAGGAGTAGTCGTGGCGGAGGCTCGCCGCCGCTCACCTGAAGGACGGATGTCCCTCGGTCAGCACCTTGTCGAACTGCGCAAGCGGTTGGGCATTATTGGTTTTTCGGTTGTTATTGCCGCCATTGCAGGGTGGTTCCTCGCAGACCCGGTCTGGTCGGCGTTGAGTGAACCAGTCCTCGAAATCGCGAGCGAGCGAAATCGCAACGCGGATATCAATTACACCTCTGTCACCGAAGCTTTTGACACCAAGGTCGCGATCGCCTTGGTGTTGGGGATTGTGATTGCTGCACCCGTGTGGCTGTATCAAATCTGGTCTTTTTTTGTCCCCGCCCTGATGCGGAAAGAGCGACGCTATGCCCTGGGCTTCCTGGGAGCGAGCCTTCCCCTTTTCTTTGGCGGCGTGACGATGGGGTGGTGGATTTTGCCCAACGTCGTATTGTTGCTCACCAGCTTCGCCCCTCAAGAATCAGCGACCCTCCTCACGGCCAAGGTGTATCTGGATTTCGCCCTGAAATTTGTCCTCGCCATCGGGGTAGGTTTCGTGCTTCCCGTGTTCCTGGTGCTGTTGAACTTCATCGGCGTGTTGAGCGCTAAGGCCATCATTAGGGGCTGGCGCTGGGCCATTGTGGTGATTGCCCTCTTTACCGCCTTGGCAACCCCGGCTGCGGATATCGTGTCGATGATTATTCTGGCGATTCCGATGATTGGGCTGTATTTCGTGGCTGCAGGAATCGCCTGGCTTCATGACAGGCGAGCAGCGAAGAAAGCCGCCGCTCTCGCAGCGCAGGTATAGCTCACCATGACCGATATTTCCCCCGCAGAGCGCTACCGCGTTGCCCAATCGAGGACAAAAAACCCCCTGCTGAGCAAATTTCGAAACATTCAACCCTTTGATTTAGACCCGTTCCAAATCAGTGCCTGCGAATCAGTGGAAGCAGGTCGGGGCGTCTTGGTGGCGGCCCCCACGGGTGCTGGGAAAACAATTGTTGCCGAGTTTGCGATCCACCTCGCCATGGCACAGCCGGATGTGAAGGTTTTTTACACCACACCGATGAAAGCCCTCTCTAACCAGAAGTTCAGCGAACTGGTCGAAACCTACGGGGCAGAGCGGGTCGGATTGCTGACCGGTGACACCAGCATCAACCCCCGGGCACAAGTGGTCATTATGACCACCGAGGTGCTGCGCAACATGCTTTATGCCGGTAGTGAGTTACTGGAAAACCTCAGCTACGTGGTCATGGATGAAGTCCATTACCTCGCGGACCGCTTCCGCGGAGCGGTGTGGGAAGAGGTCATCATCCACCTGCCCTCCACCGTTCAGGTCATCTCGCTGAGTGCCACCGTCTCCAACGCGGAAGAATTCGGCGACTGGCTCCACACGGTGCGTGGCCACACCGACGTCATCGTCAGCGAAGAGCGGCCCGTTCCCCTCCACCAACACATGATTTTCTCCCACAAGTTTCTTCCCCTATTTGCCGCGAAAGGCGAGCTCGCCACCGTGAATCCTGAGGTGATGCAGACCGCTCAGATGCTGGGTCGGGGAGGGAGCCATCGCCCCAAGTCCCGCGGCGCACCCCGGTATCAGCGCTACGAAGACCAGCGCCACAAGGTCTATCGCTCTGACGTTGTCGAACAACTAGGGGATGAAGATCTCCTGCCGGCGATTTTCTTCATTTTTTCCCGCAAAGGGTGCGACCAGGCGGTCAGCCAGGTGTTGCGCCGAGGGGTCACTCTCACCGAAGAGTATGAGCGCGACCAGATTCTTGACCTTGTGGAAGAGCGCTGCGACCGGCTCGATGACGACGATCGCAACGTCTTGGGCTATCACGAATGGCTCGATGGAATTCTGCGGGGTGTCGCCGCGCACCACGCGGGAATGCTTCCCATGTTTAAAGAGGTCGTGGAAGAGCTTTTCCGCAGAAAGCTTCTCAAAGTGGTCTTCGCTACCGAAACCCTGGCGCTTGGTATCAACATGCCCGCCCGAACAGTGGTTTTGGAGAAGCTCGACAAGTTCAATGGCGAGGCCCGGGTGCCAATCACCGCGGGGGAGTACACCCAGCTCACCGGTCGAGCAGGTCGCCGCGGGATTGATTCTGAAGGCCACTCGGTCGTGATTTGGCAGCCAGGAATCAACCCCGAGGCTGTGGCTGCTCTGGCGTCCAGGCGTTCCTATCCCCTGAAGTCCAGCTTTTCCCCGACCTACAACATGGCAGTGAACCTGATTGCCCAGTTCGGGGTGGTGCGGACCAGAAGCATTTTGGAGTCCTCGTTCGCCCAGTTCCAGGCTGACCGTCACGTTGTGGAACTGGCGCGGAGTGTGCGCAAAAATGAAGAAGCCCTCGAAGGCTACGCCGAGGCGTTTCGCTGTCACCTGGGAGATTTCGCTGAATACGCAGCACTTCGGCGGGAACTCAGCGACAAGGAACGAGAAGGCGGACATCGGTCTTCTCGGCGCCGGGATAAAGAGGGAGATCTCAACGAACTCGAGCTGTTACGGAAAGTGCTTCGCACCCACGCCTGCCACAGCTGTCCTGACCGCGAAGCACACGCCAGATGGGCGACCAGATGGTGGAAGCTGGAGCGGGAAACGGAGCGCACCAGGCGTCAAATCCGCAAGCGCACCGGCGCTATTTCCATTGTGTTTGAAAGGGTGATGGGGGTGCTCACCGATGCCGGATACCTCCAGGGCAGTGGTGAGGATGTGGAGCTGACCATCCACGGCACAACGCTTCGGAGGATTTATGGTGAACGCGACCTTTTGGTCGCCGAAAGTCTTCGGCGTCAGTTGTGGAATGACCTCGATGCGCCCTCGCTGGCGGCAATGGTGGCAGCGATTGTGTATGAACCGAGACGGGACGACGCCCCCCTGCATCCCAGGGATATGCCAGGCGGCGCATTTCCCGATGCCTTGCGGGCGACGATACGTGCCCACCAGAAGTTGCGCGAGATCGAAGCCGATCACCAGGTCGCAGGGACCAGCGACCTCGCCGCACACCTGTCGTTGGCGGTGTATCGCTGGGCGTCGGGACGGCGGTTAGAAAGCGTGTTGGATGGTCACGATGTTCAAGCAGGGGATTTCGTGCGCTGGTGCAAACAAATTATTGATGTCCTCGACCAAATCATCACCGTCGGTGTGGGTCCCATCCACGAGGTGGCCTTGGACGCGAGGGCACGGGTGTTCCGGGGTGTTGTGGCGATGAGTAGCGTGGCCTAAGACCGTGACTTATCCCGTTCCCATTCTGGCGTCCCCACGAGATATTCGTGGTCGTGTTGCGATGCCGCTGGCGATTCCACTGTCCGTGGTGGCGGGCTGGGTCATGGATATGGGCTTCCCCGACCGGGACTGGTGGCCTTTAGCTCTCGTGGGTGCCGGCCTCATGATTCTCTCGGTGCGAGGCGTCAGTTTTCCGAGAGCGCTTCTGGTGGGAGCTATTGGTGGTTTCACGTTTTATGGGATCCACATCTGGTGGCTCACGGTGTATCTGGGTCTTATTCCCTGGATTGCTCTCGTCCTCTTGCAAGTGTTGTTTTTTTCCTGTGGACTGGGCCTAATTTCCCTTATCTGGCGCTATAGCTCGGCACAGTGGACCTCTCTCCCAGCACGCCTGGTGTTGGTACCAGCTCTGGTCGCTGGAGCATGGATGACCAGGGAAGCGATCGCCAGCGTGTTCCCCTGGAGTGGGTTTGGCTGGGCAAGGATGGCCCAAAGCCAGTCGGAAAGCCCCCTGGCGCCGCTGGTGGCCTGGGTGGGCACCAGCGGTATGAGCTTTCTGCTGGTCTGGTTCGTCGCCTTTGTGATCGCTCTCGCCAGCGAGAAGCGAATTTCCACAGACGCCAGCTACACCCTCGGTGTCGCAGGACTCCTAGTCCTGCTGGTCTGGCCAGCCTTCCCCATTCAGGAATCGGGGTCGCTTCGGGTTCTCGCTGTTCAGGGAAATGCGGATGCCGGGCTCTATGCCGACTATGACCGAGGCGATAACCTCCGCGATCACTACCTGGTGAATCGTGAGCTCTACGACGAAGTCGTCGACGTGGTGGTATGGCCAGAAAATGCCTCCGATATCGATCCCCTCCGCTATCCCGAAGCCGCAGCCGTTGTCTCAGAAGTGTCGCGGGAAATGGGAGTTCCCGTCGTGGTGGGTGCCATCACCAAGGACGGCGATGACACCTACAACAGCGTGCTGCTGTGGGAATACGACCGGGAATTGGGAGTGGGAGTCGCAAGAGACCAGTACGACAAAATTAACCCCGTTCCGTTTGCCGAGTACCTGCCCGAGCGCGAGTTTTTCTATCCTTTAGCGCCCGCTCTGTTTTCGATGATTCCCAGGGATTACTCCTTTGGCACCAGAGACACCGTTTTTAGCGTGGATGATGCGGTTGCCGGTATCGCGATCTGTTTTGACATCGTCGATGACGAAATTCTCTGGCAAATGATGGGGGAGGGGGCGGATGTGATCTTTGCCCCCACCAACAACGCGGACTTTGGAAGAACCGATCAGAGCGTTCAGCAACTCGCCATCGCCAGGCTTCGCTCCATAGAAACGGGGCGCAGCGTCGTTAATATCTCCACCGTGGGAACCAGCGCCATCATGGACCCGACCGGAGCCGATTTGGACCGACTCCCGGTCTATACCGAAGGATTCATGATTGAGGATGTTCCCCTCTCTCAGACCGTGACACCTGCGACGGCGCTGGGCAGAAACTTGGAAACCTTCGTGGTTTCCTTCACTGGCGCAGGTCTTTTCGTGGCGCTCTTTTCGCACCTGGGACGAAGGAGACGGCGAGAGCTGGTGTCACGACCCTAGGGAGAGCTGATTCCTCACCTCCACCGCCACATCGGCACGGTCGGTAACAATGCCACTGACCCCCATCTTCCACAATCGCTCCATCTGGCGGGGGTCATTAACCGTCCAGACGTGGACCTCGAGGCCTTTTCGAGCACTCAGTCCAATCAAATTGGGTGTTGCCAGGGCGAGGCCTCGGTGACTTGGGGGTATCTGCAAGGCCACTATGCCGTGTGGCACCTTCCAGAGGCTCATCGGAAGGCCTAGCGCGCTTATCGCACGCCCGGCAAGGATGTGGCTGGTGGTGGCGCTGGAGGCGACAGAACCGAGGCCCCGGACTGCTTCGGCGCGCGAGGATTCATCAAATGAAGCCACCAAGACCCGGTGATGGCTGCGGGTGCGAGTAATCGTTTCGACAAATGCTTGGACCACCGTCGGTGTTTTCAGATCAATATTGAATCTGGCGTCGGGGAATTCCTCCAGCACCTGCTCCAGGGTAGGAAATCCTTGGCCCTGTCCGAGGTCTATGGAGGCAAGTTCTTGTGCGCTGAGCTCAGAGACAAAACCTGGCCTGCCTGCCACGCGAGCAAGGTCCGCATCGTGGGCGATGATGACCTGACCGTCTTTACTCAGATGCACATCGGTTTCGAGGATGTCTGCACCAGCAGTGAGCGCCGCCTGGAACGCACCCAGAGTATTTTCGGCGTGATCCAGAGCTAATCCCCGATGGGCGATCACTCGTGGGGGAGTGCCGTCTAAAAATGCCACAGGAGCCCCTTTTGTGTTTCCGGCAAGTATAAACATCGAATACGCTGCGCCTGGATAGGCTTTCGGGATGACAACTCCGCTTCGCGCTGACCAACTCTCTGGTGCCCGTGTTCTCATCACCGGCTCTTCTCGAGGAATCGGGGCGCAGACCGCCCAGTATCTGTCACAGGCGGGAGCAGGGGTGGTGATTAACTATCGCAACAAGGCTCAGCGCGCCGAAAAGCTCGTCGCAGAGATTGAAGCAGCCGGTGGCAAAGCGCTGGCGATCGGTGCCGATTTAACAGATCCCCTTGGTGTTGCGCGACTGGTGACCCAGATCAAAGAGGAATGGGGCGGACTGGACATTCTTGTGCTGAATGCCTCCGGGGGAATGGAAGCAGACATGGGCGAGGACTACGCGATGAAGCTCAATCGCGACGCCCAGGTGGGCATGCTCACCAGCGTCTTGCCGATGATGGAACCGGGGTCCCGCGTGGTGTTTGTCACCAGCCACCAAGCCCATTTCATCCGCGAGGTGGAAACCATGGCCGAGTATGTCCCCGTTGCCCTGTCTAAGCGCGCAGGCGAGGACGCGTTGCGCGGCATGATCACTGAAATGACTGGGCGTGGTGTTAGTTTCGTGGTGGTTTCTGGGGACATGATCGAGGGCACCGTCACGGCAACCCTTCTGAACCGTGCGAATCCAGGGGTTATTGAGCAGCGCAAAGAGCAGGTGGGCAAGCTCTACAACGTGGACGAGTTCGCCGCCGAGGTCGCGAAGGCCTGTGTGGACGACATCCCTGAGGACCACACCCGCCTGGTGGGTGACACCTCAAGCTTTACTTCCTCAGCCTGATGACGGCTGCTGATCGTCTGCGGCTGACGAGTCGACTCGTGGTGATGGACCCACAAGGCGCCGTTTTGCTGTTCAACACGGCAGCACCCGACTCCAGTGGCTTTACCCGGTGGATTACTCCCGGCGGCGGTGTGGACCCAGGAGAATCTCACCTGGTGGCCGCCCAGCGCGAGCTTTTTGAAGAAACGGGTCAAACACTTTCTATTGCCCCTGAACCCGTATGGACCTATGACTTTGAGGTCGCCTGGGACCAAGCAGACCACAATCGTGGATATGCAGAGTATTTTTTCGTTCACGCGCAGCGATTTGAGCCGGTATCAACGTTTTGGACGGCCGAAGAACACGTCGATGTCACCGGATGGCATTGGTTCGGTGTGGAAGAGCTCGAATTGGGAGCTGACCCGTTCGAACCGGTGTATCTGCCCACCCTGATTCGAGAGTGCCATGCTCTGTTGTAGAGTCCGATAATCTATATTATGTCAGATTATCGAAGTGGGGACGGCGAAGTAATCCCTCCCCCTTAGAGCCGGGCCTCTATTGAATCAAGAATGATCCCCAGTCCTACCTGAAAGCCATCGGAAAACGCGAACCCTCCGGCCTCGCGCAATGCCGCCACATTCTCAGCGAGAAACGGGTATTCCGACTCGTCGAGCGTGAGTGAGGCCGCATAATCCATCTCTGCCCCCTCTTTCATTTCAAAGGGCATGGAGGTCTCTGAGAGCACAAACCCATACACAAAAGCGTCCAGGGTGGCGAAGGCCTGCGACGCGAACAGCGGTTCACACCCAGCCCTCACAAGGTGCCCCAAGACGCTGTTGTGGTGTTTGAGCAAAGCGGGCCCGGGGATCGGGCGAGACTCGATCATTCCCAAACCCCAGGGGTGTGCAACAAGCACCCGTCTCGTCGAGCTCGCCCGAAACTCTAGGGCCGACCGCCACTGCGTTGACTCATCGGGTATCTCAATTTGCGAGAACACGAAGTCCGACAATTCGTCGAGCAGTTCTTCCTTGTTGGAGAGATAGTGGTACAGAGACATAGCCTCCACCCCCAGCTCCGCTCCCACATTTCTCATACTGACTCGGGCCAGCCCGCTTCGATCAGCAAGCCCAGCGGCTGCAGCAATAATTTTCTCTCGGGATAATCGGGGTTTTTCTTCCATGAGTCTATTGTTGCGTTTTTACACCCGTAAGGCTAGGGTTTGTTTTACAAAGCGAAAGGTTCACCCCATGACCGTCATCACCACCCTCCAATCCCTCCACACTCGTGTTCTTCTTGCGTCCCTCTGGATTGCGTGCATCATTGCTGTCGCCTTTGTTGACCTTTTTAGTCTCTACCGATCTGACGTCCGAGCGCAGATTGACAGCGGCACAATCTTCGTTTTTGACATCGGACCATCGTTCCTGCTGGGGGTCATTATTTATGTCCTGGTCCCCACGCTGATGATTCCGCTATCGATTGCCCTGCCGCGTCGAACCAACCGAATAGTAAACATCGTCGTTGCGGTCCTCTTCGCCATCACGGTTGCGGGTGGTGCCGTCGGTGAATGGGGCTATTACGTCCTTGCGAGCGTTGTGGAAATCATCCTTCTCGCGGCGATCGTTGTCGTGTCGGCGCGCTGGTCTCGCAGCGCAGAGCGTGTCTAGAAGGACAGAGCTGCCACAGGCTGTATGCGTCCCAGCCAGAAGCTGAGACCGCACGTATCAGGGGTGCGGGAGAGGTTCCAATGCTTCACCGGGGTGCTGGAAGGCTTGGGCCAGGGCCCTCCTTTGGGCGAGCTCAAATTCACGTGAAACGTTGGTGGCGCCGAATATGGCATCAAATCCATGGAACGCACCCTCGACAACGTGGAGCGAGCACGACACCCCCGCTGCCTCGAGCTGCCGTGCGTATTCACGATCCTCATCGTGGAAAAGGTCATTCGTTCCTACGCCAATCCACGCGGGAGGCAGACCGCTGAAGTTGCGCCTTCGTGCCGGCGCCTGGTAGTCCGTAATGCCCGAACTGCCGGGTTTCGCAGCGAGATATGCCCTCCAGCCAAAACGGTTATTTTGAGGCAACCACACCCGCATATGTTTGGGGTGATGCTTTCGCAATACGCTGCGGTCATCGAGCATGGGATACACCAGGACCTGGAAGACCGGGGTAATTAATCCCTCGTCGTGGAGCTTGAGTACCAGTGCTGCAGCGAGGCCGCCACCAGCGCTGACTCCCCCAACTGCGATGCGCGTGGTGTCGATCCCCAATATTTCTGCGTTCTCGATAGCCCACTCCAACCCGGCCTGGGCGTCGTCAAGCGCTGCCGGGTAGGGATTCTTCGGTGCTACGCGATAGTCAACAGACACCACCACTGCGCCGAGGTCACGAACTTTCCCTATCGACGCAGTGTCATCCATCTCTGGATTTCCATAGACGTAGCCCCCGCCATGCATCCA
>Ga0075124_10000285_pt1 | contig 23767 bp, 25 predicted proteins | sample AntAceMetag02UKS_FD_69809 | JGI IMG/M metagenome (GOLD analysis project Ga0075124, IMG submission 69809) | Saline lake microbial communities from Ace Lake, Antarctica - Antarctic Ace Lake Metagenome 02UKS | ecosystem: Environmental > Aquatic > Non-marine Saline and Alkaline > Saline | place... | reverse complement strand
CCTGAAGACCAATCCGCTGCATAAGAAATGCCCCGACGATACTCAGGATTACTCGCCACCCAAACCTCTGGCCCGAGGTCACTGATTTCGAGAGCCTGCGCCGCTGTTGGCGCGACGTTGAAGATGGCCACGTCTCGCAATAACCATCCGGAGTATTGCCTGACCCCAAAATCATAGACAGTTGTGTCGATATCGACCGCGCTAGACGTGCTAATATCTACTGTCGCTACAGAGATACCGTTACGGTAGAGCGTGGCGTCACCATCACGGTCCGCTGTGATTAACCAGTTCGCCTTAATCTCGAAAATGTCCGAGCCGTAATCTAGGACGTAAACAGATGCTCCAATATCTAGTTTTACTGATCCTACGTCATAGCTAGATCCACTATCACGATCTAAATCCACAACAAGCGGCACCGCGCCGGTTGTCGAAACAAAAAGGGATTTCGTTCCGGCAGTCGTGTCCACCGTCCGCCCACTCCAACCAATCGCAAAATCGGATGTGCCAATAGCGGCGAGAGTTCCATCCTCAAAGACTCTAGCTGAGGCCGATCCTGTGCGTGTTGCTACCACACCACCCGCAAACTCCCGTCCGCGAATCGCCGAGCCGTAAACATCATTAAGAACATCGCTCGTAGGGACTACGCCAGCCGTGCCACTGCGTAGCTCTGTTTCGGTGGAGAGTTCGACCTTACCCTTTACTGAGGTCGTTGCATCAGGCACCGATCCACTAGCCAGTGTGGCCCATGAGGAGCCGTTGTATAAGAAAAAGTCGTTCAATGTCGTGTTGTAGTAGTAATCACCCTCCTGAAGGGCTGATCCGTTGTCCCTTGTCGCTGGATCTGAGGGAGCTGGGCTTACAAAACCAAGGGTTGAGTAGGCGGATCCTGAATTGGCGTCATCCAATAGCCCAACAATATAGTCGGTGATCGTGTACTCTCCGTACGTGTACCCAGCTCCGTCATCACGGAAGAGTCTGGTGTCTCCATCTGCTGGATACAGAGTTGGCGCAAAGAGCGCGGCGAAGATAATTGCTTTTATGATTTTCATGTTACGTTGGATAGTTTGTTTGAAGCATTACGAATCCCCATTGGTGAGTCGTACCGTCTCCGATATAAATTGCAAGCCATGTTATTCCAGAGACCTCTTGTATTCCAATATGGCCTACCTCTCCTTCGGCTGTGGCCGATGCCGGATAAGTGACGACCTTTGTTATGTCTCCGCCCGTGAGCTGGATGCAGGCGTAAAGGATTCGTCTGAGGTAATCGACGGATCCAAACCGTGGTGGTGCGTCCGCCTTGAATAGGGCTTCGAAATCTTCTGATGTAGGTGGCATTGGTCTTCCTGTTATTTACTGGTTTAGGCTCCGGTGCTACCTGCTGAGGTGGCAAATAAGATTCTTCGGAGTAGGTCGTTTTTCCCAGCACGGATTGTAGAGTCCTGAATGAACTCTGCTTCCGCCTGTTCCGATGTCCTGCCGTTTGCCAAGATCAGCGCACAAAGGATCCTTCGATATAAAGGGTTCTCCTTCATCAATGGTGGTGCGTCCTGCTGATACGCTGCTTCGAAGCCTGCGGTAGTCATAACTAAAGAATAAATCGTCCTGTATTTGATTGGTCAATACCAAAAAGAAGGGCCGCCCATTCCTGGACGACCCTCTGAGGAGGAGAAGAATCTCTGGCTTATACCCCGTCAACAATCGAGTTGCAGGCGGTCAGTCCACTGTCGAAGGCGCAACGCTTGTAGGCGATCGCGCAAACGGCGTGAGGACGGAACGGACGGTAGGCACGCATCACTTGATACTTGTGCCAGCCGAAGTCACCCCATTCGTTGTTGTTGTTGTCCAACTGGTAGTGCCACTTTAGTTCACCCATCCACAACTGTGGAGCGAACTTGAAGCTACCCTCACCAGTGAACTGCTCAGGAGTCAGGCGGTCAAACGAGTCGCGACCGATGAGGATCCCGACTTCGTAGGCGGCGTTGATCCAGGCAGGGTTACGGCGAACCGTGAAGCCCTTAGAGGTGGCCACCTCGATCTCGGGCTCGATGAACTGTGGGTTTCCAGACCCGTCAATCGTATTGAACCGGAGAGGCTGTTGGTCCACACCAAACGTCACGCCACGGTACGGTCCTTCGAAGCGATAACCGCGAACGGTCTTCTCTCCGATCTTGTAGGATCCGGATGCGAGGTAGCGATGGTCGTCCTTGATACCTAGCTCGTCGCGGAATGATTCAAGCTGCTCGATAGAACCGATGAAGCGGAACACCTCTTGACCGTCTTCGGTCTCGTAGGGGTCAACCATCAGCTCTTCACGCTGCACTTGGAGCACACGCTGAAGTAGGCGGAAGGACAGGGCCGCGTCAGGAATCTGATTAGGCCATGCCGTCTCAATTGCCTGCACGTCTCCAGCAAACGAAGATCCGAAACCAAGAGTCGAGTTGGCTACAAGTTTGCAGCCGGACTTGCCGATCAGGTTATAGCGGATATCCACATTCGTCAGCTGTTGGATCTTGGACTCAAGAGCGACCTGCCCTTGGACATAAGCACCCTTGAAGGCGGTACGATCCGCATGCACACAAACGAGTGGGCCGCGACCACGAAGAACTTCAAGCGCATAGCTGTACTCTTTCGAGCCAACCTTATCGCGATCAGCAGTGGTTCCGCAGACTTCAGTGGAGCTAGAGAATGTCGGATTGATCATCGAGTGAGCCGAGGAGGCTTGCTCTTGTACAACCGACCGGACGCTATCCGAAATGTTCGGAATAGTGCCGCCGCTAAGCAAATTGATGAAAGGCGAGCGGTAGGCGAGAACCTTACCCATACGGGCAACGATTCGGTCTGTATCCTTCGATACGAAATCCGCAACTTCTGCGGGATCTAAAGGCGTAGGCATTTTAATATCTCCTATTTTGGAGGTTTCGGTTGTCAGGTTAAAAGCACAGTATGTGCCTCTTGTCTGACCGTGGCCGATTCGGTCCTTTTGCCATGAAGGCCAGCCGTTGTATTTGCGAAATACCTTTACGCTGGAGACATTAAACTACTCTGTAATGGAAACTTCAATACTTTTTTTGAAAAAAGTTTCCGGTAGTATCCATTTTGAATCGTCCTTGATTCCATGTACCAGAACGTGCCCCAGCTCTTTCCATTCTATGAGTTGATCCCGACTGGCCGTATCCCGCCTAGTGTCGGCAAATATCAGGTTCGTATCCCTCATGAAGTGCCGGAATCTTGGATACCAATACACATCCCATCCCGAGTTTGCATGGGGGGTTCCATAGGCTTCCGGAACCATCTTCGTAGTTAGATGTCTCGGCCAAGCCGCATTCCCATTGTGGTGCGGATAATCCCCATCTCCGTGATTAAACCAGCCGATACCCTTTTCATCGATCAGCTCAGCCTCCAGCTTCTCGAGCCAGTCGACATCCAGAACCGTCACATCACCCTCCAGTGTCAAAATGTGGGTGAATGCTTCTCGCCTCCAACTGGAAGCCCTCATCATTAGGTTGTGCCAGAGGCTATTGCAGCCCATAGGCCAGCCCCTGTCCCGTGCGCTGGATGCTTCGGACCGGAAACGGGTGAATGCCTGCTCACAGAGTTTTTTAACGTCCCTGCTTAATGGGGGAGCATCAGCCCGATAGAAGTCCACGACCAAGACATCTTGACCGCCTTTCATCGTTGCGATCTTCGCCATTAGACGGAGGAGGTTCTCCGCGTCTGCAGTGTCGCCCTCCCACCGTTGGACTGCGACTGCTATCTTGGCCATCGGATTACGTCTGGATGGCCGTGTGAGCCCCGTAGACCTTGAATCCGATGTGGAGAGCCTGACAGCCTACGTCCGCAAAGACCTGACAGCCAGACTCTCTAGCCCTCCGGCAAAAGGATGTGTCCTCACCGCCGAACATATCAGGGTAGAAATACCCGTAGCTCCCGCACTCCTCAGGCTGAATAAGTTTATCGCCGTAGTGCTCGCGGATCCGCTCGAAAACGGATCTGTGGATCATGATGGCACCAGTGCCGACCCATTTCGTTTGGATCAATCCATTGCGTCCCTCTCGTGCCTGACGGCGTGCATTTACCTCTGATAGGCCGGACGCGAACAATGGTGCCCCGTTGTCCTTGCGCTGCCAGTACGTTAGACCGACAACGTCCTTCTTCTGTGAGACCATCCGGTCGATGGCGTTATGGTTTAAAGTGTTGAATGGGAAGCTATCCGGAAGGGAGAGCAGTGTCCTGAGCAGGTCTGGGTTTCCAACGGGTACCACCGTGTCGTCGTCCACCATCATTAGGTACTCGCAGTCACTCTCCAAGAATCGCTTAGCAAGCTTATTTCGAGCATGATAGATCATGCTGTCTCCGCACTTAGGTACAATAATGACGTTTTCCTTCTTTAGCTTGATCAGGGCCATCAGCGCGAATGCCACCATTGGGTGAGTGCTTTTTACCCAGGGAAGTCCAAGCATGATCTTAGGTCCGGCTTCGTGCCCTTCCTCTGCAGCCATCATAGGCAGGCTATCATCGACCTTGATCTCGGCCGGAGCCTTCTCAGTTTTTGGTTTCGACTTGGGCTTGGCTGGTGTCTTTGCACCTGTTTTCGATCCTCGTCTTACGAGTTTGTCAGTTATATCTTCTTCGCTCATCTCTCTTCCTCCGTTGGCTGGTTAATACTTATTTACTGAAATGGTCATCGAATGCCGCACTCGTTGACTCCATTGCCGACCCATCAAGGAAGTCTCCCCTTGCTGGGACTGAATTCGGGCTACTGGTATGCGGTAGGCGGCGAGCCCCTTTGAGTTTACTTAGGTCAGACTTAAGCCTCTCATTCTCCGTAGACGCGGTCTGAAGCTGCTCACTGAGAGCTGTATTCTCAAAGCTGCGACGAAGTCCGAGTACGGCCAACTGAGCCACCTTAAACCGATCCTGGGGCTTATAGGCCAAGAACACCTCATTGAAGAGTTGCTTGTACTGCCCGATCTGGTCGTTGTGGGCCTTGGCTGCTTCTTTATCCTCTGCAGCCTCAACGTCCTGAAGCTGTAGCCATGGAACCTTGGATACGATATCCTGAACCTGATTCTCCAGAAACTGGATTTCGCTCTTATGCTCCTCGATCTGGCGCTGCTGAACCTCCTTCTGATATGAACCAATATCCATCTCTCCGGACTTAGCTTTATTCAGGTCCAGCTCCTTGCCCCGAAGATTTATTAGCTCTTGCTCGAGAAGTATCGCCGCGTCCTGCTGCTTGGAATCTCCGGAGTTCTTCAACCCCTTGATGATTCCCTTCTGCCACTGGTCGATTCCTTTATCAAACCACTTTTGGTCTTCAATGACTTTCAGGTCTTCGTCTGACTGACCTGCAGATCTGAGGATATCCAAAACCTTGTCCTTCGAGGCCTGAACTGGCTTCTCGTACTTCTCTTTAAAGCTTGGATCCTGCTGGACGAAAACCTTGGCACGCATATCCCTGAGCTGCTGAAGCTCTTGCTCTACGTCCTCTGGCAATTTGCCCTTGGCGTTGTTGGCCTGAGCCTGAAGATCAGCGATCTGCTTATTCAGCTTGTCGGCCTCAGCCGCCTTTCCCCTGAGAGCCTTCCAGTTGGCCTTCTGCGCTGCAGACATATTTCTGGTAACTACCTCGTCATCGGTGTCATCAGTGTCGTCGTCAGGCTTAGGATCTGGATCATTGCCCTCATCCGCTTTTTTAGCTTTCTCGCTTTCTGCGGCCTTACGCGCCGCCTTATCAGCTGCACGTTTTCGCTCAATCTCTCCATGAAGGATTGGATCGTCTGGCTTGCCATCCGGCTCGTCATCATCCAGTCCATCATCCTTACCGCTCTGCTGGTTCTCTCGGGAATGTTCCGGAGTCGGCACTACACGGGATCTTTTCTCCTGTGTTCCAAATTCTTTTGTCCCACCTGAATCATCATCCCCGCCAGGCATGCTCTCATTCATAGCATCGTCCAACTCTTTAAAGGGGTCGTCGTTCAGGTCTTCAAGTTCTTCTCCTACTTTCATTTTTATTCCTCCGTTGTTTTCTGTCTGAGTTCGGCCAATTCCCTTAACCGATCTAAAGCTTTCTCATACCCAGCCGCGTAAACTCCATCCAAGGCCGCTGACTCCATGGTATTTCCCTCTCTGTTTGGCTTGTACGCCCGTGGCTTATCCTCTTCCAAGAATTCGTTAAGCTGTGGGTAGATCGTCCTCAAATCAGACGCCAAAACTATCTTCCTATTGTGATCCATTATAATGATGTATTTACATTTGGAGCACCTCTTGAGAGGGGCTTCGTGCGAGTGATACCAGCAATATCTTCAGTTTGTGGCAAGCTTTCTTCTGCAGAATTTATAGCCGACTCCTGAGGGATCTGTCCACCTCTCTGTGCGCCTCGTACTGCTGGTTGCACTACAGGTGCTCTGGACTCCTCCTCCAGTGAGGCTCCAGCCTTACCGAGTAGTCCATCTATCTGTGCGAAGACCTGTTGGATTGGCTCCAATAGCTTAGGATCGGTCCCTGCCTGGAGCCCAAGATCGATGTGGGTCATGCCATGGTCACGGATTGCCTGATACACCGAAGCGATAGATCCAATGTCTCCTAGAGCCTCCGGCGTAAGTCCCTGAACCAATGGATTCAAAGCCTGAACCATTGTTTTCAGATGGATTAGGTGATTGTCCCGTGGTGACACAGGGATCTGTTCCCCTGAAAGCAGGGAAGCATTTTCGATAAGCTGCTGCCTCTGTTGCTCTGCAGCCACAGTAGGATCCGGCTGGTCGCCGATAACCAAGTCTGCGGCCTCTTCCTCTCCAATTTGAGATGCGAAGTCCTTTCTTACGAGCTTCTGCTGATCCACGAATGGGCTGCCTGCGTACTTTGCTGCGAGTCCGGCTATGATCTGGGCCTTTCGGTCGAAGAGTTCGTCGATAACCTTCTCTGGTGAGGTGTAGGCCAAACGGATGATCGTTTTGGTATCAACACCCCTCTCGAGGATGTTGATAATAGCGTCTATGGCTAGGATCTCGTGCTCTTCCGACGTGCCGTAGACCTCATCAATCGTCTTCATTTCGCTGAGTTTGTTCGAATCCGATAATACAGCCATTAAAGCGCCCTTTATCTTTCCGAGGATAGACTCGGAACGCTCTTTCTTTGAGTGTATTTCAACTGCCCTAAGGATATTCTCCGGGGCGAATATGCGTTTCTGCATTTCGAAGATCGTCCGCTGAATCGACCTGAAGAATCGGTTCACGTTGTACTCCTTCATCGCCTGCTCAATTGCTGCGTTGTAGTTGACCTCGCTTGCCGTCCGGACTGGTCCTGTCATTTGTATGTCAGGCATGAATACGCCAACCTGTTTCTCGGCGATCTGCGTGATATGCTCTTCGATTGCTTTGAAGTTCTCTGGGCTCGCGTCGAACTTCTGTGAGTCAATCGTCGATCCATCGGGAAGCTTCATGAATGGGAAGCTAACCGTGATATTCTCAAGGCTGCCCGATGTGTCGCCAGTGATAATCAGGAATCCTGAAAGCCATGCGTTGTCCACAAAAGCGTTCCTGACCCTGTCAGCAACTACGTGGCTATTGTATAGGACTTTTCCGAGCCCCTTAGATCCGTAATACTTTCCATTTCCAGTATTCGAGGTATGGAGACGAAGAGCCTCCTTCATATTGTCGTACTTGTCTTCGGCCATGAACAGTAGACCCTTGCCTTTCTCCTCTAGCATGTAGTGAGAAATCTTTCCGGTAAGCTCCCTGACGAATAGGTGACGGACTTTTACGACCTTGATCTCATCCCCTCCGAAAGTGGTTGTGATCGAGTTTTCCCTGTATGCATCCTGATACTTCCTGAGGTCGTCTTCGGTCCCGCTCGTTGTGTCCTTTGACTGGGCCGCATTGATTGCTTTGATGATCTCGTCGAGATCCCAGCCAGCGTCCATAGAAGCCTTTGGATCCGAAAGTCTCGATGCTAAATCATGAGGGTAGATTTCCTGTCTAACAACGAAAGCTGGAATATCTTCCGGAGAAGACTTTGAGTCGTTGGGAATATAGCACTCGTCATAACGCCAAGCTTTTGGGCGCCAGTCGTACTCATCCAAGAATCCATCAGCTGCATAACCAAACAGAAGAAGCTCAAGAAGGATGTCATCCAAGTAGGCTGCCCATCCCTCCCAGCGCCGAATACATTTTGTGGTTTCCTCTCTGAATACCTGAGTTGCCTTGATGTCCTTCTCGTTAGTTGAAGGGAGTGCAGAGTAAGTGATGTAGCGTGCGTCGTCTACTGGCTTACGGAAAGCAACCATACCACGATTGATAAATCCTGACATGAATCCGGTAGGACGATTAGATCGCCATGACTGATTCTTCGCTTTTAGAACATTCGACTTGTAGGGTGGCTCATCGTTGAACTTCTCGAGGATCTTGGAGTTCTTCTTATTCCTTTCATCGGAATGATCCATGATCCTCTCAGTGACCTGATACGCCTCGTGTGCCGAGCTTATCGCACGTCTAATCTCCCCAGTTTCTGGGTTTATTGCTTCTTCACCAAAGGTTTCTTGGGCATCGCTCATCGCTGAATCTCGTTTTCAAATTGATATTGCACAAACATTCTTGGCACTGGCCGAGATCGTTGTATTCACAAACCTGACACCTAATTCTCCGTCTAGCAACAATTTCTTCGCTTGCCAAAACGCTCTTTCCAGTAACCAGATTTCTAATCTTTCTACCCAGGGCAAATACCGCGTTCTTTGCCGCCTTCCAGCGAATATATCGGAAGACCCCCATCACTCAACCCAGCAAAAATCCGGTTGCTTTTCACTTTTCGAGGAGGGCTTATTCATGAAGACGGCAGTCTCCGTATCCATTTTATGGATCTTGCACCCAAGTAAACGGTCTTTGTACGGGGGAGTCTTTCCCCTCCGGATAATAGCCAAAAGCCTTCTGGCGTTCGCCACACACGGACCACATCCGAAAGCCCATTTCTCCTGAGCCGGGCAGTTCGCGCAATGCCTTGCCCGTTCGTGAACCTCCTTCGGCGTAACCAGCTTCGCGTCCTCGGAAGAACTTTCCATCCGGTAAGCCCACTGCAGGACTGCTTCTGATTTTGATACGATCTTCCTTGATACCGTAAGCACTGGCTGAGACATCATTGAACCGTCAGACGACCTGTGACATTGCTCGGCGGATCTGGCGCAAATCTGCTCCTCCACCTCTTTTACGACGTCTCCTACCTCAATCTTATTCTCCATTCTGGTCTTCAACACCTGATCGAAAAGACCCATCAGGTCATGCGATTCCACTACAATTTTGTGCCCGTCAATATCCTGAAGGTAGGTCCACCCATTTGGTGGCACTAGGCTGGTCTTGATCCTTGTCTTCATTCTAATCCTTCTAGCTGGTCAATTTCTGATGTGTATCCCTTTTCAACTCCGGTTCGCATGTTCTTCTCCAAGATATAAGCCCGTATTGACTCTCTCATACGAACCAAATGCAACAACATTCCAACGGAGTCAGCCCTGTCCGGAGACCCGCGTCCTGTCCTTGCTTTGTAATTATCCTTGGATTCTACCTCGATCTTATTTGATCGCACGACGTATCTCCTGTCCGTTATCTCATAGTCCCATTTGTCCACGTCGGTCTTGGCTGCGAACTTCAGGAATCCCGCCTCAGCCCAGTAACTGACGGCGAATGCCATTTCCGAATTCACTTTATGGAATCTATCCTGAGGTGACATCTTGTCGTCCTCGAGTATCCTTTTCTTCGATGGCTTCTCCCCGAACGATATCCCGAGAATGTTTCCGTATGCAGACTTCGTTACGTCATAGGTTCCTTGACCATTTCCTGTCCGGTCCAGGGCCAGCTTGTCGGCGTCAATGTTCATCAGCCTAGCATTGCTGATAATGTCTGCACTGATCTCCTCTGTGGGTTTTTTCTCCATCTCAAAAACGTCTACCACCTCGAGAACCATCCTCTGCTTCTCGAACTTAACGACGGTTCCGTCCCAGTTCTTATACCCGTTGGCCATCCCGTATTTCCCGATTGCCGTAACAACCGCGTCCACTCCAGTAAAGGCGAGGTCGGTAGCGGAAACGTAGGTCGTGGCACCAACAAAGATGTAAGATCCTCTCGCCTGATCCAGTATCACTGGAGAGCATACTGTCGGAATCGATCCCTGTGGAGGTGGAGCTCCCCGTGCCATTGTGAAATATTCTGGGGATCCATCCATCATCAGGTACCGCTTGTACCCGTCCCAAGTCTGCAGCCCAGCATAGAGTAGTTTCTTCTCCACTACGTTTTCGCACTTTGCCCCGTCAAACCTTAACACAGCCCAGTTCTGCTTTGATATCCAGAACTCATCCTCCTCCAGATCCAGATCTCTCCATCCTTTTACTGGTTCCGCACGTCTAAGGAATTGACCTTCCCTGCGCCTTGGATTCGCCGAAGCCATGACCTTGATCCGGTCGGTACCCTCCTTACCCGTCAGGACGTTGTCGATGTCTTTCCATACTCCTTCAGGGATTTCCTCGGCCTCGTCCATCAGGACACGGATCCGTGACTGGGTTCCAAACTTCGGATGCATCGGCCTTGGTACCGTATGCATACCTTGGAGACGACCGACTCCCTTGTCTCCCTTAGGGATAGCAATAAGCGATATCCCGTGCCTCTTGTCTGTTGGGTTCGCAGTCAACATCGATGCCGTCAGGTTCATGCCCAGCGGTATTGCGGAACTTGAAAGAAACTTGGACATATTCGCGAATGCGTTCGCCTCAGCGTGCTTCTGCGTAACCGACACGACCTTAACCGATGTCCACAGTGGGTCGACTATAAAGTCTAGGACATTCCATGCCGCCAAGCCGTATGTCTTCCCAACGGATCCGGCACCAAGAATCATGATTTCACCGTACTTCGGAACCTTTTCCCATATCTGCATCGAGAACCGCTGATCCACCCATAGGTTGTCATCACCCCATAGGACTTGTCCGGCAACCTTGTAGTGCCCCGCCAATAACACAGCCTGAATCCATGAACGCAAAAGCCGGACTGCCCCCACCCTAGTGGATGGAGGCATCCAGCCTGCCTTCGTTCCTCCGAAGTTATTGGCCAGCACTTTCGAGGTATCGATGTAGGCTTCAGCACGCAGCATCTTTCTCAGGTGCGGCCAAAACGGATCGTCTACCTCGAAGGTTGGCATAATTTAAGTTTTGCAGCCAGTAGCTTCGCCGTGTGCCATGACCAGTGCATCGACAACGGCACCCATGATGTCATGGGCCTTGGCCTTAGCCTGATGCATGATCTCTTCTGTCGTTGACTCATCGTCAATGCAGCACAGTTCGATCTTGGCTCTTATCAAGCCGGACTCGTTGTCTATGATGCAGATACTTCTACTTTTATCTACTTTGCTTTTGATGATTTCTACTCTCATTTTATTCCTCCAGTTCCCAGACTATGTCTGAGGTTATTGTTTCGTTGTTCGGTTGCTTTTTGCCACCAACGGATCCTTGGACCCCCTGGGCGGCGATTAAAAATTTAAGTGGTGGAGTCGGCCCGATGACTGACTCCATTTTCTTTTGGATCTCTACTCTCTGTTTCTCGTCCGTGCAAATTATCAGGTCGTGAGCCAGATTCGTAACCTTTAACAGCAGGCTATCCACTGCACGGCGTATGCTGTCCTCCGAGGCTATTGCTCGGCGATGATGGGACTCGTATGCCTCCTTGGCTTCCTCGACCGCCTGACGGGCCGCTCTGGGCTCCCAGAACCATACCCTCGAAATGCTTTCAATGAATTTCTGTGACCGATTAAATCCTTGTGCCTTTAAAACTGTAGAGGTTTTGGAAAGACTTCTTTCTCCCCTGAACCCGGCCGTTGATAGATAAACCAAAAATGCCGCGTGATGCTCATCCGCTTCACCTTCCTGCTGTTTCCATATCGGCTCTACCAGACCACTCGGAAGAGGGTCATTTGATTTCGCCAGAATACGGCGCGACTGAGCCTTCCGATTGTTACTCTTCTTTTGAGGTGCTCGCTTCGCCGGAGTTTCAGGCTTTGGCTTTGGCTTTGCGGCGCGGCCTGATTCTTTCGTTCCCGACATTGGTATATGGTCTATAGCATCTGTTGCGTGACTCGATTAGGTAGTTCTCTGCCGCGACTTCCACGACATCCTTCACTGGCAACCCAAGAGCATCTGCGACGGCAAAGGCAGAAACCCGACCAGACGGACGGATAAACTTTCGCATAGCGAATAGAATTTCCTGCTTTTCCATACTGGTCGGGCTCACCGTTTATCACCGCCAAATACTTACGCTACCTTCTCGTCTTCTTCCTCGCCTTCCGTGTCTGAGTCAGCTGCACGACCACTGAGGTCGATGGGGTCGCCGGACTCGAGCTGGAATAGCAGCTGGTTCGTGTCAAGGACAGTGGATCCCTTGTTGACCGTACGTTCGGAGTATCCGAGCTTGGTCTCTACCTTGACGGTAGCTGGATCTTCCACTGATCCCTTTACGTTGTAACCAAACCGGAAAAACCGTTCCGTATCACGTTCAGCACTACTCCGCTTTTTCGCGGCCTTAGCCAGTTGAGGCAGCTCTTGGCATAACCGTCGCTGGAAATCTTCGGTGATGGCAGCCACATTGGCTACACCCCAGTCGATATCCGCTTTCGGCATCTTCGCTGACTGCAGGTTCTTTCTGATTTGTTCTGGACTCATAGTCTTCTCTCCTGGTGTTTATGTTTTTTCTTTTTGGTACCGCGCCCACGCCTCGAGTTTTGCATTCTCCTTGGATGGTAGCGATGTGATTGTTCCATCGACGAGAGCGTTCGAAACCTCGCGCTTTTCATCTATGATGTTGTAAATGTGGCTATGAATCGTGCTGGGTGCAACTGGAATCCACGCAGATACCGAATCCTTTTGGCCCATGCGGTGAGCACGGTCAATGGCCTGATCCAGCCTCGTTGACGTCCATGGTGGCTCCATCATCAAAACATTGGATGCCGCCGTCAGGTTGTGTCCCTCTGCATCCGCCGAAAGGCTGCATACAATGATCCTGGCATCACCCATCTGAAAGCTGTCTATTGCTTTCTGCGTGTCTCCCATGCGCGTCCATACCGCGTTCTTTGAAAATCTCTTATAGAGTTCTTTTTGAACATCGATGTGGTGAGCAAAGATAATGAGCTTCTCCCCGTTCTCGAGAACTTGATTCACCCACTCATCCGCCCAGTCCATCATGGCGAGTGCTGCAGCCCTCCGTAGAAGCGATGTTGCTACTCCTGCGTTTTCCGAATGTTCGCGCATAATCTCGTCCTCGAGCTTTCGGTACAAGTTCCTATCCACTTCAGCATCTATCTTAATGATCTGCTTTGGTGGCAGCTCGTGCATGACCTGACTCTTCAGGCGTCTCATGTAGCAATTCTTTTCCAGCTTTTCGAGTAACTCTGGAAACAGTGAACCGGAAGCCCTTCGGTGCCGACCCCATCCTCCGCAGTAACGAATCATAAACTGGTTGGTACCGCCGAAAAGCGCCATACGATCCAAGAATATCATCGGACCCATATAATCCTCAGGTCCGTTGTCTACCGGAGTCCCAGACAAGCACAGGCGGTAATCCGCACCGGAAACCTTGGCTATGTCTCGGCAATTCTTAGATCCTTTTGTAGTGTGATTCTTGATGCGAGTGGATTCGTCGAGAACGATCATCTTCCAATCAACCGACTCAATCAGTTCATAATTCTTATCATTCAGCAGCTTCTCGTAATTTGTTACCAGTACATTTATCGGAAGCACGCACTCACGGGGGTCATCAGTTACTCGGCGATTAGGAATCCATTTCCTGATCTCTCGGACCCAGTTCGTCACGAGCTTTGCCTTGGTTATCACGAGTAGCGGATATCCGTCCACATGCTGGGCACAGCAAATCGCTATGATGGTTTTGCCCAACCCCATCTCATCGGCCAGAATCATTCTCTTTGCTCTCGCGAAATAAGACACTCCTGCGAGCTGGTACGGCCTAGGGACTCCAGTGATCCCCTTGATGTCGATATCCGCCTCTGTGGACCTGCTGTCGTTGCGGAGTCCAGCTTTCTCGACCTCTCTAGCCAGGGCTTTCCCCCTCCAGTCGATAAGAACCTTCATGTCCTCATCGGATATCGTCCATCCCACATCCTTAAGCTGTAGGGACGCATTGATCATTCCAAGATCCGCCTCTCCGCCATGGACGAATATGATCCTCCAAGCGTTCGCCCTCTTCATGTGCCGCTTCGCCATGATCGGGATACTCCGCAGGTAGGTGTCGAAATCTACACTCTGAGGTGACTGGACCATGATGTTTTCACCATCAACCCAAACCACTTTCTTCTTGGATTTCTGCACCTCTTTCTTCAACTCCGGAGGATCGATATCCTTGAACTGGATCCCGCAAAATTCCAAGGAGTTGGATCGATCCCTCATGAGCTTATAGGCCAGCTCTTCGTTTTCGATCTTGGCGGAAAAGATCTGCCTGTCTATCGGTGACTGGCTTTTCTCACCCAAGATCTTTGCTGCTTCCTTGATCTTCACTTGGCCTTACCCTTTCCGCCTTCTATTACTTTGAGTCCAGAGAATTCCATTTCCTTGGCAGTGAGATCCCTGATCGCTTCCTCGTCATCGATTCTCACGGACTTATTTCCGGCGAGCGAATGACGAATCAATCCTACTCCGTCAAACACCTTACGGTCCCGACTGTCCACACCTCCATTAAAACCGACGATAACCACCGTCGGAATCCCGTTCGCCTCCCACTCGGTGATGCACTTCATTTGATGGTTTGTAATGCCGCTCTTGCCAATCCCAATCCGTTCTCCCTTCACGACTTTGGCCTCGATCATAATTACGTTGCCACGCCTTGCCGCCGTGAAATCCAAAAACGGATTCCTGAAAGGAACAAACCCTCCGCGTCCCATTCCTCCCTCCTGATTCTTTTCGATCTTCCAACCGTCGTTTCTGAACTCCTTCAGTATTACTGCCTCAAACTCTTTTCCGTTCATTTTACTTTCTCCAATTTTTTGATTAACCCGATTATTGTTCTCTCTGTTCGAAACCCCAGAGGGAGCCTTGAGCTTCGAATTAAAACGACCGACAAATTTCCTGCCGATCCCCTCCAGAAATAATGCACACATCCCTTCTTGTTGTATTTTGCGCGGCCATACATGTAACCTCCAAGCAAAAGCTGCTCGAGACCCGAAGGCCTTCCTCTTCTTTCAATTAGTCTTTTCACTTTAGATATCCCTCCTTTCTCGCCCACGACGGGCTGCCGTAATGTATTCGATCATGGCAGCTGAAGCACACGAGTATGATGTTTGATTTTTCTGTTTTTGATCCCCCGGCTCCTGTCGGTTCGATGTGATGATGGTGGTCGAATTGATTTCTGCAACCTCTAACTTCGCAATTATCTCCCCTTTCTTTCTCTATCTCCCTACACACCTTCCGGTACTCTGAGAGGATTTTGGATTGTTTCTTTGAGACTTTTTTCAGTGGCGTTCTTTTCAATTGATTACCACCGCGCTTCAGGCCGGACGTCCTCTTCAATGGGGATCGCTTCATCAGTGTATGCTCCTTTCTTCGCATTCCCCGATCCGGTCGATAACCGTATTTGCCAGCCACTCCCGATAGTCCCTGATGTGTTTGCATCGGGTCGAGATGGTCATGTCAGCTGAGTCGATTACCTCATTGGACTTTCTCAACCTTGGCAGGCACCCCATGGCGAATGCCTCACAGGTACAGCTACCGTTCGGGATCCCGTTGACTGGATAGTCGGCAAGATTCACCTTGTGCTGTCCCTGCCTGCTATGCGACTGGACGTGTCCCTCTGTCACCCTTCCGGCCGGAAGAATCAGCCCACCTATTCGTGGCTTCGCACCCACCGGACTACCCGCTGACGTTCAGGTTGATCTCCTGTCCTCGAGCGACTCCGGCGATACGGATGATCGAGTTCAGGTATGGCTTAATGATCGAGAATATATCTTTGTCTCCGGAATCCAGATACACCTCGATTATCGCAAGGTCGGCGACAGCCGTCGCATTGAGGTCTGTTTTATTGGAGACCAGTGGCTTGATAACCTTATCAACATGAGACCTCAGCTCTTCAGTTGTCAGCGTCGGGTATTGTGCGAATTCCTTACCAACTGGATCATCGTCACCTTTATTGATGTGGACCGTCGAGATAATCCCTCCCGAGTAAACACCCTTGATTTGGATCGATGCCAATACCTTCACGGCCTTACTCGTTCCTCCCCCCTTACCCACGAGGAGGCGCTGGCCATCCGGATCTGCATGGACGGTGAATCGGTAGAGTTTCGCGCCGATCTGTTCTTTCTCCACAAAAATGCTGTCCACTGCTGGGCATGCGAAGTCGTAGACCTCTTTGATGTATTCTTCTGTTGTTTTCATGGTTTTAATGCGTAGTCCCCTAGTGAGGTGTTAATGATTTTGCTATTGTTTCTGATTAGACGACTGACGATTCGACCGTCAAATTCTTTCTCCATCTGCTCCGGTCTTATGTTGGTCGTTACAATTGTTTTCTTATTCCTTCGATTCTCGAGCATGCGTAAAAACATGGATTCGGCAACAGCCATTTTCTTGTTGTCCGAAGCCTCCGATCCGAAGTCGTCATAGATTAGCAAATACGGATTATTCCGCTGCCTTTCCCGATGCCTCTTGTCGTCCGGAAATCCAGACCATTCCACGGCTACGTGATCAGGGCCATAAACCCTGCCGCAGCTCCTCGAGTGAGGAAGAGGAGGATCCCCTACCTCTATCCTGCTCAGATGCCAGTCAAAGGTCCAGAGCACGGCGTCAGCAATCGTAGTCTTTCCGCACCCTGCCGATCCGCAGATCGTGAGATACGGGGAATCCACTGAATTGATGTGCGAGTCGAGCCAGCCACCAACCTCCGCCACGAGCGAAGCTACCTTGGGCGTATGGTATTCCCAGCCAAGTGCGTTTAACCGCTTGCGAAAAAGTTCTGATGGTTTCTTAGACATCTTTTACCGCCCCTCCCAGTCCGCCAGTTGATTTGATTCCACCTTTCGACTTCTCTTCCCTTCCGGTCGGAGGCGTTGAGTCGACAGGGTAGTCAAACGATCGCCACTCCCTGTCGATTGCTCGATTGATTCGCTCCTTGACGTCCTCTATCCCGTTTTCGTCTCGGATTCGCTCAGCTATCTTCAAGTGCCGCCTGAATAGCTTCTGGTCCGGCCTTACCATCGTCCGCATTCTCCGCCTGTGTTCGATCCATGCGTGAAAGCATTTCACAAACTCTGGATCCGACTGGAAGATTAGGTCCATATCCTGAGTGCTCTTTGCTTCAAGGGATGAATGGTGATACCCACCCTCTTTTCCTTCTTGCTTAGACTCCTTCTTATTCTCTTCATTATTACTAGTGTCGGATTCTCCGTATCGGGATTTACCGGATACGGATAATCCGTAAGTGGATGATTTGACTATTTCCGGATTATCCGTAAGTGGACTCTCGTAGACCTCATAAACGCAGTTTTCAACCGTTCCGTTTTTGGATCTTTTTACAACTTTCCTGCAATATCCAGCGTCCCGTAATTCCTTGAGCGCCGCATAAACAGAGTCTCTGCCGTCCTTGCTCTTATTGACCAGATCAGGGACTTTTACCTCCCATTTATCGGGCTTCCCGAGAAGGTAACACAGGAGACCTTTTGACTTCCACTGTAGCCTTTGGTCGTCCAGTAGACGCTTGTCGATCATTGCGAATGGGATCTCTCCCTTCTTTGTTCGTATAATGCTCATCTTGCTATGATTAGGGTTTTCAGTGCGCGGGTGCAGGCCACGTAATAATGGTTCGGCTCTTCCCGTTTGAAATCGTCAAAAAGAATGACGTGATCCCATTCCAGTCCCTTGGCTGAATGGATCGTGCTGAGTGTGAATTTCCGATCTCTGAGTTGATAAATCGAGGACCGTCTCTTCAGCTTGATTACCTCAGTGTCTACCTTCTTTCGCTTGCCATCCGACAGCTCACCTGAAGCCAGTTTTTTCTGGAGAATCACCAGCTCCCTGCGGGTGTCGTAGACCTGCTGTAGGTCGTTATCAAATACAATATCCCGAAGCGTATCGTTATACCTTCCGAGTACCGCGATGGTTCCGGTCTCAAATTTCTCCAGCAGAGGCCAAAGGGGTTGCTTCTTAACAATTCTCAGCTCCCCGCCAGGGTCCGTTGATGCGATCTTAGGGCAACCGGACCCGATCAGGTCCGTAAGACGCTCTGAGACCGCCTGAGGCACTCGGAACGATGTCTTTTCAACTGGATGAGATATCACATCGTAACAGTTGTAAGGAATCAGCGACTGATTGGTCAGAGGCTCCCAGCATCTCGGTGCTGCCCCACGAAAACCGAATAGCGTTTGATGCGGGTCTCCATAAAGGTGGACCTCTGAAGTCGTCAGGCACTTCAACAGCTCGAAGTCCCTTGCGGAATGGTCCTGATACTCATCGACCAGAACAGCCTCAACCGATAGATCGAAGGCATCCGGATCCGAGTATGGATTCGCAAGCCTCGCATACAGCATCTCTATCACTTGCTCAATGTGGACGGTACCACTGACCTTGAAGTCACGCTCAGCCTGCTTGATATCAACCTTCTGGCCAAGAACAACTGCCCTGACCTTCCCGGTGACCTGCTGTAGGACGTCCACTGACAGCGAGTGGAGTGTGTTGATCTTTATTTTGCTCCGAACACGGCTCAGTTTTAGCCTATGGTCTAGTTCCAGTGCTGCCGCGTTGGTAAGCGTTATGATTTGGACCTTCAGGCCTTTCTCGGCGATCCTCATGGCTTTCCCGATGAGGCGAGTTGTCTTTCCGGATCCTGCGACCCCGTCGTGAATATGAATCACCTCTCTACTCGCTTTCGGAAGCGGTGGCGGTGCTTGAATTTCTGTGCTCATTGTTTTGATTATTGATTGTTAAAAGCAGGGGGCGACATGCCCCCTGCCATATTAGCCCGTAGGCTGGTGCCTGCTCTTAGAGTTGTCAATCGCGTATGGCTCTCCAGGGCCATCCATGGAGCATCCGGCGATTGCCGAAATTGCCACAAGGATAAACAGAATACGCATGACCAGAACTCGTCGCCCAACTCTCTATTTGACATTGATCGTTGTTACTCCGGCAACAATTGGGTCCACGGTTCCAAGACCAATGAACTGCCCAAGCTTTCCAGCCTCACTCAGCTTGACTATAGTCTCAAGGAAGAGCTTCAGGCGCTTCGAGGTGAGCGTTTGCAGCTCATCGAGTATGATCAGCGGTGCGGATCGTGACAAGGCCACCTTGACGGCCAGAGACACGATAGCGAACTCACTTCCCGACAGGGACCGGAACGATTGGATTTCACGGTCTCCGATAACGACACCAAACTGGTCTCCGGATAATGAAATCTTCCAGCCAAATGGCGTAAGGATTTCGTTGGCACATTCCAGTGCTTCCTCAATGGCCCCTTCAGCCTGATTCCTTATGTCTGCGTCGAATCCGGAGATTGAAGACCTCAAGGCAGATGCCTGCTCTTTTGACTCCTTGAGCCAAGCCTCCTTCTTTTTCAGATCTTCGTAGATTTTGAGGTCTCTGACCGCTTCAACCTTTGCCGTAGCCAGGGCCTGTGCCTCCGTTCGGAGCCCTTGGACTTTCGACTCGGAGTCGGACGAGAGCTTCCGGATTTCTTCGGCGGTTCCCCACTCCTCTGTGATGCCAGCGATTGATCCAGTGATGCGTTTACGGACCTCACAGTACTCCTCGAATTTCTCCCTCTTTCGAAGGACGACCTGAAGCGTACTGACCTTGGCTGATTCCTTGTCACGAATAACCTGCGACGCATCGATTTCCGACTGGAGCTTTTCGACGCTTTTACCATCCAATGGGTTCTTGCCAGCGATCTTCTCGTACGTGGCGGTTGCGTCAGTGATATCAACCTTTGATCCACAAGTTGGGCAGTGGCCACCCTTCACGAGATCCAACACCTCTTCGAGCCCCTTCTGGTAAGTGGCAAATGCCCTGAGTTTTTCACCGATTGCCTGTTCGGCCTCCCGGCATTTGTCGAGCTTAACCTTGCAGTCCTCAATGTCCTGCTTGATCTCCCCAATGTCCTGATCGGTCGAATCCTTATTATCCCCAAGGTCACTCAGCCGGGCGAGATCAGTTTTCAGCTGGGACTGTACCACCGACAACTCTGCACGGGTCTCTTCAGTTTCCTTAATGTCCGCAGATAATTTTGAGACCTTCTCCTCGAGTTTTTCAATGACCTTCAAAAGCTCCTTCTCAGTCTTCTCGGGAAGCCCCACGCTGTCCAAGAATTTCTTGGCACCACTGGCCTCTGTTTCCGAGTTTTTGAGCGCGTCTTTCAACGACTGAAGTTTGACGTCGATAGGTGCGTTTGGTGGCACCCTCAGGCCTGCCGTCTTTACCGCTTTGTCGATATCTTTCAATAGCTTCTCTGGTGCTCCATCGTATCCAACTAAGTCCAACAACTTCTCTTTGCGCTTAGCATCCGAGATGCCGAAGAAGTCGGTGGCTATTGCCTCGCGGATCTGATGACCAATGGAGGCTGGCACGTCGGTCTCATGGGTCTTGGATACCTTACCCGACTTCTCGGTCAGGGTGAAGAGCGCGGGACCATGTTCAGTCTCCAGAGAAACCTTAAGGTCTCCGGTTTTTATTTCGGCCAGAGCGCGGTTCTGCTTACCAAGGTCTGGGTGCTCTCCCAGTAGCCCCAAGTAGATGGCGTCCCGAATGGCTGACTTGCCTGTCGAGTTTTCACCGTAGACCACTGTGACGGGTCCGAGTTCATAAGACGTGTCCTGATTCTTCAGGCCGGATAGTGTGATTTTCTTTATCATTTTGATGATTCCTTATTGTTGGATTATTGCTTGTTTTCAGAATAGCCACGAGACCACGAAGAGACCGAAGCTGCAAGACCTTTCCGGACTACGTATTTGGCATATTTGTATGCCTCGCCGACCTCATCAGGGTTGACCTCTAGGGTGATCTGCATGGCTGAGGACTCGTATTCACGAGGGATTCTGTTCTCGCGGTAGCTAACCTCAACCTTGGTGGCCGACTTCGGCGGATGCAATGGTTTCTCTTGACGTGGAGACTGCTGAGGTTGTTGTTGGCCTGGAATGGCCGGAGGGGCCGGAGGGGTCGACTTCTCTGGGACACTCGTAGGAGCGAACTGAACGTTAAACCCGTAATCGGATCCCGTTTTCCACTCCTCATCTTTGTCCCCTACCCTGAGGATTAGAATGTCCTTGTTTTCGACATAGGCCTTACGGGCGTCTTCGTGAGACAATTGGACTGGCTGAGCTGTTCCGTCAGTAACCCAGTAGGTTGCTTTTGAAGACTGGATTTCTCCGGAGCCCTGAGTAGTGGCCTGAGTATTACTTCCTCCCGTCTCAATTATCCCTTCCTCGTCAAACTTCACTGCCGTGAATGTCTTTCCGGATTTTGGATTCTCGTCCTCTATGACCGAGAGAGATCCGATCAGCGTGACGTGTTGATGCAGGAACTGATTCAGTTCATCCCTGTTCCAACAGATGACCGTTACGGCCTTATTGTTTCCAGCCACACGAAGGCGCTGGACCGACCACGACTTGCCGTTTTTGGATGTCCCATTGTTGCGGCGTTTGACCTCGGCAACTTCCCCGCTGAGGGTCTCGATTTTAGTGCCCACGACGGGCAGATTATCTGGTGTGATGCTCATTGTTTTGATGGTTCATTGTTAGTGTTTAAGCGGCGTAGAAAACTAGATCCTACCCTCCCAGTCAATAGAGATTTAAGCGATGGATACGATGGATGTAGTAGTTTTCATGATTGTTGGATTGTTAAGCGGCCAATATGGAGCCGGAGGGCACGAGGTGTCAACTCCGTTTTTTCGGCCCGATTGGAGTGCCTTCATGGTCGACCTCCCTGATCCAGTTCAACTTGTGGTGGCTGAATTTCTTCTTCCAGAACTTACGGGCGTCTTTCTCCGTGTTCGCGTAAGTTTGGAAGACTTGGGGCTGGTATGACTGATACTGGAATTCGATTTCAAACGGCATTCCCCGACCTTGCCCTCTTCCGCAGTTCTGACAAGGACATTCTTTGAGGTTCCTCATCGACAGTGGCTGGCTCCGATTCCAACTCGTCTTCCGACTTCGAGGTCATTTGTCGCATTTCGCTCAGGGTGAATCGCTTCTCAGGAACTTCCTCCTCTTTCTCGGCCTTCTCGTCGATATCACCAGTTTCAAGTATTAGCATCCGGCGAGAAGGTGTTAATTTTTCCTCGGATGACTCCATCTGTCCAAGCGGTAGCATTTGCTCCATTCCGCTGAATCCATAGTCTGGGTAGTAATAGACGGCCTCAAAACCACGGTTTCTCAATTGCTTAATTGTCTTCGGTCCAAGTCTCCAGTCATAGACCTTGTCTTTGGACACTGGATACACGCTTCCTCCTTCCTGACCAAAGAGGTTACTTCCCATTACGTTCATCGGCGTCATTGCATGGCTGAGCTTCTTAGCTGATGCCTTCATGGACTCGGTGAGAAGTATCGAGAATGTCTGGGCTGGCATAAATCGGATGTCTGGGTCGTTCGGGTCGTAGGTGCCTCGGTTGCCTGTTGCGGACTTTATCTGGGTTGGTTCGAAAGCGACATACACAGTGCTCACCTCAGCACCATCAGCAACGTCCTCAGCAATGATTCCATCATATCCGTCCTCCCTTGCGGTCAACTCAGCAGCCCGAAACTCAGTCATGCTTTCCACCCTTAATGGATTCTTAATGGATAGGAATACTGGCATGACCCGTTTGTCCTCGAACACCACGTCCCCGATCTCGGACTCGTTCCACTTTTCGACAATATCGACCCCTGCACGATGCGCTGCATCTTCGGTTTCAAATGATCCAGTGTTTATGTCGCCAACAAGTATGAAGAACTCACCCTCATCACCGTAGACCTGAATATCATCTTCACTCAACTCCTGATCGGACTCCTTTGTGATCTCAACTGGATCGGCAAACCATGCAGCAGCATCTTCCGAACTTGAGAAGTAAAAACCTCCACTACTGTTTGAGCCAGTAACCCCACTCCCTGCGCTTGACTTCTTAAATTCAGACAAGCCTCCGACTCGACTGCCATGATACACCACCAAAGGCTTACCCTCGGCATCCACCACCTTGGCGTCGTCGAACCAGGTTTTAAAGGCCTCTGAGTTCGTGTCTCCCGCTGGCATAAATCGGATGTCGGGGTCGTTCGGGTCGTAGGTGCCTCGGTTGCCTGTTGCGGACTTTATCTGCGTCGGCTCGTAGGCGACCAAATCACCTATACCACCATCTTGATTAATTTGAATCACCCCGTCATGTCCACCTGCTAAAGCAATCTCCTTGATCTTTGCGCCATTCAAATTCGGTCCGACCAAATCCTTGCTATTAGTCCCATCTGGCATTCTAGTTATACGGTCATCGCCCCTCGTTAATACAAGAGGGTTTTTGATCGAAACATACGCAGGAATAATTCTAGCCCCATCGCCCTGCCTCGTTGCATAGTTATTCGGCCCCCTTGGGTTTGCCGAAAAGTAATGACCCTTGCCCCATAATCCTGCATCATTCGAGCCAGTCTTAGAGTTATCAAACGCTTCAAAGTCCTTGGTAGTCCCATGATACACCACCAACGGCTCTCCGTTCCTATCCACGACCTTCGAGTCGCCGAACCAGGTTTTAAAGGCCTCTGAGTTCGTGTTTGCCGATGGCATAAACAGCGGCTGCCCAGCCTC
>Ga0075124_10000282_pt1 | contig 23830 bp, 23 predicted proteins | sample AntAceMetag02UKS_FD_69809 | JGI IMG/M metagenome (GOLD analysis project Ga0075124, IMG submission 69809) | Saline lake microbial communities from Ace Lake, Antarctica - Antarctic Ace Lake Metagenome 02UKS | ecosystem: Environmental > Aquatic > Non-marine Saline and Alkaline > Saline | place... | reverse complement strand
AGGACGCGTAAAACGCGTCCTTACCCTCACCCTGAACTCTAAATAACACTGTCATTCCGAGTGATAGCGAGGAATCTCATAATATTTAGAAACGATTTTACCTAAATTTTTAAATTTAGTAGGACACCAGTGATTGATATATTTAAAAATGTCTGATACAAAAAAAAATGTTTGATGATAGATATAAAACAATTAATGTGATTTCTGAAGGATTATTTAAAGCTCAGGGAAGTAGGTTTATTTCTTATGCTATTCCTGTAAAAAAAGAAAAAGAAGTAAAAAAACATTTAGATAATTTACAGAATAAACATCATGATGCAAGGCATCTTTGTTTTGCCTACCAGCTGGGCTTTGACAAATCAGTATATCGTATTAGTGATGGAGGCGAACCATCTGGCACAGCAGGTAAACAAATATTTGGACAAATACGTTCCAAGGACTTAACTAATATTTTAATTGTCGTTGTTCGTTATTTTGGTGGAATAAAATTAGGCATTCATGGTTTGATTAATGCATTTAGAACTGCAAGTAAAAATGCTCTTGATAATGCAACAATAATTACAAAAACAGTAAATGATGTTTATGAAATATGCTATGACTATGCAGATATGAACAATGTTATGAAAATTCTTAAAGACAATAAGATAAAACAATTATCACATAAGTTTGAACTCGCTTGTAAAATAACTTTTTTGGTTAGAAAAAACGATTCAAATAAAATTTATGAAATATTTAAAAAAACTGACAAACTAAATATAAAATATTTATATACTGAATAATATTATTCAGGTTAAATACAAAAATAAAAAGATATCTAAAAAACTACAAGGCGAGAATATGACAAACCCACAGTTGTTTATCTGTATCATTATTCTAAAAATAATAATAATTAAAAAAAATGATTAAATAAATTTTTTGTAAATTGGAATAAAATTTTTACCTTTGCATTTTTTTATAAAAATTAGAGTATTAACAAATTTCAAAATATAAAATAATGCTAAATCACTATGAGACCCTTTTCATTATGACCCCGGTTTTGTCTGAAAAACAAATAAAAGAAACAGCAGATAAGTTTAAAAAGATTCTTAAAGAAAAAAAATCTAAAATTATTTATACAGACAGTTGGGGATTGCGTAAATTAGCTTATCCAATCAAGAAAAAAGCAACAGGATTTTATTATCTTATAGAATTTGAAGCCAAGGGCGATACTGTTTCAGAATTAGAATCAGGACTTAAGAGAGAAGAAAAGATATTACGTTTCCTTACAGTTAAAATGGATAAACATTCTATTGCTTTTGCTGAAAAGACACGCAAAGAAAAAAATAATCAATCTAATACAGATAAAGAGAAAGATGATAAAAAAGTAAATAAAAAAGTTTCAAAAACAATTAAATAATTATAAAATAAAATGGCACAAAATTCACAAGATGTAAGATATTTAACTCCGGTTTTAGTTGAGGTTAAAAAGAAAAAATACTGTCGTTTTAAGAAAAGTGGTATAAAATATATAGATTATAAAAATGCTGATTTTCTTATGAGATTTTTAAATGAACAAGGTAAAATTTTGCCAAGAAGACTTACCGGAACATCATTAAAATATCAAAGAAAAGTTTCAGTTGCTGTTAAGAGAGCCAGACATTTAGCTATTTTACCTTATGTTGGAGATTTATTAAAATAGGAGAAAATATAATGGAAGTGATTTTAAAGAAAAATATCCGTAATTTAGGATATAAAAATGATGTTGTTAATGTTAAAAATGGCTATGGTAGAAATTATCTTATCCCAAAGAAAATAGCTATTTTAGCAACAGATACTAATAAAAAGATTCTTAAAGAAGATTTAAAGCAAAAAACTTTTAAAGAAGAAAAAATAAAAAAACAAGCCCAGGATCTTGTCCAAACACTTAAAGATGTTTCTATTAAAATAGGCGCTAAAGTTGGAACTTCCGGCAAAATTTTTGGCTCTGTTAATAATATTCAGATAGCTGAAGCTATAAAAAAACAATGTGATATAGAAATTGACAGAAAAAAAATTGTTTTGGACTCTGAAAATATAAAAAAATTAGGCGCTTATACTGCAAAAGTTGATTTGTATAAAGATATAACTGTTGATATATCTTTTGAAGTTGTTGCTGAATAAATTAACAAGTTAAAATGAATAGGATATTTTTTCACAAATACTGAACCTGTTTGTTAAGTCAAACAGGTTTTTTTGTAATTAAAATTTTAAAAAATGCTTTCAAATAATCAGATAAAACAGATAAAACTTTTAAAAAATAAAAAATATAGAAAAATTTATAATCGGTTTGTTGTTGAAGGTAAAAAAAATGTAAATGATATAATATTAAATTCTTATTCTGATTGGCAAATTGATATTATTTGTGCTACAAAACAATGGATAGAAAAAAACAACAATATTTTAAAAGATAAAAAAATTAATGTTACAGATGTTTCTAAAAAAGAACTGCAAAGTATTAGCTGCTTAAAAACACCTGACAATGTATTGGCTGTTGTAAAAATACCTTGCCAAAGTATTGATATACAGTCGGTCAACTCTCATCTTACATTAATGCTTGATGAAATAAAAGATCCCGGCAATTTAGGAACAATAATAAGGATAGCTGACTGGTTTGGATTTAATAATATTATATGTTCAAATGAATGTGTTGATGTTTATAACCCAAAGGTTGTGCAGGCAAGCATGGGCTCAATAACAAGAGTTAATATATTTTATACTGATTTGTATGATTTTCTTAAAAAAATTTCTTCTGCTCTTATAGTTTATGGAAGTTGTATTAATGGAGAAAATATATATACCAAAAAATTTGCTGCAAATGGAATAGTTATAATTGGAAATGAATCTAATGGCATTTCAAAAAAATTATTGCCTCTTATAAAAGAAAAAATTTATATCCCATCATTTTCATCAGAAACAAGTTATAAAAAAGGTATTGATTCTTTAAATGCAGCTGTTGCTACCGGGATTATTTGTTCTGAATTTAGAAGACAGAATGCAATTTCTTAATTGCTCAGTTTGGATTATATTTATTTTTTTTCTGACATAATATTTTTTATTCCTTTTGTTGTATAGATATTTATATCTCCATTTTTGTCAGAATAGATAAGATATGCCTCTAATTCTTTGTTTTTTGATAAGAATTTTTTTGTCCTTTTCAATCCCATAACCATAAAAGCAGTAGCATAAGCATCCGCAGTAAAGCAATTGTCAGCAAATACACTAGCACTCATAAGATTATTTTTTACAGGATATCCTGTTTTAGGATTAATAATATGCGAATATCTTTCCCCGTTATTTTTATAATAGTTTCTGTAATTACCGGATGTTGCCACAGCTTTATTTTCTAATTTTATCTCTGCTTTTATTTTTTGTTTGTCAAATTTTGTTTTAGCAGGTTTTTCAATACCTATTTTCCATTTTTTATTATTTGTTTTTTCTCCTTTTGCAAATACCTCACCGCCTATATCAATAAGATAATTCTCAATTCCCTTTGATTCCAGAAATTTTCCAATAATATCTACAGAGTATCCCTTTGCAATAGCATTAAAATCAAGTATTGTGCGAGAATCTTTTTTTATTATTTTGTTTTTGTTAATACTTACTAATTTGTAACCTGTAAATTCAAGCAAACTGTCAATGAGAGAACTGTCTATCTCAGATTTATTTTTAAATCCAAAGCCCCAGGCATTGACAAGAGAAGCAACAGTAATATCAAAAGCACCATTGGTTTTTTTTGAAATTTGCTCTGCTGTATTAAATATTTCAATAAAATAATTATCTAAAACAACTGTTGTATCATTTTTATTTATTTTTGATATTAAAGAGATAGAATCATAAATAGATACTGATTTATCAAAACTTTTTAAAATTGAATCTATTTGAGTTTTATAATTTGTTCCGTTTTTTTCATAATAAGTTACAGAATAAAATGTTCCCTGAGCTAATCCGTTAAATTTTACACTCTTCAAATTATGAAAACCATTGCAGGAATATAATAAAATTAAGAGTAATACTATATAATTTTTTTTCATTTATTTATATTTTTAACAAGACAAAAAATTTTGGTTCCCAGTTCCGAGTTCAAAGCACAAAGCACAAAATACATAACTCATAATTCGTAATTCGTAATTCATAATTCGTAATTCATAATTCATAATTCGTAATTCGTAATTCGTAATTCATAATTCGTAATTTAACTTCCAATTTTCCTTATCAGCCATATAATTATACTTACAATTATACTTATCAAAATCATAGTAGTTATAGGAAAATAAAAAGAAAAATTTTCTTTTTTTATTTTTATATCACCAGGCAAATTACCAAACCATCCAAACTTGCTGCCAAAAAGCCATAATATAAGTCCGACAATTACCAGTATAACTCCAATTATAACTATTAACTTACCTGCATTTTGCATGTTTAACCAAAAAAATTTTTTATATCCAAAAGTACTAATTTAAAGCATAAATCAACACATAAAAAAAAATAAAAAAAGACAAAATTATTTTTGTAGTTAAAAAAATGTTTATTATCTTTGAAGTTTTGAAATTTATAAAAAACTTTTTTGTTTTTGTTAAAAATATAAATTAATTACTAAAAAAATATATTTATTATGAAAAAATTTGAAAATTTAAACAGCAAAAAATTTGATGTATTAACATCAGAAAAATTAAATGAAATTAATGGTGGCGGATTATTTTGGAAAAAAAATAATCATATTTCATGTGTAGGAATAAATTCTGTATCTGTAACATATTATAAAAGAACATGGTTTGGTGAATTTACAGGTTTGGGAGCTAATAATCATGCCCCAGAAGAGTATGATGCCGCTTATGACTGTAAACCAGCTTAGCAAATATCAAATTAAATCAAAATGAAATTTTAAAATGAGGGTATTTAATAATTGTTAGACATCCTCTTTTTAATACTTTAATACAATGAAAACATCAATTATATTTATTTTTGGTTTATTATTATTTTTTAATGTTTTTTCTCAAAATAAAATAATTTTAGGTAATTCTTTTGATAAATTTATTATGAGACCTCATCCTGATATTTCATTGATTTATGGTAATACATCTTCTTTTTCTTCATATTATTATTTTAATTCTTATTTACTAGGAATAAATAAATGTTGTACTAAACTTACGTTATATAATAAAGATATGCTCGTAATAGATGAATTAGATTTTAATAGTCTTGAAATAGAAAATTTCAAACAAACAAAAGCATTGGGTTGTAAATCTAATTTTTTATATAATGATGTTTTTATCAGAATTAAAGAAATTAAAGAAAATGTATTTATGATTGGAGTAGTAAAAAAATCTAATGATTTCTTCTATTTAATAACAGAAATAATTGATAATAAATTTAAAACAAAATTAGAGCCAATAGATGTTTTTAATACTGCTACTCCTCCAATATCAAAAAAAGAGAAAAAATGGATAGATAAAAAACATTTTCCTGAATGTTTTGGACCTTGGGGAATTGGATATATATCTTATAATAAAAATATTTTTTATTATACTAGTGACCCTTTAGCATACTGCATATCACATAAAAAAGACAAAAATGATTCTATATATTACAATTATATAAATACAAGAATTTTTTATCATTACAAGAATAATCAACTAACTATAATAAAAAGTTATTTTAAAAAGGGATTGTTGTGGGATATTGCTGAAGACATCAATTATGTGTATTATCATAATCAAGAAGATTTATTAATTATTGATAGAAATGGCAATATTGTTTTTGAGGAAAAATTAAGTAATTATTTTAAAAATGTTTATTTTTTATCAAATAATTTTGATAAAGACTATATTTATGCTATTACAACAAAAAACTATCCTACTCCATATTACAAAAAACATTCAGGATTAAAAACAGACACTCTTATAACAGAAATATATAAATTACAATACGACACAAGCAACAAATCTTTAAATAGAAACAAACTACATACTATCTTATCTAATTATCCCATTATTTATAATTGTAAATTTATTGATGGTATAGATTATTATTTTCAATATTCTTTTGTAGAAGGTAATAATAATCTTTATAAAATTAAATTAAATAAAGATACCATTAATATTATTACAAATTATCCTAACAAATATGCTGATTTATTAAATTCAAATGAAAAAGCATATATTGATACAACTAATTCGTCAGGAGGTTTTTATCAGGAAATAATATTTAAAAATATTAGCAATACAAATTACAGTAGATATCTGAAAAAATATGCAAAAAATCAAGAAAAAATATATGATAACAAAACAGAAGAAGCATTATTAAAATCTATTTTAATTATGCTAAATGACACTTCTGAATATGAAAATTTATTTACAAATTATTTAGTTTTTGAAGAAGATGAAAATCTAAAAAAAATGAATACATCTGTATTTAAAGAAAAAATTCGTACTTTAAAAGAATATGCCTTTACATCTGAAATGAAAGAAACAAAAGAACATATACGAAGTTTATTAATAAAGAAGAATTTAATAGCAGAATATAAAAATGTTAAAGCATACGAAAACAACTATATAAATCCTCGTATTTCTGATAGAATATTATTTTATGCTATAATAAAGAAAGGAAATAGATATTATCTCAGCATACCTTCTTATTCAATAAGTAAATAATAACGTTGTAATGATTAATATTTTTTGTAATACACATGACATTTCAATAGATTATATTTTAGATTGGTTAGAATATTATAAAGTTCCTTATAAAAGATATAATTCATCCACTTTTTTTGATAATTATTATCCTTTAATATATCCATCTAATAGAAATAGATTATATAATAAACAATTATTTTGGTTTTATAAATGGAGCCATAATCCTTCATATATTCCTATTTCGGATAATGAAGAATTAAGTAATAATATATATAATAATCTAAGGGCAGAACGAGATATTTTATTTGATATTTTTTGGGATTTTATTCCAAAAAATAATATAATAAATCATCCGAAATTTGTTGATGTTAATAAATATACCCAGTTAACTATTGCAGAAAATATAGGATTAGAAATACCAAATACAATACTTACTCGTAATAAAATTGACTTAATAAACTTCTGTAAAAAAAATAAAAGAATAATTACTAAAAATTTCAATTCGGGATTTTTTATTCATTCAAATGATGGCACTTCTTATTGCAATTATTCAAATATACTAAAAAATGAAGATATAAATAAATTATCAGATATATTTTTCCCATCATTATTTCAGGAAAAAATTGACAGGCAATTTGAACTAAAAATTATATATATTGGAGGTGATGTTTATCCAGTTGCTTTGTTAAGTGATGATAAAGATGAAGATATAAGAATATCTAAAAAAAATAAGACTTTCCCATGTAAAATACCTTTAGAATTAAAGTCTAAATTAATTTTATTAATGAATAAGTTAAATTTAGATTTTGGAACAATTGATATGATATATAATAATAATTCAGAATATGTTTTTTTAGAGGTAAATCCTTCAGGGCAATTTTTAGGATATTCTAATAATTGTAATTATATGATAGAAGAAAAAATTGCGAAGTTTTTAAAATATAGATTAAATAAATTATGATAAAAATAAAGAATGAGAAATATTATCCTGTAAATTACAGTTTTCTGACTAAGGTTAATCCTTTTTTAACAAGCAACCATACTAATATAATATCAAAAAAACATGAGTCATCTAATTTTCATATTAATTTTTTTTATAAAAAAATTACACCTAAATTCTAGTTAATGAAATCTGATAATATGTTTCTATATCCAAATAAAATATCAGTTAATGGATTTTGTAGGTCAGTTATTTCTGATTTAATTTCAGGTAATATTAATTTCATTCCTAATGATTTGTATAATTTAATAAATAATAATCATAAGGAACAAATAATTGATGATATTCCTGATGAATATGCTGAATTTCTTATAAAGAATAAGATAACATATAATTCAAATAAATCTTTATTTTCAGAGCTATCTAAAGAATGGAACTCTCCAAATTTAATTACCAATACAATAATTCATTTAAATGAATCAAACATCCAAAACATTAGTAAATATGCAGATATTTTTGATGATATTTTATGTAAAAATTTACAATTGCAGGTTGAATCTAATATAACAGATATTCAATTAAAAAAATTTTTACGCAAATTTAATGAAAGCTACCTCTCATATATTGAAATAGTATTTTATAAAAGAAAAACTAAATTAAATAAAGATATACTTATAGAATTTTGTGAGAATAACTCAAGAATATTTAGATTTGTCATAGAAAATTCTTCTGATTCAGTTGAATTTCTTGATTCAAAAAAGAGTATATCTGTTACTTATAATAAGTTTAAACCTACTTTTATTCATGTGCAAAATCCTAATATTTCTATTTATACAGAATCACAAAAACACCACACCTACTTTAATCGCAAACTATACATAGGAGAAAAAGGAGAAATTAAAAATGCACCTGAATGCAAAGAAGAATTTGGGTTTATACAAGACATTAAAGATTCTGAAGAACTAAAAACAATTATTACTAAACCAAAATTTCAGAAATATTGGTTTGTACATAAAGAATTGTGTGATGTATGTAAAGATTGTGAGTTTAGATATATGTGTGTAGATAGTCGCTTGCCATATCAACGAAAAAATGGTAGTTGGCACCATAAGCAAGAATGTAATTATAATCCATATATTTCTAAATGGCAGGGAGAGGAAGGATATAAAACACTAAAAGAATGCGGAGTGGTTTGTAATGAAAAAGGATATACTATTGATGAAAAAAAAATTGCGAAGATAAATGAGGAAATATGGGGGTAAAACAATTCTATTTCTATAAACAACCAGACCAAATGGACTGCGGTCCAACATGTTTGCGAATGCTTGCAAAACATTACGGAAGAGATATATCCTTGCAAAAACTTAGGAAATTATCAGAAACAACACACAAAGGAAGTTCTTTAAGAACTATTAGTGATGCGGCTGAAAATATTGGGTTTCGTACTCTTGGCGTTAAAATTAGTTATGAAAAATTAGTACAGGAAGCTCCTCTGCCTTGTATTGTCCATTGGAATCAGTATCATTTTATTGTTGTTTATAAGATACAAAAAGATAAAGTTTTTGTTGCAGACCCTAGTCATGGCTTGTTAAAATACAGCAAAAAAGAATTTATTGAAAACTGGATTGGCAGTAATGCTAATGAAAATACCAAAGAAGGTGTAGCACTTTTATTTGAAACAACTCCTCGCCTTAAACAATCAGAAATTGATGACATTGAAAAAAAACGAGGTTTTAGGTTTTTGTTTCAGTATATTTTTCGTTACAAAAAATTCAGAACTCCTGACCTAACGCAAAATTGACTGTCGTAAAAAAACAACCCCACCATAAACACATTAATCAAAATACTGATAATTAGGATTTTATGATTTACAAAACGACATTATTATGAAAAAAACGATAATTCCATTTTACGAACAAAAACGTCTAACAACCTGAAAATCAAATATCGGGTCAGGAGTTCTGAATTTAAAGCATAAATCAACACATAAAAAAAATAAAAAAAGACAAAATTATTTTTGTAGTTAAAAAAATGTTTATTATCTTTGAAGTTTTGAAATTTATAATAAATTTTATACTAGTTCTTAACAGAATCAGGCAATTGCCTGACGATAGGAACGACAAATAAAACAAGCATCGGTCAGGCACCCGACTGAACTGCAAATTCGTTCCGTATAGGTATAATCACAAAAATAAAATATATTTTTAATTTAACTAACAAGATTTACTAATTTCAGATAGACGTTTCAAATTTTGCTAAAGGAATTTATTATTTAAGAATAAAGGGGAGTTCTAATAATTGGTTTTGTATATGAAAGTAAGCGAAAAATATCAGTATGAGGCGGAGGGTAAAATATTCCGCAGCCATAGCTATGGCTATGGTGAGGAAAGATTTTGCCCGACAACGAAATAATGATATTTTGCAGCCACTTGTAATAAAAAGTAATTATTAGAACTCCCCTAAATACGGTAAATCAGGTAAAAGTTGAAAAAATAGTGATACAATAAACTTTTTTGTAACTGTTCACAATTTGAAATTTAATCTGTTTGCAGTCGGCAATCTGCAGTCAACAGTCGGCAATATATACAACGCAATGATTAATCCCAGCTGGTCATGACCTGTCGGAATACCTTTACTCCGTTAGATATTTTCTACGGTGGTGAACAATTAACTTTTTTTTTAATTTTACTTTTTGTATTGGAAATTACTTCAAATAATCATCAAAATACATAAAGATTTTTCTTAAAAGATGAATTCTGTCTTTTCCTCTCACATTATGCGGACGACAAGGATATACAAAATAATCAACCTGAACATCATCTTTGATACATTTTTCAATAAAAGACAAACTATGCTGAGACACAACAGTAGAATCCATTAAGCCCTGTATTATCAATAGTTTGCTATTCAAACTATCAACATAATTAAGTAAGTTTGCTTTTTTATATCCTTCAGGGTTTTCCTGAGGTGTATCCATATATCTTTCGCCATACATCACTTCATAATATTTCCAATCTATTACAGGACCGCCAGCCACTCCAACTTTAAACACATCCGGATTTTTTACAAGCATAGATATTGTCATAAACCCGCCAAAACTCCATCCGTGAACACCTATTCTTGTTGTATCTACGAAATTTAATTTTTTAAGATATTCCACTCCTTTCATCTGGTCTTTTTCCTCAATGGCACCAAAATTTCTAAAAACCTTTTGTTCAAAATCCAGACCTCTGTTTGCAGAACCTCTGTTATCAAGAGTAAAAATTATATAACCTTTTTGAGCCATATATTGTAAAAAAAGTCCTGTGCCTGATAGCCACGAATCTGTTATTAGTTGAACATGCGGACCACCATAAACATAAATAATTACAGGATATTTTTTGTGTGCATCAAAATCAGGCGGCTTTATCATCCTGCAATAAAGAGACGTGTTATCATCACTCTTTATTGTGAAAACAGATGTCTCACCTAAATTATAATCTTTTAAAGGATTTTCATTTTTAAGCAATGTTTGTATTAATTTTCCTTTTGATGTAATAATAGTATATTCACTTGATATAGTTGTGCTTGTATATAAATCAATTAAATATTCAGAATCATAACTTAATTTTGCCCTGTGTGTGCCTTTTACTGACGAAATCTTTGTGATTTTTCCTGTTTTTAAATCAACAGAATATATATGTTGTTCAACAGGACTTTGCTTTGTTGAAACAAAAAATGCTTTTTTATCAGATTTATCAAATCCCAAAAAATCTGTTACATCCCAAATACCTTTTGTCAATTGTTTTATCAAATTTCCTTGTGTATTATAAAGATAAAGATGATTATAGCCATCTCTTTTGCTAAACCAGACAAATTCATCGGGCTTTGTCTTTAAAAAATATAATCCATGCTCCGGCTCAACATATTTATCGTTTTCTTCTTTAAAAAGCGTTTTAACAAAATCGCCTGTGCAAGCATCATATTGATTGAGTTTCATAAGGTTTTGTCCTCTGTTAAGCACAGCTATAAATATATATTTCTCATCAGGACTCCACGAAATATTGGTTAAATATTGCTCGGCATCTTCTCCTGTTTTGAGAAAAACCGTTTCTTTTGTCAAAATATTAAATACCCCAAGTGTTACATGGTGACTTTTCATTCCTGCCATAGGATATTTAGTGTTTTTGACTTTTGCAACACGTGGCTTAATATCTAAAAGAGGAAAATTAGTAACCATTGTCTCATCTTTACGATAAAAGGCGAGCAAATTACCTTTTGGTGACCAGAAAGTGCCTTTGGTAATGCCAAACTCATTACGATGCACAACTTGTCCGTTTTTAATGCCTTTGTCTTTATCATTAGTAACAGTAATATCAGTTCCTTTTACTGAAACATATAAATTATTTCCTGTTGTATAAGCTATTGAAAGTTTGTTTGGCTCAATATCAGTATTTTTTGCATTTTTATCAAGTTTGACAACAAGTCTTAGCTCTTTTGTCTTTAAATTATAAGTATAAAACTGATTTTTATCAGAAAACATAATTGTCATATCTTTAATCCATTTTATTGATGGAAAATATCTGAGAGTATCGTTTTTTAATGATAAAAGTTTATTATTGAGTTCTTTTATTCGTAAAATAGTGTCCCTATTCTCTGTTGTTGCTTTGCCTTTAATAAGACAATTATTTTTAACATAAGAAAAATTATTGCTTTCATATATCCATTTCAACTGGCTCATATATGCAGGATATAACTCCATGTTCATATAATCTTCTACACTAAGATATTTTTTTTGTGCTATACAGGTAAATGTAAATAATAATGCTAATGACAGGGTTAAACTTCTGATAAATAGTTTCATTTTTTTATAATTTCTATGTTTGTTAGTTAAATAAATATTTAGTATTTTTGCAAAAACAAAAGTATAAAAAATTATTAATTGCCCGGAATGTAAAAGTTGCAATTATTACCCAAATTAAGCAATTTTATTTTTTTTTTACATACTGATAAGGCAACTGCCTGACAGCACATGTTCTATATCCATTCCATTTATTGAAAAAGGGGTTTTAAAATCTGATATAATTTAAAAAAACACTAATTATTTTTGCTTAATTAGAACATTAAATACTATATTTGCAATTAATTTGTAAATTTTAATATTAAACAGCATGATTATAGAATTTAGTTTTGGTAATTTTCGTTCGTTTAAAGATATTCAATCTTTAAATATGACAGCTGCTAAAATCAAATCCGAAAATAAAAAGTTAGATGTTAATAATCTAATAACTTTTGATGAAAAGCTATCTCTTCTAAAAAGCAAAGCTATTTATGGTGCAAATGCAAGTGGAAAAAGTAATGTTATTGGAGCATTGTTTTCATACATTAAAATTGTTAAGAATTGTGTTAAAGATGAAAAAGTGTTAAATCTTATTGACAATTTTCAATTATCAACAGAAACAGAAAATAAACCCGCATTTTTTCAAATGATTTTTATTCATGATAGCATAAGATACAGATATGGCTTTGAAGCAACGAAAGAAGAAATAAAAAGTGAATGGCTGTATGGAACACCGGCAATAAGAGAAGTCCCTTTTTTTATAAGAGAAGGTAATTCAATTATTAAAATTAATAAAAAATACTTTAATGAAGGTTACAAATTGCGTTCTTTATTTGATAGTAAAGATGAAGACAATGGGGTTTTTAGGCGTAATTCTCTGTTTCTATCTGCTGTTGCTGCTTTAAATGGGAAACAAGCTAAAAGCATTCTTGATTCTATTTCATCTATTATTCTAATTAGTGGATTAGGATATGAAGGAGTAATGTATCAGGTAGCAATTGATGCTTTGGATGATAACAGTAAAAAGGAGAAAATTTTTGATTTCCTCAAATTAGCTGATATGGGAATTGATGAAATTGGCACTTTTGAATTATCAAAAGAAAAAATTTCTGATGATGTACCAAATAAAGGAATAAAACCTGAAAAAATTGTTGTTACTAAGCATAGTAAATATAATTCAAATATGCAAAAAATAGGAAAAGCATTATTTTCTTTTCCTTTCAGTGAATCAGAAGGCACAAAAAAGATGTTTGAAATTAGCCCGTTTATTTTAGAAGCAATCACAAAAGGAAGAACTATAGTTATTGATGAATTTGATGCCAGATTTCATCCTCTTATAACAAAAAAAATCGTGGAGATTTTTAATTCAAAAACAAATAAATATTCACAGTTAATCTTTGTTACACATGATACAAATTTATTGTCTGCAGATTTATTGAGAAGAGATCAAATTGATTTTGTAGAAAAAGACATGTATGGTGCAAGTCATTTATACACATTAGTTCAGTTTAAAGGAATTAGAAAAACTTCTTTCCAAAATGATTATATTCGTGGCAAATATGGAGCTATCCCATTTATAGGTGATTTTAATCATATTTTTAATACTGATAAAGATGCCTAAAAAAACTAAAACAATAAAAAAAACTGATAAAAAAGCTAATAAACCCTGGTTAAAAAAAATCAAACCTTCCGTTTATAAAATTGGAGTTGTAGATACTAAAAAAATACTTCTTATTGTTTGCGAGGGACAAACAGAAGAATTGTATTTCAAAAATTTTCCTGTTGTAACACTCAAAGTAGAAATAATTGATTTAGGTGGGCAATCAAAAATTAAATTAGTTGAAATTACACAAAAAAGATTTAAAAAAAATATTTATGACGAGATATGGTGTGTATTTGATATGGATTTTAACAAGGATAATAAAAAACAGTTTTCGGACTTTGATAACGCAATTAAAAAAGCTAAAAAATTAGGTTATAAGGTTGGGTATTCTAATGATGCGTTTGAATTATGGTTTTATTTGCATTATGAATATACAGACCAAAAAAATCACAGAAGTTTTTATTATAAGAAACTTAGCAGGTTTTGGAAAATAAATTATGTAAAATATGGTAAAAAAAGAAACTTTTGCAACAAAATTTATCAACGACTAATAGAAGATGATAAATCAAGTCAATTAAAAGCTATTGAAAATGCAGAAAAACTTTTCCTAAATCAAAAACATTTACCATATCATAAACAAAATCCTGTTACTCTTATTTATAAATTAGTTAAGGTTCTTAATGACAACATTAAGAGATGATAAAAACTATTTTTTGAATTTATCTGTTCTTACTCACTCTTGCAAATGTTATTTTTGTGTCATTAATTTCGCATTGGGCGGATCAAATTAATTCGGTACATTTTTTACTATAATCCCCCAAATTAAATATGTGTTTTAACTTTATTTGTATTTTTGAATACTTAAACAGGTCTCAGCACAGGTTTTAACCAATATAAATTCAATTAATAAGTGCAACAAAATTAATTATTAAAATATGAAAAAAACACAAATAAAAACCTGTTTATTTTTTGCAGTCATACTACTATTGCCTTTTACCGGAAAAAGTGCAACATATACAGTATTAAACACAAATGATATAGGAGCAGGTTCATTAAGACAGGCAATAGATGATGCCAATGGTTTAGGTACAGATATTATTGAGTTTAATATTCCCAATACTGATACTAATTATGATGCTGTTAACGGTGTTTGGGTTATTAGTCCTCAATCGGATTTACCTTACCTTACGACAGGAAATACAATTGTTGACGGCACATCTCAAACATTATATCAGGGCAATACTAATCTATATGGACCGGAAATAGTTATTGACGGCACTAATATCATATCACAGTGTTTTATTCTCGCATCTTCTAATAATCAGATAAAAGGATTAATCATTGGAAACTTTACTTATGGAGTGCAACTTTATGCTAGTAGCTCCAGTCAGAATATTATAACAGAATGTTATATAGGCATTGATTATACCGGAGCATCTTTGTTTTCTAATGATGTTGGAATCACTATATCTAATGGTTCATATAATAATGATATTATCAATAATGTAATTTCAGGAAATATCACTGCTGGTATTGTCATACAAAACAGTAACAATAATGAGATTTATGGCAATTATATCGGGACGAACTACTTAGGAAATGATACTGTTCCCAATGCTACAGGAATACTGATTGATAATTCGGTAAATAATTATATTGGGAGTGCCTCTTTTTCAAATAGAAATATTATATCAGGAAATTCTAATACAGGAATTACAATTAATGGAAATATAAACAGTGGCAACTATATAAAAGGTAATTTCATTGGAACGGATGTTACCGGCTTTCAAAAGTTATCAAATTCTTTCGGAATTACTCTTACCAATTCCGGAAATAATGTCATTGGCGGAACAACTTCATCCGAAAGAAATATCGTATCCGGAAATATTGAAAACGGTATTCTAATCAATGGAACCGGCGCTGAAGAAAATAAAATACTTGGAAATTATATTGGTGTTGACTCAACAGGATTGAATATTCTTGATAATCATGTCGGTATTATTATTAAAACTAATGCAGATAAAAATATAATAGGAGGTATTGATATTGATGCCAGAAATATAATTTCCGGCAACCGAGAAATAGGTGTTTATATTGAATCATCAGATAGCAATATTGTTATTGGTAATTATATAGGTCCGGATGCTACAGGATTAAATCCATTAAAAGTAAATGACACTCTTTATCAGGCAAATGGAATTGAACTAAATACAGTTGCAAAATATAATGTTATTGGTGGCTATACTGCGGCAGAAAGAAATATCATCTCAGGAAACAGGGTCTATGGTATGATTTATTATGGACAGACATCTGAAAATTATTTAGTTGGAAACTATATTGGCACCGATGTTACAGGAAATAATGCCATGCCCAACGCTACAGGTATTTGCGTTGATGCTTCATCTAATCATAATTATATCTATGAAAATGTTCTTTCGGGAAATTTCAGTTACGGAATATTTCTGGTAACAAACGGCACTTATTATAATGAGGTTAAAAGAAATATGATTGGGACTAATGCCACAGGAACAGATACAGTTCCTAATGCGGTGGGATTATTACTTGCAGGTGGTGCCAGATATAATATTATTGGAGGTTCTTCTTTTACGGATGCAAATGTCATATCCGGCAACAGATACGAAGGAATAGAAATTGCTGATAATTTAACATACTACAATGAAATCAGCTATAATTATGTTGGAACAGACCCAAGTGGCACTATTGCAATACCAAATCTAAATGGAATTGGATTATCTGCACTTCCAAAACATAATACTATTGACAATAATATTATATCAGGTAATACTGAAATTGGAATGATATTATACGAATATGCTGACAGCAATATAGTAACTAATAATTTGATTGGCACAGCAAGTGATGGCGTTTCTGATTTAGGTAACGGACTCTCAGGAATAGTAATAGGAGCCGGTGCAAGTAATAATTTCATTGGAGAACCCGGAATGGGAAATATTGTTGCATTTAATGGAAATGGAGGAGTTGTTGTGATGGATGCAATATCCACAGGAAATAAAATATCTGCAAATTCTATTTTTCAAAATGAATTAATGGGAGGAATAGATATTTTTCCTCCGGGAGTGAACAATAACGATGCAGGCGATACTGATACAGGACCAAATAATCTTATGAATTTTCCCGTTGTTACTAATTCAATATGTGATTCGGCATCAGGACATTCAACGGTTTTTGGCACATTAGATACACAAAATCCGGAAAATTGTATTGTTGAAATTTTTATTGCAGACCCGGATGCAAATGGATACGGGGAAGGTAAAATTTATATTGGTAATGCTATTCCCGATAATTCAGGCAATTGGTCAAATGTTTTTACAGGAATCATAAGTGGAGACGAAATTACATCAACTGCAACAGATGAAAATGGTAATACTTCTGAGTTTTCACTAAATCTTACGACAATAGTCAATGTAAAAAATCTTGACACTAGAAATAAGAATATTTATGTTTATCCAAATCCCTCACCAGGACAATTTACTGTTACCGGAGATAATATTCAAAGTATAGAGATTATTGACATTACAGGGGAAACGATAAAACAATATATAATTGTTAATAAAGAATTTACAATTGATTTAACAACTGAGTCAAAAGGAATATATTTTGCAAAAATTTCTTCTTCAAAAGGAATTGTTTTTAAAAAATTGATTGTTCATTAATACCTAAAATAAATGAAACAAATTTTAATAATTTCAATACTAATAATAAGTATCTGTTTTAATATCAAAGCAAATACTTTTACAGTTACAAACACTAATGATTCCGGTACCGGTTCATTGAGAGAAGCAATTGACTATGCAATATTTACTTCCGGCACACACACAATTGCCTTTAATATTCCATCTTCTGATACAGGTTACAATGTTACAACAGGCGTATGGACAATTCATCCTCTTACAACTTATAGTTATATTACATCAGAAAATATTACCATTGACGGCTCAACACAAACAACCAATCAGGGAAATACAAATCCATTAGGACCTGAAATAGAACTTGATGGAAGTAATAATACTATTGATTATGCTTTTAGTGTTATCAATGTTTCTAACATACACTTTAAAAAACTATGTGTTAAGGATTTTACTATAGGAATTCAAATATTTGGCAGCTCATCAACTAATTGTAGCATAACAGGATGTTATATTGGCATTGATGCTACTTCTTCTGATACATCAGGAAATTATATAGGAATTGAAATCATTGGCGGACCTTCAAATATAATAATTGGAGGAACCACTGCTGACGAAAGAAACATTGTATCAGGCAATGAACATATAGGTATTAGATTAGTTGATGTAAGCAATAATTTTGTTATTGGCAACTATGTTGGCCTTGACAGAACAGGCATGTTCGCTATGGGAAATTATGATGGAGTTAGTATTGAAGGAGCTGCTTCACACAATGTTGTTGGAGGTATTAATCCTGGTGAAAAAAATATAATAGCAGGTAATTATGCTTATGGAGTTCCTGTTTTCGGAGCCGGATGCAATTACAACAAAATCATCGGAAATTACATTGGTGTAGATGTAACAGGAAACAATGCTGTGCCAAACACTTATGGCGTTTTATTTGATGATGGTGCTGCCTACAATACTATTGGTGGAAATACTTCTGATTATAAAAATATTATATCAGGAAACTCAGGATATGGTGTATTTATTTATAATATGGGAACACACAATAATCTGGTAAAAGGAAATTATATTGGCACTGACCCATCAGGAACAACTGCTATTCCAAACGCAAACGGTATTGTTGTTGATGGAGCGCCATATAGTAATATTATTGACAGCAATCTGATATCAGGTAATTTGCAACAAGGCATTGTAATTCATATTACAGGGTCGGATTCTACAATTGTAACAAAAAATCTGATTGGGACAGATATTACAGGAACACAATCTCTTGGCAATGGTATTGATGGTGTCAGAATTGCTGAAGGACCAAAAAATACAATTATTGGCGGGTCTTTACAAAATGCTAATATTATTGCATTCAACAGTGGAAATGGTGTAACTGTTATGAATAACAATGATGATTTTAATCTAATATCATATAATTCTATATTTAGTAACGGAGGACTTGGAATTGATTTGTATCTGCCCGGAGTAAATCCTAACGATGCCGGAGATGGAGATTCAGGACCCAACGAAGAGATGAATTATCCTAAAATTGACACTGTAATATTTGTATCAGGACCTGATGAAACAATTATTTCAGGAACTATTGATACACAAAATCCTGAAACTGTAACCATACAAATATTTCGTGCTATACCTGATTTGTCCGGACATGGACAAGGTATTGAATATCTGTCTTCTGTAACACCGGATATTTCAGGAAACTGGACAGATACACTAACCGGATTGATTGCTTCTGATTTTCTAACAACAATTGCTATTGACCAAAATAACAATACATCAGAATTTTCCATCACAAGGAATACTAATACAATTGTTTCTGTTGTAAGTAACTCTATTGATGAGAGAATAATTATCTATCCCAACCCAACAACAGGAATGTTTATTGTTCATAGTAACGAAACAGAACATATTGAGGTAATAGACATTAAAGGCAGGGTTGTTAAGAAAGTTCAGTCAAATTCAGAACATACAGTTATTGACATTTCCGGCGAAGAAAAAGGAACATATTTTATCAAAATAACAACAGTTGATAGAAGAATAATAATCAGAGCAATTGTTATGATATAATCATTGAAATTTTCAAAATTACACCATGAGCAACTAAAAAGACGGATGTCTTGTCCTAAAATATGTTTACCCGTTGATTATTATCTATGGGGTTTGTATTCCTGTTTTGTGCGGTTTCTTATTTTAATAAAAATTAGTATTGAAAATCAGAAGGTTATAAGTTAAAAAATGTGTTTTTTGTTGCCCCATTCGAATTTTTATGTTTATTAGACAAAAAAAATAAAAGCGGAAGTATTAGTGTGCAAATTATTGATAAATTTTCAGGTAAGTATAAAATTATTAGAACTGTTGGTTCATCGGGAGACCAACTGCCAGCTGGTTTTATTTTAAATGCTTAATTTGGATGTCCCAACGCACAAAACAGGAAAATGGGAAAAAGTACGAAAGCCCAACACGTTATTTTTGATTTTAAGTAAATAGTAAAATGTGAAAATAATAATTTCGCATAATATAAATGGAATAATAGCTGGTATAAAAAAGGATTTATTGACTTGATAAATATTGTTAATCGTTATATATTTTTAAACTTTAAAGTTGTATGTATATAATAAATTTATTTTATGTAAATTTGTTTTTTTAAAAAACTTATAAAAACTAAAACTTATGAAAAAATTATTTTTATTATTAAACATCTGTATTATCTTATTGATTTCTATTAGTTTTTCTTCATGTGTTTCATCACGTAAATATGAAGACCTTAAAGCAAAACGAAATAAATGTGAAGAAATAAATGCACAACTAAAAACTGAGAATCAAACTTTTATAACAAATAATACAGAGCGAATTGAAAAAATCAATAAATTAGAAAAACGTATAGAAACTCTGTGCAATGATACTGCAACATTAGGCAGGTCGTGGCGACGACTTACAAGAAGCTATGATAAACTTGATAAAATTTATGAACTGTTATTACAAAAAAATAAAGAACTATTGGCAGGAAATAAGTCAGAGACACAAAAAATCTTAACCGAGCTACAGGCAACGCAAGAAAACCTACAGAAAAAAGAAGATGAATTAAAACAATTGGAAAGAGATTTGAATGCTAAAAAACAAAGCCTTGATGAACTTAGCCAAAAACTTTATGCTTCTCAAAAAGATTTAAAAGAAAAAGCAAAAAGAATAAATGAATTGCAAAGTATTTTAAACAAAAAAGATTCTATTGTCAATGAAATAAAAAATAAAGTATCAGAAGCTCTGCTTAGTTTTAAAAATAAAGGGCTAAGTATTGAACAAAAAAATGCTAAGGTTTATGTGTCTATGGAAGAAAGTTTGCTGTTTGCTTCCGGCAGTTTTAAAGTAGGAGCAAAAGGAGTTGAAGCATTAAAAAAACTGGCAAAAGTATTGGAAGATAATCCTGATATAAATGTTATGGTTGAAGGACATACAGATAATGTGCCTTACCCGAAATCAGGAAATATTGAAGACAACTGGGACCTTAGTGTAAAAAGAGCTACAGAAATAATTAAAATACTTATAAAAAATAGCAACATAGAACCAAAACGGCTAATTGCTGCAGGCAGAAGTAAATATGTTCCTATTAATGAAGCTAATACAAAACAGGCAAGAAAGAAAAACCGCAGAACAGAAATAATCCTAACTCCTAAATTAGACGAACTGTTTGAAATTATTGAAACAAATTAGTGGTTAAACTGTTAAAATTGCTAAATTGTTAGTAATAATAACTCAATTTATACTGTTATATCAGGTATTCGTCAATAGCCGAACATGACTGCCTGACCGGGTTTAAACTTTGTGGACCGGTTATTATTAAGGAAAATATCTATAAATATTTTTGCGATGAAGAAAACGTTCAAAAATAATAATGTTATCCCGAATTTTTGCTCCTGCACGGTAATTGCCTATCCTGATACGATAATGATGAGAAGCACCTTTTAACTTTTTGATATTTTTTATTCCTTCAAAACATTCTGCTTTTCTAACAGAAACAATACAATCTGCAATTTTAACAAGCAGTTTGCTGTCTTTGATTTTGTCTGTATCTCGCTCAAAACTGCGGTCTATTTTTACATTCATTTTTATTCTATAATTTTTTGTTTTATACAAATATAATAATTATAAAATGAAAAACAAATTTTAATTTTGTCTATCATACCTTAATTTCATTTTTTTCGAAGTGTTTTTAAATAGTTATCCACATCAATATATTCTCCTGTCCTTCCATCTTTCATTGCATTTACTAATCCTAAATCTTCAACTTCTTCATTGGTTAAACGATACGTTTTGATACCTAATTTTTTTGCCAGATTAAGTAAAATTGTTAATTCTGACTTTGATTCACTAATTAATACGACATTTTCCATAATTAAAATTTTTTACAGATTTTAATAATTTTTACAATACAAATATAATAATAATTTAGTTAATAACAATTTAACAATGAAATTTTGGCAAAATTTGTAAATAGAAACTTGGAACAATAGAACATTGAATTGCTATAGTAAACTACTGTTTTATTTTAGTTTGTTACAAGCAATCGCTATTTGAACAGGGAATAAAAAACATCTTCAATTTTTCTTACAGGTTTAATCTCAATATTAAATTTATTAATATTTAATCCTTTTTTATTATATTTTGATATAAATATTTTTTTAAACCCAAGTTTTTCAGCTTCTGATATTCTTTGTTCAATACGGTTGACAGGTCTAATTTCTCCTGATAATCCTATTTCGGCAGAAAAACATGTTTTTGGGTCAACAGGTATGTCTTCATTTGAAGATAATACAGCACATACAACACCTAAATCAATAGCAGGGTCATCAACTTTTATTCCTCCTGTTATATTCAGAAATACATCTTTTACTCCTAATCTAAAGCCGCATCTTTTTTCCAATACAGCAAGTAACATATTTAATCTTTTGGTATCAAAGCCGGTTGAAGAACGTTGAGGCGTTCCATAAGCAGCAGAGCTTACTAATGCCTGTGTTTCAATAAGTACAGGTCGCATACCTTCAATAGTTGCAGAAACAGCTATACCGCTAAAATCCTCATCTCGCTGAGAAATAAGCATTTCACAAGGATTAGAGACCTCTCTTAGTCCTGTATTTTGCATTTCAAAAATACCTAACTCTGATGTAGAGCCAAATCTGTTTTTTGTTGCTCTTAATATTCTGTAAACATAATTTCTGTCTCCTTCAAATAGCAAAACAGTATCAACTATATGTTCTAATATCTTGGGTCCTGCCAAACTACCGTCTTTTGTGATATGACCTATCAGGAACACAGGCGTTGCAGTTATTTTTGCATACTGTTGCAATTCAGAAGTGCATTCTCTTATTTGCGAAATACTTCCTGCTGATGATTCAATAATGTCTGTATGTAATGCTTGTATTGAATCAATAACCACAATATCAGGTATTAATTTCTCTATATGTTTAAAAACAGATTGTAAAGAATTCTCTGTAAGTATATAACAATTATCATTATGTATCCCTATTCTGTCTGCTCTCATTTTAATTTGTTGTTCACTTTCTTCGCCTGTTACATAAAGTATTTTAAGTTTTTTTATATTCAAAGCCATTTGAAGCATTAGCGTTGATTTTCCTATGCCGGGTTCTCCTCCTATAAGCACAATAGACCCCGTAACCAAGCCCGAACCTAATACACGGTTTAGCTCATTGTTGTTCACATCTATACGAAACTCTTTTGAAGAATTTATTTCTGAGACAAGTTTAGCTGTGTTTTTAGATTTTGTTGGCAATAGTTTTTCCCATTTTTTTGCCTCTTCATCTCTCTGTATTACTTCTTCTACATAAGTATTCCATTCGCCACAGTGCGGACATTTTCCAACCCATTTATCTGACCGTGCGCCACAATTTTGACAAAAAAAAGCTGTTTTTGTTTTTGACATTAGAAGTTATATTTGAAATAAAAATAAGATATTTTAAATTTACCTACTGTTGTGGTAACTATAAAATGTCGTTCCGCCTAAGGCTCTTAGGTTTGCAAATTAAATTTTAATAAATAATTATGATGATGTAAATTTTCTTTTTTGGGTTCTTTTTTTCTTTGTTAATTAGCAGTAATTTTGTTAATAAGTTAACCTCAGGG
>Ga0075124_10000281_pt1 | contig 23875 bp, 18 predicted proteins | sample AntAceMetag02UKS_FD_69809 | JGI IMG/M metagenome (GOLD analysis project Ga0075124, IMG submission 69809) | Saline lake microbial communities from Ace Lake, Antarctica - Antarctic Ace Lake Metagenome 02UKS | ecosystem: Environmental > Aquatic > Non-marine Saline and Alkaline > Saline | place... | reverse complement strand
GGGACACATTAATTTCTTGGGGAGAAAAACAGACTAAGCAAAAAGTTTATATAATCTGAACAGGAAAAAAGTTGTATCTGTAACCCCTCTTAAATTAGCTCTAAAAAGTTTTATTTTGGAATTAAAAGATTCAGCATTAGCATTAGTATTTCTATTTGAAAAGAAGTTCAGTATATTATTCATATTAACTTTAACAGAATTGGCAGCGGTATAAAATTCTTTTCTTTGATTTGTAAAAATATTAGTAATCCAATTACTAAATTTCTCTTGAGCAAGATTTCTACTTTTGACTTCATATATGTTTCTAAACTCCATTACAATGTTATATGCTCTCTTTAAATCGGGATATTCTCTAAATAATATTTTGGCTCTTTGTTTTTGATTATGTGTCCATTTAGAAGATTTTTTGAAAAGTATATATCTACTTCTAGCCAAGAGTTGTTTTGGTGAATCTCCATTTGCAAATATTTTATGAACATACTTATTCCCACTCTTTTTTGCATTAGAAATTGCTTGATTTTCTTTATCTATTTCAATCCATCTGTATTGTATTCTTATATGTTGTAATGCTTCTAAAACCAACTTAACCACATGAAATCTATCAGTTACCAGGCTAGCCTTAGGAAAACATTTTTTAACACCTGATTCCATATTTTTTGCCATATCCAGAGTTACTTCCTTTACCATTTTTCGTTGTTCTAAAGGTATAAGTTCTAATGTGTTTGATATATCTTTGGAAAGAGTTCCTTTAATAGAAGCTACAAGGGTTCCCTTTTTTCCCCTACCCTTTTTATTCGTTACAAAAGTGTAGAGTTCTCCTTGTGATAAGGATACTTCATCAATGCTCAGATATTCTCCAATATTTTCAGGAAACAGCATATAATAATCTGCATGAGACTTTTGTTCCCAATCATTGAAACCACTGCTATGCTTCTTATATTGACGCCTGAGTTTATCAGGTTTTATATTATAATAACTGGATATATTACTTATTGTATCTTCTCGGGTCTCTACCTGTTCCTTTTAAAAAATCCGAAAGTTCCTTTGTTATTTTTGAACCATCGGCTATAAATGAATAGTCACTTTTTATATCTGGCAATGTCTTATCTTTTGAACGCCACCTTCTGCGTTTAATATTAAGATACAGGGCTTTTCCGCGAACAGGGAAATCTTGAATTGTCTTTTCAGTATAAAATCCTTTTGACTCAAAGTCTGATTGAATATAACAATTGGGGAGCTGGTTCTTTTCTTCTAGTTGAATATGAAATACCATTTTCTTTGTGGATATATCACCTAGCTCTTTTACGGTAATTACATCAAAATATTCCAACAAATCTGTTGGAAGAAGCATATAAGAGATGTCTTTTTTCATGGGTCTTTTTGATGTCAAAAATAAAAAATTTAGCTCTTACTCCCCAACTTTTTAACATGACCCGTTGTTTCTTCTCTGTAAAAGCAAGATATGCTATAAAAATAAAAAAAGCAACAACGAAAACACTTAAATCCATTGTAGGGAACAGACAATAAATAATTACAAATGCAATTCCTAAAATTACAATTTTAATTGTTAGAATTTTATTTTGTTTAGGTTTATACAGTTGTAATTCAATCATCTGTCTTTTTGCCAATTACCCTACAACGTAGGTGTAAAACACATATTACGTTTATTTCTATTATACTTTAACCCCCCAAATATAATAAATCTTTTTCAAACAACTATGTTTAATCTAATTAAAAAGGTTTTTTAGATATACAAATTTGGTTTTATTCCCAAAAGAAAAACCCCTTTGCAATCCATAGATTAACAAAGGGGTTTACATTTCCTGAGGTCTCGAGCGGATTCGAACCGCTGTAAATGGTTTTGCAGACCACCGCCTAAGCCACTCGGCCACGAGACCAATATTTTCAGAATGCAAAATTAAAAATATATTTCTAATTTCAATGATAAATTTCATTTCTTAAGCAATATCTTCTGATGAAAGAGTAATGCTAACACTTCTGACTTTTCCTCCCAAGGGAGGATTTAATTTTGAAATTTTTACTTTGCTTACTATGATTTCTGGGAAATTATTTTTTATAGAAATTAAAATTCGCTTTGCAATATGTTCTAAAATCTTTGATTTTTTTTCCATTTCGGTTTTTACCAGCAAATAAACGTTTTGATAATTTATCGTTTTGTTTAAATCGTCAGTATTTTCCGCTTCGCTTGTATTAACTTCTAAAAAAACATCAACAATAAATTTGGCACCAATGATTGCTTCTTCTTCAAAACAGCCATGAAAGGCAAAAAAATCCATTCCTTCTATTGAGATTAGCGACATAGTAATAAGTTTTTATAGCACTGCTGCGAATTTAGTGTAAATAACAAATAACAAATTACAAAAAAACAAATAATTTTCAATTTATCAATAATCAATTTCCAAAACTATTTATATATTAAAAACCGAAATGTAAATATTGAGTTTGAAACCTATAAACTTTAAAATGATAAATATTAAAAAATAAATTGATTTGTCGTTTGTGTTGTTTTAGTTTTTAAACATCCATACGGACAGCTTTGGAATTTGGGTTTTATCCATACGGACAAGTTTTGCTATTTGTGTTTTGCTTTTTGGAATTTATTAAATATTAAAATATTTTCGTTTCCACTAAAATAGTTTTTTAAGCAGTTATTCTGATGAAATTTAAGAATTTAATTCAAGCTTTTTCAAAAATATTAAGCCGCAATATAATAATTAATTTAATTTTGCTTAAAATAAAAAATAATTATTTTAGAAAAAGAACATGGAAACAGACAAAACTAAAGCATCGCTTAATTTTATAGAAAACTTTGTTGAAGAGGATTTAAGAAACAACAAAAACGAAAGCCGCATTCATACCCGCTTTCCACCAGAACCCAATGGTTATCTTCATATAGGACATGCAAAATCAATTTGTTTGAATTTTGGTATTGCCAAAAATTATAATGGACTTTGCAATTTACGCTTCGACGACACAAATCCTATAAAAGAAGAAGTAGAATATATTGAGTCAATAAAAGAAAATATTAAATGGCTTGGTTTTGAATGGAATGACAAACCTTATTATGCCTCTGATTATTTTGAACAATTTTATGAGTGGGCTATAAAACTTATAAAAGACAACAAAGCTTATGTTTGTGATTTAAGCTCCGAAGAAATTAGTGCAAATCGTGGAACACCTACAAAACCAGGCAACGAAAGTCCTTATCGCAATAGGTCTGTTGAAGAAAATCTTATACTTCTCGAAAAGATGAAGAACGGAGATTTCAAAGATGGCGAAAAAGTTTTACGAGCAAAAATTGATATGTCATCACCAAATATGCACATGAGAGACCCTGCAATTTATCGCATTAAACATGCATCTCATCATAGAACAGGAAATGATTGGTGCATTTATCCGATGTATGATTTTGCTCACGGACAATCCGATTATATCGAAGGAATAACTCACTCATTATGCACTCTTGAGTTTGAAGTTCATCGTCCTTTATACGATTGGTTTCTTGAACAATTAGTTGACGATAAATTCAGACCTCGCCAAATTGAATTTGCTCGGCTTAATATAAGTTATACTGTGATGAGCAAAAGGAAACTTTTGAATTTGGTGGAAGAAGGTCATGTTAAAGGTTGGGATGACCCACGAATGCCTACAATTTCAGGATTGAAAAGAAGAGGATATACACCAGAATCAATAAGAAATTTTGCTGATAAAGTAGGAATAGCAAAACGTGATAATGTTATTGATGTTGCTTTGCTTGAATACAGCATTCGTGAAGATCTTAACAAAAAAGCAGAAAGAAGAATGACTGTTCTTAATCCTTTAAAGGTAGTTATAACCAACTATCCCGAAGGAGTAATTGATGAATTAGACGCAATAAATAATCCAGAAGATGAGAAAGCCGGAACGCGAAAAATATATTTCTCTAAAGAAATTTTTATTGAAAGAGAAGATTTTATGGAAGATGCTCCACGAAAATTTTTCCGTTTAACTCAGGGCAGAGAAGTTCGTCTTAGGTATGCTTATTTTGTTAAATGTAATGATGTGATTAAAGATGAAAAAGGAGAAATTACAGAGATTCATTGTACTTACGACCCTGCTTCGCGTGGTGGGAAATCTCCCGATGGAAGAAAAGTTAAAGGAACTCTCCACTGGGTTTCTGCCGAAAAATCAATAGATACAGAAATCAGACTTTACGACAGATTGTTTGTTAATGAAAATCCTGATGATGTTGAAGAAGGAAAAGATTATAAATCAAATCTAAATCCCGATTCCTTAGTAGTAATTACGGCTAAAACCGAACCTTGTTTGCAAACAGCTAAACCTGATGAGAAATTTCAGTTTGAAAGACAGGGATATTTTTGTGTTGACGAAGATTCAACAGAAACAAAACTTGTTTTTAATCGGACTGTAACATTGAAAGATTCTTGGTCGAAAAACAAGAAGTTTTAACTTTAAAAAAATAATTAAAAAATTTTTCGCAAAGAATTTATCGGATAAACAATTTTTATATATTTGCAAATTATTGCCCGATGGTGTAATTGGCAACACGTCTGATTCTGGTTCAGGATAGTCTAGGTTCGAGTCCTAGTCGGGCAGCAAAATATATTTATTTTATATTAAAAATTCCATTATCCAATCTTCGGATAGTTTCTTCTTTTCCAATCAATTCAATTATTTCAAAAAGCTCAGGACCTTTTAATGCTCCAACAATGCAAAGTCGAAAGGGATTTAGAACAGCACCAAAACCCAGCTCTTTTTCATTAATCCATGAACTAACAATTTCTTTGGTGTTTGTGAAATCTTCAATATTATTAAGAATGGTTTTTAGTTCTGAAATTATTGTGGGAGTATTTTCTTTCCATCTTTTTTTAACAAACTTTTGCTCGTATTCTGTTGGTGCTTCAAAAAAGAAATATGATTGTTCCCAGAAATCAGTAGTTAAATTTAATCTTTCCTTTATCAGACCACACACTTTTGATACAAAATCTTTATTAGCATCAATTCCTTTTTCTTTCAAAACGGGTAGAAATATTTCTACTAATTCATCATTATTTTTATTGCTAATATATTGATGGTTGAACCATTTTGCTTTATCGGGGTCGAATTTTGAACCTGATTTACCAATATTTTCAAGTGAAAAAGCATTGATGAGTTCGTCCATAGAAAATATTTCCTGCTCTGTTCCGGGATTCCAACCGAGAAAAGCAAGAATATTAATAAAAGCATCGGGCAGATATCCTGATTCGCGATATCCTTTAAAAATTTCATCAGTTTTTGGGTCTTTCCAATTTAAAGGAAAAACAGGAAATCCCAATCTGTCGCCATCGCGTTTGCTTAATTTTCCTTTTCCGTCGGGTTTTAGGGTGAGTGGCATGTGAACAAATAAAGGCATTTCTTTTTCCCAACCGAAGGCGCGATATAACATAACATGCAAAGGAAGAGATGGCAACCATTCTTCGCCACGAATTACATGCGAAATTTTCATAAGATGGTCATCAACTATACTTGCAAGATGATAGGTTGGCATTCCATCGGATTTGAATAATACTTTATCGTCGAGTGTTGATGAATTTACAACTACTTCTTCTCTGACGATATCAAAAATTTTAATCTCTTTGTTTTCGGGCATTTTAAAACGAATAACAAAAGGTTCTCCGGATTCGAGTAATTTTTCAACTTCTTTTTCGGGAAGAGTCAAAGAATTTTTCATCTTTAATCTGTTGGCAAAGCAATATTGCTGGTAAGAAGAATTTTCAGCTTGAAGTTTTTCTCTCATTTCTTGAAGTTCTTCCGAAGTATCAAAAGCATAGTAAGCGTTTCCTTCTTCAATAAGCTTTTCCGCATATTTTTTATAGATGGCTTTTCTTTCAGATTGACGGTAGGGTTCATATTCACCACCTTTCTCAACGCCTTCATCGAATTCAATTCCACACCAATTAAGAGAATCTATGATGTATTTTTCAGCTCCGGCAACGAAGCGTGTTTGGTCGGTATCCTCAATTCTTAGAATGAAAGTTCCTTTATTTTTTTTTGCAAACAAATAGTTATAAAGTGCTGTTCTAACACCTCCGATATGTAATGGACCTGTTGGGCTTGGGGCAAATCGTACTCTAATCATTTAATTAAAAATTTATTGGGCAAAGATATGCTAAATATTATTTTGACGTGCTGGAAATGAAATAAAAGCTTTTAAGTTGGAATAAGAATATATGTTTTTTAGAAAAACTACAAATGTTTATTAAACATTTAAACAAAACGTAGAAAAAAAATAAGGTAATAAGGTTTAAGGCTATGTTTATATTTTTTACTAAGGTTAATAGTTTAAATCCATACGGATTCCTTTTAGTCATAAGGTTTTTATTAGCGAAATAAGATATTGTTATATTATTTCTGAATAATTCTAAAACCTTAGTAAAAAAAATAATGACCACCTCACAAACCTTATTAATCGTATAAATTTTTTATTTATTAAAAGACAATATGTACAAATTTATGTTCTCCAGCACTTAAAAATAATATTTAAGTAAAAGATAATAAATAATATAAATAATTTTTTTAATTTTGTTCTGAAGAATAAAAAACAATTATGAAAGCATCAGAATTATTATATGATTTATCAGGATTAAGCGAAATGGTTAGTGGTGATAAAAATGAAATTAAGGAGCTTAATAATATGTTTCTTGATACAACACCTCAAGGAATGGCTGATATTAATGAATCTTATCAGGAAAAAGATTATGTCAGACTTAGTTCTTCAGCACATAAACTGAAATCAACAATAGGTTTATGGGGCATAAAAGATATTAAAACAGAGATAGAACTGATTGAAAAATTTGCAAAAGAACAATCCAACCTTGAAAAATTACCGGCACTTATTGAAAAGTTAAATAAAGTTTTAGAAATTGTGCTTAAGCAATTAGAAATAGAGGTAAAATAATAACCTTAATCATTATTGATTTTCCTGAAATTTATTTTTCTGGAGTTTTGTCAAAAACTTAATATGCTCTTTCGTTTCTCTTTTCGATATAATTAATAAAAGATTTATTTACCACCTTGTTTCCACCGGGAGTTGGATAATTCCCCGTAAAACACCAGTCTCCTTTATCATTTGGGCAAGCCAGATGCAAGTCTTCGATAGTTTGATAAATGATTTCGATTTTAGCATTTACGTTTTTCGGAGTTAGCAATTCCGAAATTTTTTCAGATATCTGAGTAGCCTTAAATGGCTTATAAATTTCTTTTACATAATTCACAATTTGTTCTTTAGGCAGATTTTTCTGAGCCTTAGATTTTATGTAAACTTCGTTTATCACGTTAGAAAGATTATTTTCTTTCAACAGCTCTATTGCAGAGCGAAAAGCAACAAAGTCATTTAATTTTGCCATATCAATTCCATAGCAGTCGGGATAACGAATTTGAGGAGCCGAAGAAGCAATAATAATTTTTTTAGGACGCAATCTGTCAAGAATTTGAATGATGCTTTGTTTTAAAGTTGTACCCCTAACAATTGAATCGTCAATAATAACCAAATTATCAACATTGTCATTAATAGTTCCATAAGTTACATCATAGATATGAGCAGTTAGGTCGTCTCTTAAGTTATCTTGTGTGATGAATGTTCTCAGCTTTGCATCTTTGATAGCAACTTTTTCAATTCTTGGATTTAAAGATAGAATTTCGTCTAATTTTTCAGCAGTTATTTTGTTTCCCAACTGAATGATTTTATCTTTTTTAACTTTGTCGCAAAAATCATAAAGTTCGTGCATTATTCCATAAAAAGCTACGGCAGCAGTATTTGGAATATACGAAAATACAGTGTTTTTAAAATCATAATTTATAGCTTTCAGTATTGATGGGACAAGCAATTTTCCTAATTTCTTTCTTTCTTTGTAAATTATTGCATCTGTTCCACGTGAAAAATATATTCTTTCAAACGAACAAGATTTTCTTTCGGCAGGCTCTTTACATAAATGCTCATATGTTTTGCCATTCTTTTTAACAATTAATGCATGGCCGGGTTTTACTTCTTTAATTTTATTGAAAGGAACATTAAAGGTTGTTTGGATGACAGGTCGCTCTGATGCTGCAACAACAATTTCGTCATCTTTATAGTAAAATGCTGGGCGAATCCCGGCAGGGTCTCTTAAAACAAAAGCATCGCCATGCCCAATCATTCCGGCAATAACATAGCCTCCATCCCAAAGTGTTGATGATTTGGAAATAATTTTACCAATATCAAGATTCTTGGCTATTAAGTCTGAAATTTCTTTTTTTGAATGACCCTTCGCCTTGAATTTTTTGTATAATTCTTCATTAGCGTCGTCAAGACAACTGCCAATTAATTCAAGAATTGTAATGGTGTCGGAAGTTTCTATAGGGTGTTGCCCGATATTAATTAATTTCTGAAAAAGTTCGTCAACATTTGTTAAGTTAAAATTTCCTGCAACAACTAAATTTCGTGTCATCCAGTTGTTTCGCCTGATTAAAGGATGAATGGTTCCGATAATATTTTGACCGAAAGTTCCATAACGCAAATGACCTAAAAAAAGCTCGCCGGTAAATTCAATATTTTTCTTTAGCCAATTTACATCGTTCAAACACTTAGGATTTCTTTCGTTAACATTGTCTATTTGCTTATATACTTCATTGAAAATGTCTTTTATAGGATTTGATGAATTTGAGCGTTTTCTATTTATATATTTTTCCCCGGGTTCTACATCGAACTTGATATTAGTTATGCCTGCACCATCTTGCCCTCTGTTATGTTGTTTTTCCATCAACAAATACAGTTTGTTTAATCCGTAAAAACTTGAACCATATTTGGCTTGATAAAATTCTAAAGGTTTTAATAGTCGAATAAAAGCTAATCCGCACTCATGTTTGATTTGGTCACTCATCTATAAAAGAGTTTAATTATTAGATGGCAAATTTAATTGAAAAATTATTATTAGTGATAAGAAATTTTTATTTCACATAAATCATTTTTCTTACAATATTTTTGTTTTCTGCCAAAAGAGAAAAATAATATACACCGGGCGATAAAGAATAATCATCAGGATCAAAATTTTCAATATATTTCCCATAAACCCTTATTTCATTGTTAATTAATCTTGCAACTTCTCTTCCGAAAATATCAAAAACTACCAAACTAATATTAGTAGTTTTGCGAATTTTAAAAGAAAAATAAGTATTATCATTAAAAGGATTAGGATAGTTCTGCTCGAGACTGACCGGAGAATAATTTCTATTGTCAATCCCAATAGCATTAACATCAATCAAGGCAGTCAATATGCTTAATTTATTATGATGCATTCTTGTCCAGATTGGTCGAACTACATTGTTGTGTGCGGTGATGTTTGTGTAATCACCAAAGAATATTTTATGATTAGGAACAAAGGAACTCTCGCTAATTTTAAAGTTAATAAAAGAGTTGCCACCATCTTTTGAGACTGCCATATAAACATCGGTTCTGCTATCATTATAATTTCTTCTGTCGTAGAAAACAAAATAAAGATAACCAGTGGTCTGGTCAATTGTCATCCAGGTAAAAAATTGATGATTTCCCGAATTATCATCATTGACAAGTATTGGGCTATTCCATGTTAAACCTCCATCTGTTGATTTTGCTAACCAAATATCTGTATCAGTTGTATCATTTCGCTGGTCCGACCAGTTAATATAAATTGTACCACGATATGGGCTTTGGCTTAAGTCGCAAGCAGTAATAGGAAGTCCGTTACATCTGCTTATGCCCGGGATGTCAAAATCCCAGCCATCGGGAATGCTATCAACAAAAATGTCATTTTCGAGCCAGGTGTTTCCTTCGTCTAATGATTTGTCAAATAATAATCCTTCGGGTCCTGCCCAGGAAACATAAATTTCGCCATTTGGTCCAACAGCAGGCACAGCTCCCTCAACGGTATTGTCGCTGTCAATACAATCTCCTGCAATTTTGTTAATACGCTTGGGTGTTGACCATGAATTTCCTTGAGTTGTTGATTTAGAAAATAAAATAATACTGCTATCATTTGGATTATGACTGTCATAATCATCAAATTGAGTCCATGTTATATAAATTTTGTTAGTATTTCTGTCAACAACAGCCCATTCTTTATCCTGTGCTTTTGTTCCATTCAGACCCATGAAACTCCCGTCGTTCCAGTTTCCGCCAAAGCTTTGCATTTTCTGGCAAACAATTCTGTCAATCCAGTTTCCGAATGAAGGATTTGAAAGATGAAAAAAGTAAAAAACTCCGCTTGTATCCACGATAACACATGGGTCACCCCAAACTCCGTAAGAAGAAATAAGTGTGTCATTAAACCAATTAATACCTCCATCATTTGAGAAATAGTAACTTTTTAGATTTGCACCCGCCATCAATTGATTAGTGTTTTTTGGATTTATAACAATTGTAGGTTCTTCAGGAAGATACTCATTACTTATCATAACGTTAGTATGCTGAGCAAAGCAAATATTAAAGAGTAAAGCAGAAAATATTGAGAATAATAAGAATTTCATTTTAAAATTTTATTTAAACAAAATTACAGCTATTTTTTAAATTTTATGTTTGTTTTGGTTTGTTGATTGTTAGATTAGTTAAGTTTTTTGTTTTTGTAATCAATTTTTATTTTATAAATTTACCAGCTAAAATTTAACCTAATACTATTTTTTTTTATTTATTAGCCAAAACAATAATGAGGAAACCCAAACTTCACTGGCAGATTTTAATAGCGTTGATTATTGCAGTTATTTATGGAATACAATTCCCAACGACATATAAACTTACCACACATTCTTACAAACAAATAAAAAAGGCTAAGATTCCGCAAGAAGTATCGCAGGCTTTATTGCCAATAAAAAATGTAAAATACACAACAAAAAAATCTTTTGTTAAAGACGCTACCGAAAATCTTGGTCCGAAATTATCAGAAGAATATCTTGAAAAAATTATTGCTTACGGATATTATAATCCTCCTGTTACTTATGTTTCGTGGATGGGCGATTTGTTTTTGCGTTTGTTAAAGATGTTGATAATTCCATTGATTCTAAGCTCAATAATTTCTGCTGTAACAAATATCGGAGGAGGTGAAAGTCTTGGTAGGATTGGTATAAAAACTATTTCCTATTATGTTCTTACAAGCACCTTGGCAATTGTTACAGGCTTGTTTCTTGTAAATTGGATTAAACCGGGCATTGGTGCTGATTTAAGCTTTGCTCAAAAAGTTGAAGAATTAGCAAAAGCCCCAAACAGTCTTGGTCAAACACTTTTAGAGATGGTTCCCAGTAATTTATTTGAAGCCCTATCAAACGGACACATGCTTGCGATAATTTTCTTTTCAATAATTTTTGGATATTTTATTACAAAAGTTGGCAATAAACCTCAGGTCATTTTAAAAGAATTTTTTAATTCTGTTTTTGATGTAATGATGAAAATTACCATGTTTGTAATAAAATTAACTCCTCTTGGGATTTTTGGAATTGTTGTTAAAGTTGTTGCCGATGTTGACGATTTGTATGCTCTGATGTTACGAATGGGTTTATATATGGGAACAGTATTAGCTGCCTTAAGCATTCATGCTTTTATTACTTTACCGTTAATAGTAAGATTCATTGGTAAATCAAATCCTATTAAACATTTCGGAGCTGTTACAACACCACTGCTTACTGCATTTTCTACATCATCATCAGGTGCAACATTGCCACTTACTATGAATGCTGTTGAAAAAAATTCGGGAGTTTCAAAAAAAATTACAGGCTTCACTTTGCCTCTTGGAGCTACAATCAATATGGATGGAACCGCCCTTTATGAATGTGTTGCTGCTATGTTTATTGCTCAAGCTTACGGCATGGATATGAGTTTTGTTCAACAGGTGATCATTGTCGTTACAGCACTTTTGGCATCAATTGGTGCAGCTGCAATTCCTATGGCAGGATTAGTAATGATAACAGTTATTCTAACAGCGGTAGGTTTGCCGCTTGAAGGTGTAGGTTTAATTCTTGCTGTTGACCGAATCCTCGACATGTTCCGCACTTCTGTTAATGTATGGAGTGATTCATGCGGAGCTGTTTTAATTGCCAAATCCGAAGGGGAAACATTAAAAGTGTGAAAAGGGATAAATTCTATATCTCAAAAAAACTGTAAAAATACAGAAAGCAAATTTCTATAAATTTTTTCCCCCCGTATTTAATTAGGATATTATAATATTATTGTTTATATTTGTAGTCATTTTTTTATAGCATTAATTATAAAGTATTTCTTATTTACAAATTTAAAATTAAATATCATGAATTGTATTAAAAAAAATTGGTTTCAATTTCGCTTTTTACAAAAAGGTAATATTTTTAGTTTATTAATTTTTCAAGTAATTTTGATATTTGGAATAAGTAATTATTCCTATGCCCAAACTACTTTAACTGCTCAATCAGCAACAGGAAGTGAATCAACAACAGACGATGCATTTACTATTGTTACAGGTGCTTCTGTTACAATAGATGCAACTGGTATAGATAATATTCTTGTAGTTTCAACATTTCAATGTGAAATGTCATTTGCCAGTACAACGGATAGAGATGCCGCCTTTAGAATAGCTGATAATTCTGATGTGGGTAATATTAATAGTGGTGAGATTCATAGAAGTTTATCTAATGCTAAAGCTTTTGATTATGGAATTGGCTCAGTAGTTCATATTTTTGATGTTAGTGCGGTTTCAGTGAATAAAACATACATATTAGAGCATAATATAAGTCAAAGTAAGCCATTAACAACAGATGCGACTATTGTTGCAATTGCACTTAAAGGTGGCACTGAGCAATTAAAATGTGATGTTAAAAGAGTTACTTCGGTAACAATGAGCACATCTTGGGGTGCTGTAACAGGAAGTGAGACAAGTGTTATTACAACTTCCGTTGCAGGTGGATTCTATGTAGCTGCTTCAATTGAAAGTCAAACAACGGTTTTGAGTTCTTCACCAGCAGTTGCAGAATGGAAATTACAATACAAATATGGTTTTGGCGGTACTTGGACAGATTTGACTACTGCAGTTGAGAGGTCAATGTCCAATATAAAAGATCAAGGTATTATTAACCTGGTTGGCTCATTACCAGATTGGGCAGGGGCAGGAGATTACTATTTTCGAATAGCTCACAAAAATACTGATGGATCCAATACTGTTAAGACTCAAGCTGCTAATATAGTTGCTGTATCTTTAGGTATTACTGCTGGAAAGTTCCCAGTATTTTTTAAAACCGCAACAGGAGTTTCAACAACAAATACTTCAATGGAAGTTGCTGCAACTGCTACTATGACACCAACCGCTGCTACAGATTTATTTATTCATGCACAATACGGGATATCAGCAGATGATGTATCAAATGCTCCTAAATATGATCTCTACGTTAATAATTCAATATTCGATGGTGATGAGCAAAAAAGATTTTTAAGTAGTTGTTTAGACTTTGGCTCAGGTGCATCTGTCGGCTTAACTTCAAGTCTTACGGCAAGCACAACTTATAATGTGAGTTTAAGGCATGCTTCAACATCAGGAGTTACTCTTACGACTGATGATATATCAATTAATGGATTTGGATTAACAATGAGTAGCGGACCTTTGCCGATAGAATTGATTTCATTTGATGCTGAGAAATTGAATGACTCACAAGTAATCCTAAATTGGGCAACAGCAAGTGAAACTAATAATGATTATTTTATTATTGAACGCTCACAAGATGTATTGAACTGGGAAATAGTTGAAAAAGTAAGCGGTGCAGGAAATTCTAATACTCAATTAAATTATAGTTTAATTGACACAAAGCCATTCTCAGGTACTTCTTATTACCGTTTAACTCAAACCGATTTTAACGGTGAATTTAAAGAGCTTAAAACTATTTCTGTGTTACTTAATAACAATTCGAATATAAATTTATTTCCAAATCCTTTTGCAGATGAGTTGATAATTGAATTTGATGGAATTTCAAAAAATGCAAATATTGAGATTTACAATTCAAATGGTCAGATTGTTTTCAAAGGAATAGCAAACGAAAGAACTATTGTTCCAACAACAAGTTTTTCTCAGGGAATTTATCTATTGAAGATAGACAAAGGAGATTCTTTTGAATTTAGAAAAATTGTGAAAGAATAAACTCATTCTCATTCTTATTTTTATCAAAATTTTATTACTTTTGACATTGAAGAGTGAATTCTAAATTTTTTATAAAAATAAGAATGAGTTTATTTCAAAAATCAGTTGAGAAAAAATACTTAGATGGGCTTGACACTGCTCTTATTGACCAAAAATTCAATGACTTTCAAAAGTATTTTGGCAATGTAGAAATACAGGAAAACATTCGTAATTCAAAAGAAGAAGAATTTCAGGAAGGATTTATTAGAGAACTTTTCGTAAACATTCTGGATTATACCCTAAAGCCACAACCTGATTTCAATATTGTTCTTGAAAAGAAAAATGTTGACGATAGCAAGAAAGCAGACGGAGCTATTTTACGAAATGAAAATGTTATTGCTGTTATTGAACTAAAATCCACTTCTACAACTGACCTTGGTAATGTTGAAACTCAAGCATTCGGTTATAAAAATCATCATCCAAACTGTACATACATTATAACTTCAAATTTTGAAAAAATCAGGTTTTATATTCAAAATGCTGTTGATTTTCTTGAATTTGATTTGTTTAATTTAAACAGAGAACAGTTTTGTTTGCTATGGCTTTGCCTTGCGAAAGATAATATCTTAAACGATTTACCACTTAGAATAAAAGAATCTTCTGTTATACAAGAAGAAGGAATTACAAAACAACTTTATGCAGATTATTCAAAGTTTAGAGAAGAAATTTTTGAAAGCATTTTAGAGAACAACAAAGATGTCCAGCCAACGATAGACCCACTAATACTTTTCAAGAAAACTCAAAAACTACTTGATAGATTCCTGTTTATTTTTTTCACTGAAGACAAAGGACTATTGCCTCCAAATACAATTACTGAAATTGTAAATCAATGGACTGAACTCAAGGAAAACTACGATGAAGAATTTTCACTTTACAATAGATTTATAAAGTTCTTCGGTTATATGAACACAGGATATAAAGGAAAGAAATACGACCTTTTTCCTTATAATGGTGGATTGTTTTTGCCTGATGAAATACTCGATAATATTAAGATTGATGATGAAGTTTTAAAGAAACATACTTTAAAACTTACTACTTACGATTTTGAAACCGACATTGATGTAAATATATTGGGGCATATTTTCGAACATTCTTTATCAGAGATTGAAAACATGCAAGCCAAATTGCGTAACAATGCAACAGCAGTGGCAGCAGTGGAGCATGCTCCATTGCCACTGCTGAAAACCACATCCAAACGCAAAAAGGATGGCATTTTCTACACACCAAAATATATTACAAAATATATTGTTGAAAACACAATTGGGATACTCTGTGAAGAAAAACGAAATGAGCTTAAAATAATTGATGAAGAGTATGCCAAAGGAAGAAAGCATAGAAAAAAAGACATTTTAAAGAATCTTGACGAGAAACTCACAGAATACCGAAACTGGTTATTAAGTTTGACTATTCTTGACCCGGCTTGTGGTTCCGGTGCATTTTTAAATCAAGCATTGGAATTTCTTATAAATGAACATCGAAAAATTGATGAATTAAAATCACAACTTTTTGGTGGAGAAATAGTCTTTTCAGATATTACTACTGATATCTTAGAAAAAAATATTTTTGGTGTTGACATAAACGAAGAATCCGTTGAAATAGCAAAACTCTCACTTTGGCTACGAACGGCACAAAAAGGCAGAAAGCTAAACACTTTAAGCAATAATATAAAATGTGGAAACTCATTAATTGACGACCCCGAAGTAGCAGGTGACAAAGCATTTAACTGGCAAAAGGAATTCCCAAATATATTTCCGAAAAAGGATAAAAAGGCTTGGCATATAACATGGGCGACTCATAATTCCCGAACATCACAACGAATGTTCGACCTGAAAATACAAAAAGGCAAAGCGGTGTGGCTGGATGAAGAAAAAGAACTCATCGTAACACAGGCAATTCACGATATTGTAAAGGAAGACAATCTGAATGTGTTGGCGTATAATATCTGTGGCGACCATGTTCACATTATGCTGGTGTGTGAAAAAGAAGAATTGCCAACAATCGTTGGAAAACTAAAAGGTGGTTCATCGCACTTTCTCAACAGTCGGGTGAACCCGACTGGACAGAAAAGTGCTCCAAATTATGCTGATGGAACACGCATTCCAACATGGACCCGAAAATACAATACATCCTACATCACAAGTGATGAAAAATTCAATAATACACTCGAATACATTCACAACAACCGCAAAAAACACGAACTCCCACCTTCAACAGATGGGTTAACCAATCTGTTGAACAACTTCATCACCACTCCCCAACACTCTTTCCGCACCGAATATAAAGGTGGCTTTGATGTTGTGATTGGGAATCCGCCTTATGTGTTTGCAAGAGAAAAAATTAATCAAGATGAGAAAGATTATTATTCAAATAAATTCAACTCAGCGGATTATCAAGTAAATACATATCTCCTTTTTATTGAGAAATCAATTGATTTAATAAAAAAGAATGGAGTTTATGGGTTAATAGTTCCGAATGCTTGGTTAATGGTTTATTCAGGACAAGGGCTTAGGAAATATATTCTAGATACATCAAAAATGCACCAGATAATAAACTTAGAAGGTTATTCTTTTGAAGGTGTAGGTGTTGAGACTATAATAGTAATTGCAGAAAAAGAAAGTATAAGTAATAATGATTTTGATATTTATTTGAGTAATGATAAGGAGTTTGTTTTTTCTCATTCAAGAAATCAATTAGATTTTAATAGCAATGAAGGATTTGAATTTAAAGTGTTTTCTGATGAAAGCAGTTTGTCTTTGACAAAAAAAATAACTAGTAATTCAGTAATTCTTGATTCCTTGGTACAAATAAAAGCTGGATTGCAAGCTTATGAGAAAAATAAAGGAAATCCTAAACAAACGGCTGAAGATGTAAAAAACCGCCCTTATGATTATAATTATAAATTTGATAAAGGCACTCATAAATATCTTGACGGGAAAGATGTTGGCAGGTACTTAATTTCTTGGTCTGGATTGTATTTGAAATACGGCGACCATTTAGCCGCACAAAGAACCTTTAATTTATTTGATGGAAAGAAAATAATTGTCAGAGAGATTACTGGTAAGTTTCCATCTTGTATTATTGCAACCTATAATGACGAGCTTTATCTGTATAACAGGAGTAATATTGCAATAGTTGAAAATACTGAAAAAGACATTTCTTTGAAATATATCCTTACTGTTTTAAATAGTTCATTGATTTCGTATTATTTTATGAAGAATACTGCTAAATCAGTTCGTAAATTATTTCCAAAAGTCATTTTAAAAGATCTTAGGCTATTTCCATTTAAAGATATTGATATTGAACATCAGCAACCATTTATTGAAAAAGCCGACCAAATGCTTGCCCTAAACAAGCAAGTTCAGGAAAAGAAAGCAAAATTTTTAAATCGTGTAAAGGATAATCTATTTACCAATAACATTGGGGTTGACCCCAATGTGGAAACTGCATCAATTATTAAAATAAGCAAGAAACTAGAAAACTTTTACGATTACGATTTTAAAATATTTGTTGCAGAGCTTAAAAAGCAAAAAATAAATCTTTCGCTTAAACAGCAAGATGAGTGGGAAGAATATTTTACAGCATATAAAACCGAAATAAACCAAGTCCAAAGCGAAATCACCAAAACCGATAAAGAAATCGACCAAATGGTTTATGAATTATACGGTTTAACAGAGGATGAGATTAAGATAGTTGAGGGAGGAATGAACATTAAAAAATAAATAATAACAAAATAAAGAAAATGGACTTTTTAACAATTGACAAATTAATATTATTTACAGTTTTTTTTATTCCTGGTTTTATTTATTTAAAATCATATCGTTTATTTATTGCTGAAACTCGTACGGATTTCTCCAAGGATTTATATGAAGCAATTGGTATTAGTTTTATTAATGCAATCTTGTTTGCTTATCCTATTTATATAATTAACAATTCAAATTTTATAGAAAATTATACTTTTCTGTATTTTTTAATAGTCGGATTAATTATTTTGATTGCTCCAATATTATGGGCTTTCTTATACTATCATTTTTCAAAGAAAAAATGGTTCGCAAAATTTCTAATTTCTCCTACAAAAAGTGCTTGGGATCAATTCTTTTCTCAGAGAGAAAGCTATTGGGTTATTGTCACTTTAAAGAATGGTGGGAAAATTGGCGGGAAATATGGTATGAATTCATTTACATCTACTTACCCCTTGCCAGAAGAATTATATATCGAAGATGTTTGGGAAATTAATAAAAACAATGGTTTTGTAAAAAGTATTGACCAGAATGAAGGTGTTTTAATAACGACCAACGAAATTTCATTAATAGAGTTTTATATATAAATTTATAAGATATGGCTAAAGAAAAAAAAAGCACTTCAAAACAAACAAGAGATACCAAAAAAATTGTAATAAAAAAGTCTCATAAAATTGGCGATAAGGTTAAAGCATGGCAACCAACTAAGGATAGAACCGGGAAACCTCCAACAGGAAATAAAGAAGGAAAAAAGGATTAAAAAACCAACTCCAAAGCGAAATTTCCAAAACCGATAAAAAAATCGACCAAATGGTTTATGAATTATATGGTTTGAATGAAGAGGAGATTAAAATCGTTGAGGGAGAGTAAAAATATTTCTTTGTTAATATTTACTATTTACAAATTATTAAACTTAATACTTTCCAATTCTCTACTCATTTTTTTCATCAGCAAATTATATCTTTCAATATTAACAGAATCGACAGGTTTTGATGGAGGAGATTCCATTTTCAAAGGATTAATTGCCTGACCGTTTTTATAAACTCTGAAATCCAAATGAGGTCCTGTTGACATACCCGTGCTGCCGACATACCCAATAATTTCACCTTGATTTACATAAACGCCGGCTTTGATTCCTTTTCCATATTTCGACAGATGAGCATAGCCTGTTGTATAAACGCTGTTATGCCTTATTTTAACGTATTTTCCATAGCCACCTTTATAATGTACTTCCGTAACTTTTCCATCGCCTAGAGCTTGCACAGGCGTTCCCCTTGGAGCTGCATAATCAACGCCGTGATGAGGTCTTCGGATTTTTAATATCGGATGACGTCTGCTGTTTGAAAATCCTGAGCTAATTCTTGAAAAACGTAAAGGTGCTTTTAAGAATTGCTTTTTTAAACTATTTGCTTCGTCATCAAAATAATCTCCAATGCTATCCTGAACAAAATAAAAACCATAAAATTCTTTTTCAGCATGATAGAACCAAGAAGCAATAATTTTCCCAAGTCCGACAGACTCATCTTCAACATATAAATCTTCATAAATAATTTTATATTTATCACCTTTTTGCAGTCCGAAAAAATCTATTGTCCATTGATAGACATCAGACAAATCAAGAGCAAGAACAGGATTCGTTTTGTTTTCGAGCATGTCATTCCAAAGAGAAGTATTTATGGTTCCTGATATTGTTTTAATTCGAGTTTCAATTTCTTTTTCTCCTTTATGAATATGAACAGAGTCGCCCAAATCAAAGACTATATAAGAAACCGCAGAGCTTTCATAAATAAAATATTTTGCTTTTCTTGTAGAATCTTTAGCGCATAAAATCGTATAATTATTCCCTGCACGAATTTTTCTAATATCAAAAATCGGTTTAGACCTTTTTGCCAATAAATCTATTTTGGAATAATCAACTCCATATTTTAGCAATATTTCGGATAAATTTTGATTGGGTTTTATTTTTCCTTTAAATATTATAAGCGAATCTGTTGTTATTCCGAATTCTCCTTGTGGTTTTTCAATTTTTATTTTTCCGGTTTTGTCGTCATCGGTTTTACTGGGATTTTTTTGTAGTATTATTACAATTACAAAAAGAATTATAGTTAATAATATAAGAAATATCAGAGGTAATCTTTTTTTAGAATAAATCATTGAAGCTTGTCTTTTTTAATAAATTTAAAATCCATTTAATTTCATTGTTACGGTAGGAATCAACAGTAAAAATCCCAATATCATTAAAATAATCATAAAAGGGGTAATCCATTTTACCCATTTTTCGTAGGGAATTTTTGCAACACCGAGCACACCGATTAACACTCCCGATGTAGGAGTAATCATATTCGTAAATCCATCACCAAACTGAAAAGCCATAATTGTTGCTTGCCGCGAAAGTCCGATTAAATCGGAGAAAGGTGCCATAATCGGCATAGTCAGAGCAGCTTTTGCAGAGCCTGATGGAATAACAACATTAATAACCGTTTGAATAAAGTACATAATTCCAACTGTTGTGATTTTTCCAAAACCATACATGGATTTTGACATTCCGTATAATATTGAATCTATCACTTTGCCATCTTCAAGAATCACTATTATTCCTCCTGCAAGACCAACAATCAAAGCAGCAGACATAATATCTTTTACTCCGTCAAGAAAAAGATTTGTTATTTTATTTGGCGAGTTATTCATTGATATTCCACTGAAAATGCCCATTGCAAAAAACAATGTTGCAATTTTCATAATATACCATTGGTAGCCCATCACTCCGATAATTAGAAAAATTATGGTAAATATTAATAAATTCAATACGAAAAAATGAACAGATTTTCTAAGAGTGAAAATGCCGCTAATAAAAAATAAAGCTGTACTAATTGGCAACATTGGTAAGTTAGAAGACGAGTTGCCGATTTTCATTTCGGTTGTTTGATAGATGTATGAAAAAATACACAAACAAATAAAAATGAAAAGAAACACTATCCATGCAGAAATTGGCGTATGATATTTTACAGTTTCAACATCAGTGCTACCTCTTTTTCTCCAGTATTCATCATCTTCATAAACTAAACTTGCTTTAGGATTCTTTTTGACTTTACGCGCATATCTTAAAACCCAGATTATTCCAACAAAATTAATAATTGCCCAACAAAACAAACGATATTCAAATCCAGAAAACAAAGGGAGTTCAGATAAACCTTGAGCAATACCGATGGTAAAAGGATTTAGTACAGCTCCGGCAAAGCCAAGACCGGCAGCGACAAATACCATACAAACGCCGGTAATTGAATCGTAGCCCATAGAAATTGCAAGCGGGACAAGAATAATTATAAATGCAATGGTTTCTTCACTCATGCCAAATACGGCTCCAAAGATGCTGAACATAATCATCACCAGAGTAATTATGATGTTGTTAACACCCAAAATTCTAAAGAGTTTCCAATGTTCAAGTTTTTTTGTGAATCTCAGAAAAGAAAATATTCCAACATCAATTGCTTTGCTGGCATTCATAATCCAAAAAGCACCTCCAATCATAAGAATAAAAACAATGATTCCTGATTGTCGCACAAAACCTTTGAATAAAGCAGCAAATACCTGCCAGGTCATTGCTTGGCTTTCAACTTTTTGAAAAACCATTTCTTTTACACCGTCATTTGTTTTCTCAACATATTCGCCGCCGGGAATTAGCCAGGTCATAATAGCAGCAATGATGATGATGTAAAATATTATTACATAAGTATGTGGTATTTTTTGCTTCTTCATTATTTTAATTCGTTAAATCTAAATTAATCAATAATCATATCTTTGTTGATTTGACAAGTGCCTAAAGTACTTAGAGTTAAATTCTTTGTCAACTTTATATTTTATTTCAATTATAGTACTTATTGATTCTTATTAATTGCTATATCGATTGACTTAATTATCTCTGATTTGCAAATACTTTTATAATCTAATTCTTGAATTTTTAATTTAATCTCAGCTAAATCAAAATTAATAATTAATAAATATTTCATTTAAAATAACTTTAGGTTCTTCAAGTATTCTAGGCACTCCAAACTCTAACTTACTTTAGGCACTTAAAACTTCTCATCATATTTTGTCCAAAGAAAATCGCCTAACTCCCATGCTTTTTTAACGACTTTGTTTCCATATTTTTCAGTGTAATCAGTAAGATATTCAATAGCCATTTTTGTTTTCTTTTCTTTAAGCAACGCAATTGCTTTGTCTTCAACTTCTTTTTGTTTGTCGAACATTTCTTTTTGCATAGGATTCCAAACTGCATCAACATCTTTGTGCATATCTCCCCAGCGTTGAGCTGTGAGGGTTCCAAGTCTGTTAAAAGCCCACCATGCAGATTCTCTTGAAAAACCATTTGTTCTTCCGGGAGTTTTATATGATTTGGGCAAATCAGTAACACAGCAATAAACAGGAATATAAATTGAAGATGCAATATTATCCTGAGCAAGCCAAACTACTCCACCGACTTCGTCAGGCAGCCAATTGCGGCATTGAATTATTGTTCCGTACATTGTGTACCAACGGGCAATGGTGCGTTCACCGAGAAATCTAATATGACCTGTTTTTTTATCAACATGATACCAGCCACCACGAACATTGCTTAATTCAAGTTGGTCGTAAGGCATAAAAGGATTTGCCAAAGGCGAAATAATTGTTTTACCGTCTTTATCAGTTGTTTTGATTGTATTTCTCATATCATAAGGAGTTCCCTGATAGTAATCTTTGAAACACATAACCATATCTTCAAGAGTTACAAGTTTGTCGGGTTTGACAGAAAAAGGGTAATCTTTGTCGTTGGGACCAAAATTAAGAGAAGGAGCAAGCAAATCAAAAACACGCCATTCTCTTCTTCTTGCAGCAAGACTTTTACGGCTATTAGGTGCATAAACATAACAAAATCTGAAAGGTTCACTTTTGGGATTCCACCAAGCGCTGTCTTTTGCTACTTGAAAAATATTATCAGAAGCCATAAAAAAATCAGAATTTTTAAGGTCGATTTCTTTTATGGTGCTTGCATTTGCATTGATGGCGATGTGTTCATCAGGTACTCGCTGAGCAGCCCAAATTGCACCGATTAGACCTTTTCCCGGACCCAGAATTTCAAGATGCCAGACTTCGTTTTTATCGGCTATGGTCAGACATTCTCCTGAATCACTCCATCCGTATTTTTTTAAAAGTTCGCCGGCAGTTTTGATAGCATCACGCGCTGTTGTACATCTTTCAAGCATTAATTGACAAAGCCGCTGACAATCGATTAAACATTTATCGGAAACCAAACTTTCTCTTCCTCCAAAGGTTGATTCTCCTATTGCAAGTTGATGTTCGTTCATGCATGGATAGGCAGTGTTTACATATCCATAAGTATGTTTAACCTGAGGTATTTCTCCGATTTTTTCATGTGTGTATTTTGGCATTGCAAATTTATCGCTACTAACTCTTTTGAACATTGGAGTTGTTGCTCCTGCTTTATGGTCTTGAGAAGCTTTTATATCCATCCACGAACGTGTTTTATGGCTGTCATCGGTGTGAGAAGTCATCACAGAACCATCGGCGGAAGCTTTCTTGCCAACAGTTATTGATGTGCATCCATCAGGATAACCACCAACCCAATCGGATTTATCCTGTGCGTTTCCAATAGAAAAAATTGAGAATGAAATTAGTACTAATATTAATTTGAAAAAATTCATGAGTTTAGATTTTAGTTGAACAATTGATTTAGAATATAAAAATTAAATTGATTTTGAACCATGCTTTAATTGAGTGTAAAAATATTAAAATATTTGGGATTGAAAAAAAATAGAGTTATAACCTGATTAATTCATGCGTTTATTTTTGTCCTAATCAAGGCGTCAAAGCCTGAAGCTGTATTCTCATACTGCAAAGGGTTTGCAACGAAGAGTAGGGCAAAAAGAAATGCACATTTGGTGA
>Ga0075124_10000278_pt1 | contig 23956 bp, 32 predicted proteins | sample AntAceMetag02UKS_FD_69809 | JGI IMG/M metagenome (GOLD analysis project Ga0075124, IMG submission 69809) | Saline lake microbial communities from Ace Lake, Antarctica - Antarctic Ace Lake Metagenome 02UKS | ecosystem: Environmental > Aquatic > Non-marine Saline and Alkaline > Saline | place... | reverse complement strand
CCTTCTAAATAGTTCTCCAAGTGGCTTCCCGACAAAATATGATAATCGAAGATTATCTAAATAACTTCCCCTTCTAAATAGTTCTCCAAGTGGCTTCCCGACAAAATATAATAATCGAAGATTATCTAAATGACTTCCCCTTCTAAATAGTTCTCCAAGTAGCTTCCCAACAATTTTATAAACCAGCAACTTCTATTCTTAATATGGAAAGAACAATGATCAAAGACTCATTCAAAGAAGATGGAAAAGTATTACTAAAAGGCTGGGTCCACGAAACAAGAGATCTAAAAAAAGTAAGATTCCTGGTCTTAAAAGACATCTCGGGAAGAATTCAAATAACTGGTGTAGAAGGCAAAACAAACCCTAAAACATTCAAATTATTAGACAACTTGAACAGAGAATCGGTCATTGAAGTTATAGGAGAATTAAAGGAATGCAAACAAGCTCCAGGCGGAAAAGAACTTCTTCCGGATTCAATTACAATTATCGCAGAAGCAAAAAACCCGCTACCAATAGACGCATCGGATTACTCGAAAACAGAGTTACCCCTAAGACTCGACAACCGATTCCTGGATCTACACTCCATAAGAACACAAGCAATATTCAAAATCCAATCTACAATCTTACAAGCATTTAGAGAATTTATGATTAAAGAAAATGCAATAGAAGCAATGTTCCCAGCAATTATTGGATCAAGTTCTGAAGGCGGAACAGATGTATTCAAGGTAAAATATTTCGAAAAGGAAGCATACCTTTCCCAAAGTTGCCAATTATATAAACAGATGCTAGCATGCTCAATGGAAAAAGTTTTCGCAGTCTTTACAGTTTGGAGAGCAGAAAAACACAATACGACAAGACACCTAAACGAATCACGACAATTAGATTACGAAGAAGCATTCGCCGATGATAAAAAAGCAATGGATACTCTCGGAAGATGTATGCAATTCATCGTACAAAAAGTAATCGAAGAAAGACCCGAAGAACTCGAAACCTTAAAAGTAAAAGCAGAAGTACCTAAAATAAAATACTTGACATTCGCAGAAGTAAAAAGCATCATGCAAAAAGAAAAAGTAAAAATGCCCGCTCATGATCTGTCTGGAGATGCAGAAAAAAAATTAGAAGAATTATACCCAAACACAATTACATTCGTAACCGACTGGCCTTTGGCTGGAAAAACATTTTACATAATGCCAGATGGAGAAAATTCAAAAGGCTTTGATGCAATCTGGAAAGGAATGGAAATTTCTTCAGGCGGACAACGAATCCATATCCCAGAACTACTAGAAGAAAGATTAAAAAAACACAAACTAAAACCCAAAGACTTCAAAGCCTACATAGACTCATTCAGATTCGGAGCACCACCCCATGCAGGCTGGGGAACAGGACTCGAAAGAATAACAATGTTATTGTTAGGATTAGAAAACATTAGAGAAGCAGTTCTTTTCCCACGAGATAGAGAAAGACTAACACCCTAAACAACCAGCCCAAACCCATCGCCCTCTTTCCTCGGCAAAATATGAAAATGAAAATGCTCAATAGCCTGCCCCGCATTCTTCCCATTATTCACAACTAAATTAAAATCCTTCAAGCCCAACTTATCAACAACTTCCTTAACCATCTCCAATAATCCAGAATACAACCCCGCATCCAAGCTCATAAAATCCCTACAATGTTTTTTCGGGACAACAAGCAAATGCCCCTCAACTTTCGGATTAGCATCTTTTATAACAATAAAATCTTCATTCTCTAAAACCTTCTCAGCAGAAATCCCGCCCTTCACAATCTTACAAAAAACACAATCATCCATGACGAATTAAATAACCCCAAATTTATAAACCTCTCCATCTAATCATCTATATGACAAATAACTCCCTATGGCACGAAGTATCAGAAAAAGAAAAAGAACAAATCAGAAAAGATGCAAAAAAACTTCTAAATGAATTCGCATCAAAACTATCCAAAATAAAAGCCCCAGAGGGTCACTTCCAAAACGAAACCGGAACAAGAATCGAAGGAAACGGATGGGAAACTGACCCAGAATTCAAAAGCACAATGCTCTCAAACGCACCATTCGTAGAAGACGATGCAATCGTAGCAGAAAAAGGAGCATGGAAATGAAAACAATAATATTCTTAATTGAAAAAGGAGATATAAAATGATAGGGAACAGGGAAAAAGGTTGTCTTCAAAGAATACTAAAAAAAATAGATAGTCCCGAGGACAAAATAAAAGTTTGTCTACGAATATTAGAAGAACTCCTAGAAAAAAATATAGATGCTCCAACAAATCCCCTCTGGATAGACGCGGATAAAGAATACCAAAAAATAGCGTCTAACCAAAGAGCAGCCGGAAAGGATACTTCGGAATATCAAAAGACATATAGTGACATATCTGAAAGAGCAAGAGTAAGTGGAGCAAGAAAAAGTCGAAGAGAAGGATCGCACAGAACACCCAGATCCAAGCCTCCACGATCACAAACAAGATTTAGACACAGAGGGACTGGATATGTCGATGCATCTTCAGAAACTCTTCAATATCAAGATGAATCTTAAACTAAAACTAAAAGAAATAAAATCCGGAAAGCTATCAGCCGTAAACAACGTTCTAAACTTCTCAAAAAAAATAGCAACTCCAAAGACTAAAGACTTAAACATTTTCTTATCACTAAACGAGGACGCAATCGAACAAGCAAAAGCCATCGACAAAAAAATTAAAGAAAACAAAGCCGGGAAACTAGCCGGACTATGTTTCGCAATAAAATCAAACATCTCCACCAAACACATGAAAACAACCTGCGCTTCAAAAGTTTTAGAAGATTACACATCCGGATACAACGCAACCGTCGTCAACAAACTCCTAGCCGAAGACGCAATCCTATTAGGAATGTTAAACATGGATGAATTCGCATGCGGATGGTCAGGAGAAACCTCAGCTTTTGGACCAACAAAAAATCCAAGAAATCCAGAGCTAGTCCCCGGAGGTTCAAGCTCAGGTTCGGCAGCCGCAATAGCAGCAGAACTTTGTGATTTCTCACTCGGCTCAGACACGGGAGGTTCAATACGAGTCCCAGCATCAAATTGCGGAGTCGTCGGACTAAAACCAACATACGGAGCAGTTTCACGATACGGACTAATCGACATGACAATGTCCTTCGATTGCATCGGCCCGCTAACAAACTCCCCAGAAGACACAAGACTAATCTTCAACATAATAAAGGGCCAAGACAATTTAGACCAAACAACAAAAGACGCACCAAAAGAAAAGTCAACCCCGAAAAAAGCAATTGGATTAGTAAATGTAAAAAATTTCTGCTCCGAAAAAATAGCAGAACTAATAGAAACAAAAACAAAAGAAGTCGCAGAAAAAAATAAATGGAAAATCAAAAAAATAAATCTCCCTCTTGACATTGCCTTAGAAACTTATTACATAATTGTATTCACAGAATTTTTCTCAGCCACAAGAAAATTTGACGGAAGAAGATTTGGTAAAAAAATAGAAGACGCCGCAGGCCCCGAAGTAATTAAAAGAATTTTAGGCGGTTCTGAAATAACAAAAGCCGAACACGAAGGCAAATACTACAGAGAAGCACTAAAAGCAAGAAACTTCATCAAACAACAATTCGAAAAAATATTCCAAGAAGTAGACGCGATAATTATGCCAACAGTTCCACGAACACCCCACAAAATCGGAGAATCAATTTCAGACAAAGAAATGTATTCATACGACATCCTAACAGCCCTCGCAAATATAACAGGCATTCCAGCAATCTCAATCCCCGCAGGAAAAATAGACAACAAAGACGTCGGCCTCCAAATCCTAGCCCCCCACTTCCAAGAAGAGCTAATTTTTAAACTAGCAAAGGATTTTGAATAGGATGGGATTTTCAAAAATCGGCGAATTAATTCTCGGAAAATTCAAAACAGAAATATACGCAACAGAAGAAGTCAAGAAAAAATTCAAATCCGAAAAATCCTCTCTCGCAACATTAATTCCGCCAGCATGGCTTTGGTATGACAATGAACTCTTAGAAGCAATTGATGAAAACGGCGACGGCAAACCCGACGAAAAGTTTGGAACTACTTTTAAAATTATATACTTCCTAGAATCAGAAAACATAAAAGACCTCGAACAAAAATCCCTATTCTTCTCCAAAACTACCTTAAAAAATATCAAATTAAAATATGCTACACTAAAAAATTAAATGCCTAAAATAACATTCAACCAAGCAAAAGAATTCTTGAATAACATAACTAGCGAAGACAAAATAGCAATCATCCACCACGACGACGGAGATGGATTCGCATCAGGAATTTTATTTTGTGAATGGTGTGAAAAAAGAGAAGCAAAGATAGAAAATTTTATATGTTCATACGGAAACTGGGACGAAAAAAACAACCTTGAAAAATTCAACAAAATAATAATTACCGACGTAGCCCCTGGTGGATTAATCGAAATAAAATTCCCAAAAGGAAAGGAAATATTTTATACAGATCATCATCCCAAAAAAGAAAAAATCCCCGAAGAAATTCTAGAACTAAGAACAACAGATGAGGGATATATTCCCTCTTCAAGAACAGCTGCAGAATTAACAAAAATAAAACCATGGCTTGGATTAGCAGGAACAATTTCAGACGCCGGAGAACTACACTCAATAAACAAAGAATACATTGAAAGCACCCTAAAAAAATACGATATAACCCTAAAAGAATTCAAACAAAACATCTCAAATACAATTTCAAACACAATCTCCTTCTTCAACGAAAAGAAACAAGAAGCATTTGAAAAAATAAAAGAAATCAATTCTATTGAAGAAGTTAAAAAACTGAAAAAATACTCCGACCCCGTAGAAGAAGAAATAAAATTTCAAATAAACAAAATAAAAAATAATTTTGAAAAAATGGGCAATATCAATATGACAATGATAGACCACGCCAAATTTTCACTTAAAAAAACAATTATAACAAAAATTGCCATGGAAAACCCAGGGAAAATATTTATTTTCTTCGCACCAAAAAAATCAAACCCCGAATTACTAGGAATATCTTCCCGCCACGATGCGGAAGAAGCAGACCTCCCAAAGCTCCTAGAAGCAGGAATTAAAAACCTTGAAAACGCAAACGCCGGAGGCCACAAAAGAGCATCCGGTGGACAAATCCAAGCAAAAGACCTAGAAAAATTCAAACAAAATATCCGAAACTTCATAAAATAAATCTTACGACGACAGGCCGTCCGCCGACGACCAAGGGGTTCCTCAGAACCCCGACAAAATATGACAATCAAAGATTGTCCAAATGACCCCTGCTCCCAACTCTCCAAATGACCCCTGCCCCATTCTCCAAATCACTCCCCAAAACAATTATCTCAAAATAACAACAATCCCAAAGCATCCCAAAAACTTACCCTCCACAACGACTCCATTCGTGACGATACCAAACCAGAAATGTGAGCGCCGTAGCGAGTTTTGCGCAGCCTATGCGAGCAAAACCACATTTCGTATAACAACCACTCCCAAGACTTAACGGCCACTCCCAAGACTTAACGGCCAGTCCCAAGACTTAACAACCACTCCCAAGACTTAACAACCACTCCCAAGACAAAGCAAAATAACTTCCCAACCACATATATCTATTTAAACAAAAATAAACCTCTATTATTATCAAATTTCAACAACTGAAAGTAACATAAAATTTGTTTCATACAAATTTTAGAATTACATTTAAAGATTTGAAAGGAGGTTTAATAAAAAGAGAATATGCCATTAGATTTTGCAAAAGAAGCGATACAAACTGCGGAAGCAAACTCGATTAATTTCGACGACCTTAAAGCTGGAAAAGCCAACATTAAAGTTTTCGGATGCGGAGGATGCGGATGTAACATGGCTACCTGGCTTTTCAACAAGGGTATCAGCGGGGCTACCATTTATGGTGTCAACACCGATGCACTTCATTTATCCATCACAAAGACTGACGAAAAAATCCTTATCGGTAAAGAATTAACTCGAGGTTTAGGTTGCGGAGGCTACCCCAAAAGGGGACGAGAAGCTGCTAAAGAATCTCTTACTGACCTGAAAAAAGCCGTTTCGAATTCGGATATGGTTTTCGTTCTGGCTGGTATGGGAGGAGGATCCGGAACCGGATCCATTCCAGTAGTTGCTCAATTAGCTAAAGAAGCAGGAGCGGTAGTTATTGCAGTTGTTACGATGCCTTTCGAGGCAGAAAAAGCAAGAATCGATAAGGCAGAGTTCGGTCTTCAAGAACTAAGAGAAAGTGTCGATACAGTAATTGTATTAGACAACAATCGATTAGTAGATATAGCTGGCCAGCTACCAATGGAGCAAGCCTTCGCAGTTGCGAATGAACTTGTATCCACAATGATTAAAGGTATCGTTGAGACAATCACATTACCTTCATTAATTAACCTAGACTACGCAGACGTTTCTTCTATCATGAAGAACGGAGACGTAGCAGTTATTGGTATCGGTGAGGACAATTCCAACGCGCGAGTAGATGCAGCAGTGCAACAAGCTCTAACCCATCCATTATTGGATGTAGATTACAGAGGCGCGACAGGAGCATTAGTCCACATCACATGCGGTCCAGATCTAAAACTTGAAGAGTTCGATACTATCGGACGACTCGTAACCGAAAACCTAAGCCCAGAAGCTCAGGTAATCATCGGAGCAAGAGTCAATAAAGAATTCCAAGGACGTGTCAGAGTTATCACAATTATGACAGGTGTCAAATCACCATACATCCTCGGAAGAAACTCGGGTAGCAACTTCGACGACGAAGACACTATCAGTGTTAATGAACTCGGCCTAGACGATCTAAGTTAAATTATAACTTAATTTTTTATTTTTATTTTTAGCCCCTTAAAAGAGGGGCTTAAACTTTATTTTTAGAACTAAATCGCATCCTTAGTAAATTTCATAGTAGGAACCATCAACGTATTCTTCCACTTATCATAATAAAGAATCTGGTCCAACTTCTTCTTCCGCTTAGGATTACTTTTAACCTTAATCTCAACCCCAACAGGAAACATCGCCTCAATCTTCAATCCATCCGGGATATTCAACGTCCTCCGAACCTGCTCATCATAAAAATGTCCAACCCACGTCGTAACCAATTTCTGCTCAACCAAAGCCAATAAAAAATTCTCAATAGCCGCTCCAGTCTGACTCGCCCCATAACGCTCACCCCTCTCATCATAATCCTGAATCAATTTAGAATCATCAGTAACAGCGACGACAATATACTTCGCCTTCCCAACAAATTCCTGCTGAGAAGCAGCAGCCAACTCCGAAATTTTCTTCTCATCACTAACCAAAATAAACTTCGTCACAAAATTCCCACCAGCACTCGGCGCAAATCTCGCAGCATCAATCGCCCGAATAATCTTCCGCCAATCCGGCTTCTTATGATGAAACTTCCTCACACTCTTCCTAGACTCAATCGCATCTTTTAATTGCATAAAATACCTTACCAGAAGAAGTTTATAAAATTAGTCATTGGGCTCCATCTTTAGTCCAATCGAAATAATTATACCCCTCACTAGTCTCATGACTCCTAAACACCTTCCCCCTTATTCCCCTTGAGCGCAAATGCTCTTGAAGAAAACCACAAATAAACTTATCTTTTTTAGAAACATCGGCATGGGACATACTCTCAGAGTGCCAACGGTAACGATATAAATTATCCGAATTCAGCATCATTCCCCGGCCAAAATCAAGTAAAGCAAACTTCAAGGCATGTTCCCAATCCTCAGCATACAAAATAGCAGAATCAAAACCCCCCACATCTCCATGAACTTTTCTACTAAAAACCTTCATGGGTGAAACAAAATTATAATGAAATAAATCATCAAAAGAAAACTCCTGGCTTGGACGATTACATAAAAATTTCCCATCAGCAGTCATTCTCTGATGTGCAGAATAGACATACGAAGCATCCGGATTACGAGAAATAAAATCCAAACTTTTTTCAAGAGCGCCAGGAACAATCAAATCATCGGAGTCCAACAAAGCAACATATTCACCTTCGGCAAATTCAATAGCTCTATTTTTAGAGGTGGGCAACCCCTTGTTGCACTCATTACTATAAACTCTGGCATTACTCCTCTTATCAGCCCAGGACTTTGCAATATCAAATGAGGCATCAGTAGAACCGTCATTAAGAACAATGGTCTCATAGTCCTTCAGAGAAAGTGTTTGAGCATCCACAGATGCAAGCGCAGCAGGCAAATATTTTGCACAATTGTAAACCGGAACAACAACACTAATTTTCGGCGCCACGTTCTACTACTTCTCGAAAAACATCAAGATATTTAGACATAACACCACTAACAGAAAATTTTTCCATAACATTTTTCCTTGCTTCCCTACCAACCCTCTCCCTCAAAGCCTTATCGGCCTTCAGCTTAGAAAGCTGACTCCCCATCGCCGCCCCATCCCTATTTGGAACCAAAAAACCCCCACCAGCACCGATAGTCTCCGAAACTCCTCCTACATCATACCCAACAACCGGAGTCTCACAAGCCATTGCTTCCAGCAAGGTTAAAGGATTGCCTTCATGTTTAGAAGGTAAAATCAAAGAATCCATAACCCTATAAGAACTTACAACCTCCTCAGACGATCTTCTGCCCCTAAAAATAAAATGACCAGAAAGCCCTCTTCTTTCAACTTCTCTCTCTAATACAGATCTATGCTCACCGTCTCCAACCATCAAAAAATAAACATTATGCAATGTATTGGCACCACGCATATTAGATGCAACATCTGCAATATCCCCCGTCTGTTTAACTGGCGCAAAATTCGAGACATGGCCAACGACAAAAGCGTCCTGAGGAATATCTAACTCATTTCTCAAACCAGTACTACCCGGCGCAAAAATATCCGTATCAACAAAATTCGGAATTACCCTTCCATCCTTATCAACCCCAAGGACATCTTTGGCAATACTCTGCAAATCCTTTGAAACATAGGTCAACGCATCAGCTCCATTAAGCGCCAATCGTAAAATCGGATTAATTTCATCCTTTGCTCCATTAGTATGGATGTCACTTCCATGTCCAGTAACAACATAGGGTAAGTGTTTGCCCTTTGTCTTTAAAGCCTCCCTCGCCAAATAAGCACTAAGCGCATGGGGGACCGCATAATTAGCATGTAACAAATCCAAACCCTCCCTTTCAGCAACCCTAGTAGCCTGAGAAGCCAAACTCCAAACATACGGCTCGCTTTTTAAGCAAGGATAATCAACACGCTTCACTCTGTGCAACTTGACACCCTGCGCTACCATATCTTTTGGATTACTATCGGAATCATATCCAATAAAATGAACATCATGCCCATCCTGAGACAAATGCTTTGCTAGCCTCGCAGTGACTATCCCACTACCACCCAGATGAGGATAATAAAAAGAAAGCATTCCTATTTTCAATTTTTCATTTCTTTTCGCCGACATTTTAATATTTCCCAAGAACCCGATTGTCTCAAATTCTCACTTTTAAACCTTTCCAATTTTCACATCAGAATACTATATTAAAGGGTGGTTTCTTTATAAATATTGTGTCTAATTCAACAATAACAACACTATTTTCCCCCAAAAAACCCAATCAAAAAGAATTTAAGCACAGTTTTTAGCAAAACATTATGGCAGAAGAATACGATAGAGAATATGCAAAAAAAGTCCTAAAAGCAATAGAGCGAAGAGGCAAACATAGACTTTTCTTTAGAAAATTAGAAGTAATCGGAGCCGAAAACCTAAACAAATCACCTGGTGACAAACCAAGACTACTTCTCGTAAATCATAACAGCCATGCAGACTATTTAATAACATGGCTTCAATGTCACATTCAAAAAACACAAATGCCAATGATCGCCGCAGGAACAAATTTAGACCTAAAATTGCTACAATTGATGGGCATAGATTTTGGAAAACTAGGCGCATTTTGGGTAGACAGAGACAAGATAAGGGAAACTCCAAGAGACGCCGTAAGGTACACAAGACAAATAAGAGACAAGGTTGGACAATTAATGAAGGATGGTCATGACATACTCGTATTCCCAGAAGGAGGAAGAAGCTACGACGGAAAACTATTTACAAGATACAAAACGGGAATCATAAAAGAAGTCCTAAGAACACAACCCGATATAGATATCGTAAACATGGCATTTCATTACAGCCCCAGAATAGAAGAGGGATATTTTACAGCTTTACAAATAGCAAAGCATCTAGGAAAACCCGGGAAACTTCTCTACGTGGGATTAGACGCCATCGCATTTGCATCAAGATACCTCCGCAGACCAGAAAGCGCCGCCTATATGAACGTAGGAAAACCACAACCCCTCGAATTCATAGCAGGCGGTAAAGGAAGTCTATGCGATAAAGTTTCCGCGGTAAAACACCATTCCAAAGAAGAAATCAAAAAACTATATGCAGAAATTTCAAAAAGATAAAAGACGCTTCAAGTGAGCAATTTGGACTCAATCAGGTTCGAACAACGCTTCGGGGAGGACTCGAACCTCCGACATCACGGTTTCGGCAATTTGCGAACAAATTTTCGAATGAACGAACTTGTTCGTACTTAACAGCCGTGCGCTCTACCTGCTGAGCTACCAAAGCATAATAAAATATCCAAAGAAGTATATATAAAACTAACTATTAAATCACTTCCTCTTCTTTAAAAAATTCAATGATTTCCCAGAAGAAACGGGAAGATAATCCTTATCCCTTACCATCCTAACATCTTCAATAGAATAAAAAGCTTTAGGATTTGTTTTATTTACAACTCTCAAAAATATACCTAACTTTTTTCTGTTAATAACAGACATAACAACAAGAACCTTCTTTTTTCCCCTTCCAGACTCTGCATTAATAATTGTCAGAGGGAAACTTTCTTCTCTTAAATTAGACAAAACTTCTTTATTATTTTTCTTAATAATCAATCTAATCATAACTTTACCAACACAAAGCTTCTCATCTAAAAAAATACCAACATATGTACCCACCGAAAAACCAAACGCATAAGCAAAATAAATCCAAAAATTGGACACCCCTCCAACAAGCCGAGCGACAACAACAACCCAAATAAAAACCTCAAAAAAACCCAAAATCGGAGCCCATATTTTATGACCTTTATTCACAAAGATAATTCTAACAGTTCCCAAGCTAACATCAATAATCCTTGCAAGAAAAATAAGCAATGGCATGACTATACAATCAAAATAAATAAATCCCATCGCAGTAATCCTAATTGGGGCTATTTAAAACTAACTATTCAATTCCTTCTCAGCTTCCCGAATCTCCTCGGCACTCAAACCTTCCTCTTCCTCAATATCCTTAACCCCTTCTTTTAATCCCAAATCATCCTCATCAAACTTCCGCCTAGAAACATTCTGCTTCTCCAAATACGCAAAAACATTCCCATGCTTCGCCCCCTGAATCAACGACTCAATCCCCTGAACAACCGCATCCAAGTGCACAGAATCAACAATCACCCCGACAGTATTATTATGAATCACAATCTCCGACCCTGTCAAATTCTCAATCGTCTTCCGCGCCTTCCCCCCCGTCCCAATAATCCTAGCTCGAACTTCCTTCAAATTCTTCCGACGAGTATGCTCCTTAACTTCAATAAACTCTAAAACAAAATCATCACTCAACAACAAAAGAGCATCGTCGACAGCAAAGCCAAAATCAATTGCCTGCACAACCTTTTCAACCAAATATTCATTAAACTCACTCCCCTTAACACTAACCGAATCTTTCCCAAATCCTATCTTAACCTTCACCTTGTTCTCAATCGCAGGCACAGCCCTCTTGACTTTATTCATATTCTCAACAAGCACATTTCTCATATTATAATAAACGGAATTTAGTTTATAAGATTAAGGATTACGAAGAAGAAGTGCTTTCTTTTAGTATGCCCATCACGCTCTCCACTAATTTCGGCTGCAAAGAACATTCTGGATCCACCATTGAATTAACATACGGATTTCCTCTGTAAACTTTTTCTGTAATCGTATTCACGAAAGCCCAAAAAGCCGAACTCACATAACCATCAGCATATCTTTCCAAGTCCCCCTCGGAAATTTTTCTAAACGTTGCAGCACCCAAATCATTAAGATATAAGTGAGGTACCCCACTAATATCACATAAATTAAAACAGTCCCTTCCTAGTCGCGCACCGCCCCTTATCAAAGAAGCTACCTCAATCCCAATAGGAACAAATAGCCTTAACGCCGCTTCATCATCAACCCGCCCATCTGACTTAATCAATTCATGACCTCTTCCTTGAAGATTTTTAGAATCATAAACTGGAAAATTATGGTCTGAATATTTTTTCATTATTAATGCAGGAAATTCATGCCCATTAACTATCGTTGATACAACCTGACAGACATCATTTACATACAATCCAAGATCTCTCAACCGATCAGTATTGACTGGTTCCCGCAGTACTTTATTCCATTTCTCAATAACAATTTGCGGAAAATCTACCGTTCCGGGCAAGGCCAATGCATAATGTTGACCACCCACAGTAGCATCATAAACCTCCTTACTTCCGCCAGACCCAAGCAATCCAGAAACTGCCGCTTGTACCCCATCAATAGATAATGATTCAATACCAGACAAACGCCTACTGCGAGAGATTGCACTAACATTACCATTATTCAACAACCTGGCAGCATCTACCCCATTCATTTGACCAAAACCTTTTCCCATAATTCTACAAAAAATACTATCCTTAAAAACCTTTCTATTTGTAACTACTAGACAATAACACTAGAACTCATCACTACCCGTATCCAACTTCCCCATCTCCTTCAACTTCCTAACCTGATTATCAGTATACTTAAACAAAACATCTCCCTTGTCGTCATCAAACTCCCACGGCTCAACAATAATCGCATCCCCCTCTCTCAACCAAAGCCCTCTCCTCTTCCTTCCAGGCACCCTACAGTTCCGAGTCTTCCCATCCATACACGAAACCATCATCCTCGAACCCCCACACCTTTGAGTAATAATCCCAATTACTTCTTTCGAATTAGGCAACTTAACCCGCACCGGACCCTCATAACCAGGAACAAAAGTTTTCGCCTTATTCTTCTTCGACTTATCCTTAAACTTACTAAACGCCATAATCAAAACAATTAAATTTCACTTATAAAACTATCCAAACCCTCGAGCAATTATAATTTATAGCAGATTTAGATTAGACGCAAGATTGCGAAGCGTATTCATATACGTGAGCATTCTTGCAACGACATATAAATCGCTAGAAATCACAATAACACCAAAGCAAACGGAACTCCTTCAATCATAACAACACCCTCGTCCTTAACCAAACCCAACTTCTTAGCAATCCCAACACTTTCAACTCCAACAAAATTAAAAGTCGCGTCCTCTCGATTGCACCGAACAATCTCCTCAACAGCCTCAGTCTCACTCATCTTTTCACCCTCAAAAAATATTCCACTCACATCCAAAACCCGATTCCCCTCAACAAGCTTCCGCCCAAAAATATCCTCATCACAAACCGCAACAACCCACCGATACGACTCATGCACCTTCACCAAAATATTTCCCATAATAAAAAATAATCCAGAGAGTTTATAATACTTACCGAAACAACGATGAGCCGCCCGCGGGCGGCGGGGGGGTTCCGCAGAACCCCGACAAAATATGAGAGCGAAGCTCTCCAAACGGCTTCCCCTTAAAAAACTTCTCCAAATGACCCCCTGCTCCCGATTCTCCAAATAATTTCTCCAAATGGCTCCCAAAAATAATTCCCAACCAAAACCTTTGAATACTAAAAATTCCATCATAAATCACTCAACTTCGGTTGAGTGCTTTTTGACTTCGGTTAAAAAGTTCGGTTGGATTTCAACTTCGGTTATTATCCTTCCACTTTTTTTGAGTTTTAACGAAAAAAATATGAATGGTTTTCGAAGAACTCCATACTTTTTTTATTTATCTATTCAATCTAAAACACCCATGTCACACTTTCCCCCACACAATAAAAAATAAAAAAATGCCCCTTCTCCCTAAAAAGGGGACTTTAAAAAGAATAAACCTAAGCAGCCTTCTTTAATTCAGCAGCCTGATCCTTCGAAAGAATCTTACACATGTTAGTTCCACACTTGACACACTGACCCTTTGCCATCGGCGTTCCTCTAGACGTAGCCTCAACTCTAACATTCTTCATTTCTCTCTTTTCCTTACACTTCATACAATGTCCTTCAACCATTTTTTCCTCCCATTAATTTAGTTCATTTAGCTAAATCTTGTGAATCTCTTGCTTCTCTCCACAGGCAAGACATCTCAAAAACGTCTTACCCCCTTCTTCACTCAATTCAGTATCAACCTTCAAACACCTCGGACACAAAACAAAACTATTCACATATTTTTCAATCTTATCATCAATATTCTTCCGAGACAACTTACGCGACAAAATCAATCTATCCCCACGAACCTCACACTGACTCGCCAACTCCTTACTCAAAAACTTCAACAAATGCTCCGGCGCCCGCCTAACATTAGCAACAATCTGCGAAAAATTCGAAATAATCGTCCTCACCCCTTCATGATGCCCCTCAACCTTCAAAATCTCGAAACGCTCCGCTTCCTCAGACGCCTCAACATTCTCATACGCTTCATCCAGTAACTGCTCGTAATTCATAAATCCCCATAGAAATACGCCTATTTAAGCATTCCCACACACAAATACCACCAAAAACCTTATAAATCAACCATTACAACAATTAATATAAATTCTAGAGATTTCAAATGGATACAGAATTAAAAAAGAAAATTTTAACGACAGGTACTAGCTTAGTCGGAATAGTATGCAAAGACGGCGTAGTCATGGCAGGAGACCGTAAAACAACAGCGGGCGGACAAATAGTCATGAACAAAAACACTCAAAAAGTCTGCCAACTAAACGAATACCTCGTAATCTCAGGAACCGGAACATCTTCAGACATAGAACTAGCAAAAAAATTAATCACAGCCCAACTTAAATTAAAAGAACTAAAAGACAAAAAAACCCCGACAATCAAAGAAGCGGCAAACATGATCGCGATGACTTCTTACAAAAACATCCGACAACCCTCTATGATTCCTTTTATGGCAGGACTAATGGTCGGCGGACTGAACGAACACGGAGAAGCAGAACTATACTCAGTAGAACCGGCAGGAAGCGTAATGCACGTTGAAGACTTCGACGCAAACTTCTCATCCGGAATGCCCTACATCCTAGGACTACTAGAAAGAATGTACAAACCAGGACTATCAGTAGAAGATGGGATAGAATTATCAATAGAAGCAATCAAAGCATCATCTGAACGAGACACCGCATCCGGACACGGAGTAGATGTTTTCACAATCACAAAAGACGGGATAAAACACATTTCAAAACAAAGAGTTGAAAAAGTCTACACAGAGCATAACTAATTAAAATGGCAGATATCTTAAAAACAATCGAAGACCAGCTACCGAGAGGTACAGTCGGCTCAACAATCTTCGAAGGAGCAAATATCGTAGTTTACACAACAGACTCAGCCTTCTTCAAAAACGGCGACTCACAAATCAAGGAAGTAGTAAACACAATCAAAAAACGAATCGAACTCCGCTCAGATAAATCTCTATTAATGAAACAAGAAGAAACAGAAGAAAAAATAAGAAAAATAATTCCAAAAGAAGCCGAAATAACACAAATAATTTTCGACCCACAAAGAAGTAGCGTAGTCATCGAAGCAAAAAAACCCGGATTAGCAATCGGAAAAGGCGGCTCATTACTAAGAGAAGTAAAAATAACAACAATGTGGACCCCCCAAGTTCAACGTTCCCCAGCAATCAAATCCAAAATCACAAACAAAATCCGAGAAGTTTTATACCAAGACAATTCCTACCGAAAAAAATTCTTAAATAACATAGGTGAAAAAATCTACAAAGAATGGAACCCCGAAAAAATGGAAGAATGGGTAAGATTAACCGCACTCGGCGGCGCAAGACAAGTTGGACGAAGCTGCTTCCTTTTACAAACCCCAATCTCGCGAGTACTAATCGATTGCGGAGTAGACGTATCATCCCAAGGAAAAGACAAATACCCATATCTAGAAGCCCCAGAGCTAGACCTATCAACAGTCGACGCCATAATCCTATCTCACGCACACCTCGACCACTCCGGGCTAATCCCATACCTATACAAAATGGGCTACAAGGGCCCGGTATACATGACCGCCCCAACACGAGACATCTCAGCCCTAATGGCGTTAGACTTCATCGGAGTAGCATACAAACAAGCATCAGCCCCACTTTTCAAATCAACCGACATCCGAAACATGGTAAAGCACTCAATCGCGCTGAACTACCAAGAAGTAACTGACATCACGCCTGACATCAGAATAACAATGTACAACGCAGGACATACACTAGGTTCCGCGATGATACACTTCAACATAGGAAACGGACTCCACAACTACATCTACTCAGGAGACATAAAATTCGGAAAAACACGAGCCCTCGAAGCCGCAGCAACATATTTCCCAAGACTTGAAACGCTACAATTAGAAGCAACATACGGTGGAAAAGATAACAACTACCCGCCTCGAAAAGAATCCGAAGAAGAACTCATTAAATTTACAAACGAAGTAATCCAAGGCGGAGGAAAACTTCTACTTCCAGAATTAGGAACCGGACACGCACAAGAAAAAATGCTAATCCTAGAAGACGCAATGCGAAACGGAAAAATACCAAAAGTCCCAATTTACATCGACGGTATGATTTGGGACATCAACGCAATCCACACTGCCTACCCAGACTTCCTATCAAACTCCCTACGAGCAAACATCTTCGCAGACAACAACCCATTCATATCAGAAATATTCTCACAAGTCGGCTCGTCACACGAAAGAAAAAACGTCATTGAAGGCGGACCCTGCATAATCTTAGCAACATCCGGTATGCTCGTCGGCGGTGCATCTGTAGAATACCTAAGAGAATTCGCAGACTCTCCGAACAACGGACTCTGCCTTTCATGCTACCAACCACCAGGAGGACTCGGAAGACAAATTAAGGAAGGATTAAAAGAAGCAAAATTCGACGTAAACGGAAAAACCGAAATCGTCCCAATCAAATTAAAATTCCTATCAATAGATGCATTCTCCGCTCACTCTTCACGAAACGAACTAATGGCATTCATGAACAACATAAACCCAAAACCAAGAAAAGTAATTATCAATCACGGCGAACAATCAAAATGCCTAGACCTGGCATCAAGCATTTACAAACAACAGCGAACAGAAACAACAGTCCCAAAAAATTTAGAAACAATCCGTCTTAGATAAACCTTATATACCTCACACTCTATCTCAAACAAAGGTGACAAAGTGAAACACAAATTAACAATCACACTAATTCTACTAAGCATGTTCTTGGTAACACAATTCATCGGACTATTCATCGTCAACGCCTACGCCCCAGTCTCTCAAACAATCATAAACCCCGCGACAGGCGAACAAGAAATTTTTATGACCGAAGGCTCTCTACCTTTTGGACTTCAAACCCCAGCAGACGAACCCACTCCAAACTTCCTTTCAATCATCTTCGCATTTGTCCTAGCCTTCGCCATAATATTCGTCCTAATGAAATACAAATGGAAAATCGTCATCCGACTCTGGTTCTTCCTCGTAGTATCCCTCGCACTCGGAATCTCAATCAACGCAATCCTAAGATACACATCCCTAATGAACATCTCAATCGTAGCCATCGCCATAGCAGTCCCCCTCGCCTTCGTAAAAATATTCAACCCAAACTTCTACATTCACAATCTAACAGAACTACTAATCTACCCCGGAATCGCAGCCGTCTTCGTCCCAATCCTAACTCCAGTATCAGCAATAATCCTTCTAGTCCTAATCTCAATCTACGACATGTGGGCAGTCTGGAAATCCGGCATCATGCAAAAAATGGCAAAATTCCAAATGGAAGAACTAAAAATATTCGGCGGCTTCCTAATCCCCTCATTTTCCGACAAAGTAAAAGCACAAATACAAAAAGTAAAACAGAAATACAAGAATAAAAAAATGCCCAAAAAAGTAAAACAAAGAAAGTTCAAAATTAACATGGCAATTCTCGGAGGCGGAGACGTCATCTTCCCAATAATAACAGCAGGAGTTTTCATGCGAGCCTACGGATTAATCCCAGCACTATTCGTAACAGCCGGAGCACTCGCCGGACTAACTTTCCTGTTCATGATAACAAAAAAAGGAAAAGCCTACCCCGCAATGCCATATATAAGCACAGGAATTATTTTAGGAATATTAATTTCAAAAATCTTAATCTAACAAACAATCTCTTTATGCGGAAAGACGTAAGGAAGCTTATGTTCACCAAATCCAACAAAAACACCATCACCAAGTCTACAATATTCCAAACGATTTGTAGCATTTTCGCATTCTTCAGGCAAACCATCTCTTTTTATCATTGAAGCATTATAACAAGAAGTAGGTAAAACCAACACTCCATCTTCCCATGACCCAAAATCACGAAAACCCATCACAACCCCCGAAGAACAAGTTTATTAACATTACCAAATAACCCCCACAGTAACATATTCAACATCCTCAAACCGAACTTTCTCATCAGCAATCAAATTATTATCTCCCTTCATAACAAAATAAACCCCATCATCATCAATCCCCTTATCAACAACCCGATGCACAACCAACATCCCTTGCCCCGTTTGATGCCAAAGGCTATCCAACTGGGGACCAAACTTATAACTAACAATATCCCCAACATCAATCTCATCAGCACTCCCCGGCACAACACGTATACCATTCGCCCCCTTATCAAAAACCGGCTTCATACTCCCCGTCCCCGCATAACTCGACAAAGTCGCATTCTCAACCCTCAACACAATCATATCATCAAAAATAATTATATCCTTCTCAGAAACCCAATCATTCGGCGCACTCACCCCGAACCCCGAATACAAAACTCCGAATCCCGACATTGGAACCTCCACGCCCGAATAACTAAACATATAAAACAAACAAGCACAGCTAAAAAAACCCAACAAGAATACCCAAGTATACCGAGCGTAGCGGACTTTCTTAAAGGAGTTGAAACCTGAAGAACCTTGGTTCTTAGGTAGAGTATACCTTAATTTCATGAAAGATAATAGCCAACTTATTATTTAAACCTTGTGCTTTGTAACCCCTACATAAAGACAACATAATGCAAACATTTATAAAAGATTTTTTTGTTCAATAGCAGTAGTAAAATGATAGTAAAACCAGAATTAATAAAAAAATTGAAAGGATACTTCGACCTTAATATCTACGAGACTAAAGTCTGGCTCGCCCTACTCAGCAAAGGTATAAGCTCAGCAGGAGAAATAGCAGAAATCTCAGAAGTCCCACGAAGCCGAACTTATGACGTTCTAGAATCCCTAGAAAAACGCGGATTCGTAATCCAGAAACTCGGAAAACCCGTGAAGTACATCGCAGTAAAACCAGAAATAGTTATTGAAAAATTAAAAAACAACACAACAACTTACGCAGAAGAAAAAATAAAAACACTTTCTAATCTAAAAGATACAACCGAATATAAAGAACTACAAGAACTCCACAAAACAGGAATCGAACCAATCAAAAACCACGAACTTTCAACATCAATCAAAGGACGAAGCAACTTATATTTACAAATGCGTTCTCTAATGGAAAGCGCAGAAAAAACAGTCCACATAACATCCTCAGCATACGAGCTATTAAACAAATTTAAAATGTTCAAAGAAACTTTTACAAAGCTAAACAAAAGAAAAGTAAATATTAAAGTAATGATTGGAGACAGCGAAGAAGAAGCAGCAAAATTATCCAAGAAACTCGGAGTAGAAGTAAAATCAAAACCAATCAACGCAAGATTCGTAATGTCAGACCGAACCGAATTAATCTTCACAATCAAACCAACAAACGTCCACGAAGATTTCGACTACGGCGTCTGGATCAACTCCCCATTCTTCACAAGTTCTCTAGCCTACATGTTTGAAATGGCTTGGAAAGATTAAGATGGCAAAAATTCAAAGAAACCACACACCAGAACAATTTCAATCACCAGTTGGAGAGGTTCTACCATATTGTGATACTCTTGGTGCTTGCGAATAGGAGGATGTGGCTGCTCACTTAATTAATAGGAGTCAAGAAGCAGGCGAATGGGTCACGATGAGTAGAGACGAAATCCGAAGAGTTCTTAGTAGTGGCGCAATAGGTGGTGAAATTCCAAAAGGATTACAAGGAATGATCAACGAAGAATTATTAGAAGAAATCGGTGAAAATGAATTCACATTAACAAATACTGCCCTAGAAAAAATCCACGAACAATACTCCGCAGAACCTCAAACAGGAAACGAAACTTAACTCTACGCCCATCAACAACACAAAGTACCCCAATCACATCTTCCCAAAAAAACTTCCTAATCAACCCGCTAAAACTATTTACAAACCACCAAGCCCCGGCGCAAAGCGCCTACCATCGGTCGCAAAGCGGCCTACCATCGCGACAAAGTCGCTACCATCGAAAACAAGATTTTCTACCATCGGCGCAAAGCGCCTCGTCAAAGAACATCACTCTTTGTAACCAGCCCACTAAAACCCTTCTTCCCCCGAACCATAACAAAAGGAAATTCTTTCAACAAAGAAACCACACTATTCCTAGAAGTATTATCATTAACCACCGGAGGCGCCTCCCTCATTATCTCACCAACACTCCCGACGCTAAACAACCTATCCATATTATCAACCAACACTCCCTCACTAATCAAACCAACCAACTCCTTACCATCCAAAACCGGCAACTGCGAAATCCCACTCTTCTTCATCTTCTTAACCACCCCACCAACCGCATCACCAACATTACAAAACACAACTTTCCTCTTCATAAAATCCCCAACCTTCGGCTCATTCTCATGCGCCAAAGAATCAAGCACCTCAAAAATTTTCCTAGCAATACTATAACTCGCCTCCGCCCGCCCAGCCTCAATCTTCGCAATCATAGACTGCGAAACCCCACACAACTCAGACAACTCCTTCTGCGTCACCCCGAGAACAAGCCGACGCTTTCTAATTAATTTCAAATCTTCCACAACATAAAGAATAATTCATACTATAAAAATATTCCTATAGGAATATTATAGTCAAAACAATTTATATAGAAAAGAATCCAAAGAAAGACATGAAAAACTATTTATTCACATCAGAAAGTGTAACAGAAGGACACCCCGACAAAATGTGCGACATGATATCCGACGCTATTTTAGACGAATGCCTAAAACAAGACCCCTACTCAAGAGTTGGTGTAGAGGCTTGCACAAAAACAGGAATGGTTTTAATCGCCGGAGAAATCACAACAAAAGCATATGTCGACATCCCAAAAATTGTAAGACAAACTTTGAAAGAAATAGGCTACACAAAATCAAGCCACGGAATTGAACACGAAACCTGCGCAGTTCTAGTTCACTTAGAAGAACAATCCCCAGACATCAGCCAGGGAGTAACCGAAGGAACCGGAGCATTCCAAGAACAAGGAGCCGGCGACCAGGGAATGATGTTCGGATACGCATGCAACGAAACAAAAGAACTAATGCCCCTACCAATTCAACTAGCACACCAACTAACAAAAAGATTAGCACTCGTAAGAAAAATACAAGAAATTCCGTACCTAGGACCAGACGGAAAAAGTCAAGTAACAATAGAATATGAAAACAACAAACCAAAAAGAATCGAAACGATTGTAATCTCAAATCAGCACTCCGAACAAATTGACCAAGAAACATTAAGAAAGGACGTTCTAGAAAAAGTTATCAGACCGATTTGCAAAGAGCTAATGGACGAAAACACAAAAATCTACATCAACCCAACCGGAAGTTTTGTAAGAGGTGGACCATATGCCGACGCTGGATTAACCGGAAGAAAAATAATCGTAGACACTTACGGCGGAATGGGACGACATGGCGGAGGAGCATTCTCCGGGAAAGACCCAACAAAAGTTGACCGAAGTGCAGCCTACGCCGCACGATACATCGCAAAAAATATCGTAGCAGCCGGGTTAGCAGACAAATGCGAAGTCCAACTAGCCTATGCAATCGGAGTCGCTGAACCAGTTAGCATCAACGTAGAAACATTCGGAACCGGGAAAATATCTGAAGAACTTTTATCAGAATTAGTAAGAAAACATTTCCCAACAAAACCCCATGACATTCTAGAACAATTAAATCTCCGAAGACCAATATACAAAAAAACCGCAAGCTACGGACACTTCGGAAGAGAAGACGAAGATTTCACCTGGGAAAAAACCGACAAGGTAGATATTCTAAGACAAGAAGCTGGATTAAACTAATGCGACGACGGACCGCCCGCGGACAATAGAGGAGTTCCTCAGAACTCCGACAAAATATGAGAACATCAGTTCTCCAAATGGCTTCCCTATCCAAATAATATAATCTCTACTTTCTAACATCTCACAAAAGCTTCCCACTCGCACCCATTTCCCCCTCAACCTTCTTAACCAATTCAAAAACAGATTCAACAGAAACTTTTTCCTTATACCACCAGAACTTCCCCTTAACAAAAGCCCTCGAGCCCTTAGCCTTCTTAAAAGCCTTAACAGCATCCTCCAACCCAATCGAAGGACCCCGAACCTCAATATCAGGTTTCTCAACAACAACCAAATACCCCTCAGCACTCTGCCCTCCATCATAATCAAACTCCTTCCTCAAAACCCTCTGTTGCTTCCTCTCAAGCTCCCTAACAAAGAAATTCAAAAGTTTCTTCATCTTCGTCCCAGCAATATCACCCTCCTGCCTATCCGTCTTCAAAGCAACCTTAACAAATCTCCGACTATTTACTGCCGACTGTTTACTGCCGACTAAAGCGCGAAGCGCTTTGACATCAACAGGCCGCCTCTCAAAATATTCCAAAGAAGGCTTCCTTAAAAACTCGTTCTTAATCTTCAAGAACTTATCAAAAGTCTCAAGACCAAGCCCAGCCGAAACATTACGATACTTATAAGTCGGGTCAATCAAAACAAGCGGTCCCTGCAATTTAGAAGCATTCAACTCCCTCAAAACCTCAGCTTTATTTTTAAAATATTTCAAAGGATCAATAACCCTCTTTCTCCCAACATTCTTCAAAAATTTCAAAAACGAACCAAAATGAATCACCAAAATCTCCAAAGAATATCCACTAAATCCCCGAACATAACTCTCCGCACCATAACATTTCTGAGCCTGACAAAAAGCCTTAGCCAACTTAATCTCATCAGCAATTTTAGGATTTTCCTTAACGGCATCACAAACATATTTCACATGACTCAACGAAACATCCGTAACATTCTCCGCAGTCTCAGGGTCCCTATTCTTCACAACCGGAATAACTTCCAGAATAAAATCGTCGCAAACAATCTGAAAATAATCCCGCGAACCATGGACCCGTTTCAAAACACCAGGCAACTTTGCCCCGTCCGAGGTCGAACCTGAGAGACCGACCACTAGGGGTACACCAGTTGGGTGATCCATTCCCTTAAAAATCTTCTCAAATCCTGAAATATCCTCGCTATAATCAAACACAACAAAAATATCAACATCCTGCTTCCTGCCTTTCCGACCACCGACTCCCGACTCCCGACCACCTTCGGAGAGCAAATCTCTCCGAATCATTGTGCCTTTCGCGAGACTACCCCCAACATAAGCCTTGACCCCCTTAGCCTTCAAAGAAAAAATAAAATCCCTTGCAATCTTATTCATTCTCAAAAGCTCCTCACTAGAAAGCGAAATTCTACCCAATTCTTCAGCTAAAACACTTTTCATACTCATAATATGATTAAATAGAATTAGTTTATTAAGGTTTGGAAGAGAATACCCAAAAATATTTTAAAACAACTCTAAGAACATTCTGAATA
>Ga0075124_10000269_pt1 | contig 24303 bp, 15 predicted proteins | sample AntAceMetag02UKS_FD_69809 | JGI IMG/M metagenome (GOLD analysis project Ga0075124, IMG submission 69809) | Saline lake microbial communities from Ace Lake, Antarctica - Antarctic Ace Lake Metagenome 02UKS | ecosystem: Environmental > Aquatic > Non-marine Saline and Alkaline > Saline | place... | reverse complement strand
TTCCCGAAGCGCATTCTCCTGGCGGTCCTCCTGGAGAAGACCTTCAGGACGCGCCAGGCGAACGTCCGGTGATTGAGGTATCCCTTTGCCAGTGCGGCGATGGGTCCCGTAAAGGTCCTCGAGTTGGAGATATCCAGGTCTTTTTCTATGCCGAGGACGGCGACGTCGCCGAGGCGTTCCGCGAGGAGGTCGTACCTGTCCCACTTTTTTATCGCGAAGCCGAACTTTCCGCCGGGGGCGAGGACGCACGTTGCCGGTGAGATCTCCGGGAAATCCCTGGAGGATTTGCCGCAGTACGTCTCGTAGCTGACCTCGATACCGGGCGCTAATATCCGGGCGACGTTGAGATAAAGGCCGGCCTCGGATACGTGGGGGATGTCACGGTGGGAATAGTCGAGGCGTATGGACACCGCCGTATCGAAATTTTTGAAGCGAACGGGGTCCGCCGTCATGCAGATGCCGATGATGTAGTAGTTGTAGGTGTTTCCGGCAAGCTCTCTCCCGCTTGATGAGACGGCGCGTACGGCCTGCCAGTCCCTGAAGAGGGCCGGGACATCGCCGTAGTCGGCTTGGATGCATAGGTCTATGGTGAACCCGGCCCGTGAGAGGCACTTTATCATGGGGGTCGCCTGGATCACGTTGCCCAGGCCGGCGCCGAGGTGCACGAGCACGCTTTTTCCGTTTTCTTTCACTTTCTTTGCCCTGCGGGTCTATCCGGAGGCGGAGGGATCTTGCTCCGCCGGAACTCCTCTCTCATAGTTTACCAATGATGTAACAGGGGGGGTATCGTCTTTTAACTGTTGCCTTGCCCCGCTTTTCCCTCCCGGGAGGCCTTCCCGGCGCTTCTTCCCCGCGCGCTCTTTATATGATCTGCGAGCAAGAAATGCTTCAGCTCCCGCCGCATGAAAGCCGTTTTCATCTTACGGATAATCCTCGATGGTGTTAGATCGAAGTAAAAGTTGTGGCAGTGCCTGCACATTTCGGGAGGGTTCAAGCGCTTCATCCCTCTCCTGATGGCGTTCGCGTTCCCTGACGCCCACAGCCCGGCGATTGTACCGTCTTTCATTACGTTCCCCACCTTGAGATTGAGGTTCATATCGAAGCAGCACAGGGAAACGTCGCCTTCGGCGCTTACCACCAGCGTGTAGAAGGGCATGGGACATACCTTCGGGAGCTTGAGCTTGTAGTTGCCGGCCGAGTCGATTACCGCCCCTGAGGGGACCTGCCCCGCCCAGTCGTGGCTGTCGATGGTGACTAGGCCGGCACCGGGAAATGCATCCACAAACTCGAACTCTTTATAGAATTTGCCCGTGTAACCTTGATTTATCTTGTTCTTTACCATGCCCACGTGGACCTCGATATCTGACTTGTTCAGCCTGGCCCGCTCTTCCAGCAGGTACCTGATGTTATCCCTGACGCCGGGAAAAGAGCCGCCGGTCCTGATTTGCTCATAGCTTTCGGAGGAGTAGGCGTCCGGCCATACCCCGATTACGTCCAGGTCCGAGCGGAGCAGCCTGTCGATGACGTCCTTTTTTTCAAACGAAAGGTTTGTGGATATCCCGAAGTGTGTTCCGGGAAGCTTCTCCCTGGCCCAGTTGATCAGCGTGTCGAAGTCCTTTCTCATCGATATTTCACCGAAGAAATGGAAGCCGATGTGCTCGAGCTCCGGGTAGTCTTCGGCGATATCTTTTATGACCTTGCGGAACATCTCCACGGGCATGTGCCCCCTTGTTTTGTTTGCGTAGGTGCGGGGACAATTCGGGCACCTGAAGTTGCACGCCCCGGTTATCTCGATGTATATGTTCCTGGGAGGCATCCTCCAGGCGTCGAAGGTGTAAATCCATATCATTCTCCGTAGCTTCGCGAACATGATGTGTTCCATGGAATTCCGGCGGCTTACTTCACGGGGGCCGTTGCAGGATGGTCGTTCTATATCCTCTCCTTAACGGCCGGCACTAATCCCTTCCACGAAAGCTTCAGCTTCTTATCGATAAAGAGATGTCTCAAGAGCGTGACGCTCGCCCCTGCCTGGAGAAAGTACTGGCAGACCGTGTAGAGGAACGGCTCGACGGGAAGGTACCTTGCCTTCATGCCGCTTCGCAGCGCCCAGGCCATCCTTTTCGCATATATCTTGATGAATACGTAGATAAATACGGGTGGGCAGAACGTGCCCCAGACGAAGGCGAGGAGGCTCGCCAGTTTCACGGTCGAGCGTTTGCGGGGGTCCTTCCACCAGTAGTCGAACATGCCCCGTCCGAATTCGTAGAACCTCTTTACCGCCGCCCGAAAGGTCGCAGGTTCTCCTTTGTGATAATGGACCGCGTTCCTTGCGCAGTATATGGTTACGCCTGCCGCCTTGAGGCGGTCGGCAAGGTCCTTGTCCTCCGCGATATGGAGGCTCTCGTCGAAACCGCCGAGCCGGGCCAGCAATTTCTTTTCCATGATCCAGGCATCCGTGGGTTCGTAATCGGCGTATAGCAGGTCGTAAATGTGGTCGCTAAGGCGCGCGTAATAAGTAACCGGCTTATACATCCTGCGCCTGTCGATGACTGCGCGGTGGCCTTCATCGAAAGCCTTCATCACCTCCCGCAGCCAATCCCTCTCATATACTCCGTCGGATTCTATGAAGGCGATTATGTCTCCGGAGGCCGCCACCCAGCCGGCGTTCCGCGCCGCGCTCCTCTCCATGTGCGGCATCCGGAGTATCCTGACGGGGTACTTCATCACCCGTGTAACGGTATCGTCCGTGGAGCCGTCGTCCACGACGATTATCTCGTCGAAACTCCGCCGCTGATCGATGAGGCTGTGAAGGGTTTCCTCGATGTAGGTTGCGCTATTATGAACGGGAACGACGGCGGTTACCTTCATGTCGCGATCCTCTGTCATGCCTTTCATGCGGGATTCCATTGATGGATGCTACCTCCGATGCCGTCAGCTTTTATAACATAATACCGGGCGATTATAAATATCCGCCCGTGGATGCGTTTTCCGGCCCGTTTTGTGCGCCGGGTAGCGGCCCCGGCGGCGCCACGCGGGCGCGCGAATACGCGGGTGCTCTTGTTCCACGGCCTCCGGCACAGCATTTTCGCACGATAAATGCCGGGATTTGGGCTACAATGCTCTATTATGGAACTTACGCGAAGGGCATCTAAAGGCGCCGTTCTCAACCAGTTGAGCATGGTGGCCGAGACCTGCCTTCTCTTCCTCTTCTCTGTTGTCGCCGCGAGGGGGCTGGGTGGCGCGGAGTACGGTGTTTACTCCTTCATCGTCAGCATGAGCTCTCTCGTCATCCTCATCTCGACGCTGGGCTTGAACGAGGCGGTCAACGTGTTCATGCCGAAGATGCGCGGCGAGAAGCACCGCGCGTCGTTTCTCTTCAAGCGGCTCCTTGTGACGAGGCTTATCAGCAGCGCCGCCGCGGGGGGGCTCTACCTCCTCTTCGCCGGCCGTCTGGCCTCGCTCTTCGGTACCCCCGCCCTCGCCTATTACTTCAGGCTTTCCGTCCTCTACATCGTGATAAGCGGTGTCACCTCGCTCTTCATGGCATATTTCATGGGAAGAATTGACCTGGGCGTCGTGGCCTTCACCAGGGTGGCGGGAGCTGCGGTCTCCCTGTGCGCTGTCTATATACTCTTGAGGATGGGATGCGGCATCAGGGCTATCATCATTGTCTCGATCCTCGTCGGCCTGTGCGTCCTGGCGGTATACGTTTTCAGGACGCTGGCCTTTCTCAGGCTGCCCGGCGAGCGCTGCAGGCTCGACATGGTCTACCGCTTCGGCTTCACCCTGTTCCTGACGGTTCTCCTCGATTACGCACTGGGCAAGCAGATTGATATCATTCTGTTGAAGTATTTCAGAATAGAGGATTCCCTGATCGGCTACTACAATATAGCTTTCAGCATGTACCGGTTTCTCTCCAGCTTCATCCTTGCCGGCCTGGGGGGGATAGGGCTGGCGTCGATCTCGGAAATCAGCCAGAAGTACGGCATCGGGTCCACGGCGAACGCCTGGAGCGTGCTGACCAAGTTCAGCATCGGTGTAGTTCTGCCCGTGATGATTTTCGCGGTTTTCCGGGCGCGTGAAATAGTAACCGTTTTCTATTCGGGGCAGTTCCTGGGAGTCGTTTTATTGCTCCAGGTGGCGATACTCCTCGGCTTGCCGGTGCGGCTCCTGGGCGGGGGGACCAATATTACCGTTCTGTACGCTCTCGGAAGGGAGAGGACCGCTCTCTACTGCAGGCTGTCCGCGGGCGTGTCCAACCTGGTGCTGGACTGTTTACTCATTCCGGAGCAGATAGGGCCGATGAGGTGCGCCGGGCTCGGCGTGATGGGGGCTATTGTGGCGACCCTGGGCACCGGGTCTATAATTCACGTCGTTGAATTTTTCATGGCAAGGCGCCTGATCCGGATGAAGTACCCGGGATGGTTCGCTGTCAAGGTCGTGGTCGCGTCCCTCGTTGCCGCCGCCGTAGCGTGGAAGATAGAGGCCGAAAGCGTCCCGGCCCTCATAGTCGCGTGCTCCGTTTTTTCAATCACGTATATATTGCTCGTTGCGCTGTTCAAGCCCCTATCTCCCTATGACGGGGAGGTGATATCGAGGGTCTCCCCCGCTCTGGCTGAAAAGCTCAAGAGATGGAATATCCTGATAGGCCATGAGTAAGATATACGATATCGTCTGTTTTTCCAGCCAGGAATTCCGGAGGAAGGACGACCTGTGGACGAACAAGCAGCATATAATGAAGCGCCTTGCGGCGACGAACCGGGTCCTCTTTGTGAACCCTCTATCGTGCTTCAGCGTGAGGCGTTGTATCCGGCTGAAAAAGCCGTTTCCTGTGCTGGAGAGAGATCCGGAAAACCTCTGGATATTCTGGAGCCACCGGATTACGAGCAGGAGATTTGCACGCAACTGGAAGATACATAAATGGTTCAACACGGCCCTGCTCAGGCGCTGCATACGCAAACTGCACATGCGGAAAAACCTCGTCCTGTGGTTCTATGACCCCGAGATGGAGTATATGCCGGGAAAGCTCGGAGAGAGGCTCGTCGTTTATGACTGCGTGGACATCATGAGCGCTTTTCCCCGGTACGGGGATCCGGTGCTCAGAGCCGAGTTCATTGAGAAAGAGGAGCGCCTGGTGAGGCGGTCCGATCTGGTCTTTGCGACAACGGACGCCATATACAGGGAGAAGAAGGTGCTCAACGAGAGCACGTATCTCGTGCCCAACGTCGGAGATTTCGAGCATTTCTCCGCTGCGCTTTCGCCTGACCTGAAACCCGCCGGTGAAATAGCGCGGATGAAGAGGCCTGTCATCGGCTTCATCGGCGCGGTCACCGACTACAAGCTCGATATCCCCCTCCTTGAGGCGGTGGCGCAAATGCGTCCGGATTGGTCGCTGGTGCTCGCCGGGCCGGTCCTGAAGCCCTGCGATAGGTTCGGTTCATCGTCGCTGAGTGAACGGGAGAATGTCCATGTCCTGGGAAAGGTCCCGTATGAGAAGCTGCCTGCTTACGTGAAGGGCTTCGATGTCTGCATTATCCCGTACGCGCTTAACGATTACACGCGGGGTGTCTTTCCTATAAAATTTTTCGAGTACATGGCGACCGGCAAGCCCGTCGTCTCGACACCGCTGCCGTCTCTTCTCGGATACAGTCCTCTCGTCTCCTTCGGCAAAAGCCCGACGGAGTTTATCGGGGCCGTCGAAGAGGCGCTCCGCGAGGAGGACGAGAGCATTGTACGGAAGAGGATTGAAACAGCGAGGGAAAACACCTGGCCGGGGAGGATCCGGCGAATCATGGGCCTTATAGAGCAACACTGGCCGAATAAACAATCAGCAAGCAATCAACAGGGATTCGGGTAACGGTTATGGTGAGGAAGCCCGGAATCCATGAAGGTTACTATATGAAGCGGGGAAGAAGCTGAGATGAGAATCGGTATTGACGGCAGGCCGCTTCAAACCGCGAGCAGGTACCGCGGCATCGGATCTTATACCCAAAGCTTGATCAAGAATCTCCTGGCCCTGGACCATGACAACCACTACGTGCTCTTCGGCTTCGAGGGGAGTGATTTTCCGGCGTTTGAGGGCGGGAACGTCGAGTTCGCGCCTGCTCTCACGGAGCTCGGTGTCGACCGCCGCTGGGTCTGGGAGTTATTATTCCTGAACGGGATCCTGTCTTGCTACGGCCTGGACCTCTTTCACGCCACGGAGCCGTGCTGTATACGGGGGCCTGCCCATTACGCTATTGTGCATACTGTTCACGATCTGGCGCCCCTGATCTTCGGGAGGGAGTGTTTCAATCCGTTCCGCGTAGACAGGAGGGTAGGCTACAGGAGACAGCTCGGGACGATTCGCAGAGCAGACAGGATCATAGCGGTCTCCCGCTCTACGGCGGATGACATAGCCAGTCTGCTGAACGTCCCCCGGGACAGGATCACGGTCTCCCACGAGGGCATCGACGAAAGTTTCGCGCCTGTAACCGGCGGAAGCATTGTCGAGGCTTGCAAAGCAAGGTACGGCATAAGAGGGGACTACATCATATTTGTCGGAAACACGGAGTGGAGGAAGAACCTCTTCTGCGTGCTCCGGGTTCTCCCGGAAGTGCGGGACAGGTGCGGGGATGTGGGATTACTGATAGTTTCCCCCCTCCCTGAGAGCCGGCGCAGAGAAGTGCGAGCACTTTCCGGCAAGCTGGGCATCGGGGAGTCCGTGCACATTCCCGGCTATGTACCCCTCCGGGACATGACGGCGCTCATGGGCGGGGCCCGCATGCTGGCGTTCCCTTCCTACTACGAGGGTTTCGGGCTGCCGGTGCTGGAGGCGATGGCCTGCGGCACGCCCGTCCTCACGTCGAACATATCGAGCTTGCCGGAGGTGGCCGGGGATGCCGCACTCCTGGTCGACCCGTACAGCGATGAGGAGATATGCGACGGCATTACCAGGATTCTCTCCGAGGAGGGATTGCGGAGGGAGATGAGGGAGAAGGGGCTCCGGCGGGCCGGGCTCTTCTCCTGGAAGAAGCACGCCGCGGATGTGCTCAAGGTCTATCGTGAGGTCGCGGCAGGGCGGGAGCCGCCGGTGGCGCCGCCGGGGGAGGCCGGAAAGAGATGAAGATAGCGCTGAACGTTTTCCCCCTGACCAGGCCCCGGACCGGAATCGGCATTTATACCGAGCAACTGTCGAGGCACCTTCTGGAGATCGACCGCGCGAACGAGTATCTCTTTTATTACGGCAAATATTTCTCTCGAAAGCTCGTTATCAGCGGGGACAGGCCCGGGAGGAAGATCGAGGGGGGAGAGGGAGGCTCATTCCCCGGGAAGGCGAGGTGCAGGCAGATACTTAAGGATATCTACTTCCCGGCTGTAACAGCTCTCCGTCGGTGTCAGCTTTATCACGAGCTGTATTCCTACCCGCTCCCGTTTCATGGAAAGACCGTCCTCACCGTCCACGACCTCTCCCCCCTTCTCTTTCCCGGAGCTCACCCGCGCGAAAGGGCGGGCCTTTGGAAATCGGAGTTCCCCGGGAGACTGAGAAGGGCCGATCGTATTATCGCCATCTCGAACAATACGAAGCGCGATCTCGTCAGACTCTGCGGCGTCGATCCCGGGAAGATAGAGGTTGTGTATTACGGCTGCCGCCGTATCTTCAGGCCCATGGAGCGGCATGAGGTTGAGCACGCACTGAGGAAGATGGAGATCGACTTTCCGTACGTTCTGTACGTGGGGGCTATCGAGCCGAGAAAAAATGTTCTTCTGCTGGTTGACGCCTTCCGGCGCTTGAAAAAGGAGAAAGCCATTCCGCACAAGCTCGTGCTGGGAGGTCCCCTTGCATGGAAGAGCGAGGGCATCCTCCGGGGAATGGATGAGAGTGAAATACCGTATTATATTCGCGGAGAGGGGAGCAAGGAGGACCTTGAAAAAGCGGAAGTCGTCATTACCGGCTATATACCCAACGAGCTTCTCCCGCCCCTCATGAACGGCGCCGCCCTGTTCGTGTTTCCCTCGCTTTACGAAGGATTTGGCCTTCCGCCCCTTGAGGCAATGGCCTGCGGGACGCCCGTAATTACTTCGGACTCATCGTCTCTCCCCGAGGTCGTCGGCGATGCCGGGATCCTGGTACCCCCGGACGACAGGGAAAGGCTTGTCTCGGAGATGAAACGGGTCCTCTCAGATGAGGATTTGAGGAGGGACCTTGGCGAGAGGGGTACCATGCAGGCAGCACGCTTCTCGTGGAAGGCGTGCGCCGAAGAGGTGCTCCGCATCTACGGGGAAGTGGCCGAGGAATAAAAGACGAATGTTCAATCTTCAATATTCAATAACCAATATTCAATTGCACAAGGTGCTTTATTGAGAATAGTCGTTAATTGTTTTTCCATATCCGACGAGAGGACCGGCGTAGGTCATTATGCCTACCAATTGCTGCGGTCCATGGCAGGTCTGGGGGAGGCCGAGCTCATCCTTGTATTTGCCCGGGACGCGGAGGCGAGGAACGATTTCATGGGGAGTGGAATCGAGGTGGTTGAGGCCCCCGTACTGACGCGGCAGTCTCTCAAAAAGATAATGTGGGAGCACATTGCCCTTCCGGGCCTGCTGCGGGAGAGAGAGGCCGATATTTACTTCTCTCCCGATTACTTTCTTCCTCTCCGGCGCCTTCCCTGCCCGGCCATCGTTAATGTCCACGATCTTGCCTTCATAACGTATCCAAGAACGAAAAACCGGCGCTACGGCATCTATCTCCGGCTCATGGTGCCGCTTTCAGCCCGGCGTGCGAACGCGGTTATTGGCGTCAGCGACTACACTAAAGAAGAGATTGTGAGGCTTTTAGGAGTCCCTAGGGAGAAGGTCAGGCGGATATATAACGGCACGGATGTGGATTTCGGGAAAGAGGGTTTGGAGGAGGAGATTGCGGCTGATTTTTCCCCGTATATTTTATATTTGGGGGCGCTCGAACCGCGAAAAAACCTCGTCAGGCTCGTAGAAGCATTCTCCATGCTCAAGAGCGAGAGCAATCTGCCGCATCGCCTCGTCCTCGCTGGGCCGAGGAAGTTCGGCGACGGCGGGATTCGGTCGGCCATAAAAAGGCTAGGACTGGTAAGGGATGTTATCGTAACTGGGTATGTCGAGGGAAAAAAGCTAATGGGGCTCTACCGCGGGGCGTCGATTTTCGTTCTCCCGAGCATATACGAGGGGTTCGGCCTCCCCCTGCTGGAGGCCATGGCGTGCGGCGTGCCTGTGGCGGCATCGAACGCGACCGCGCTGCCGGAGGTTGCGGGAGACGCAGCGCTGTATTTTAATCCCATGGATGTGGGAGAGATGGCCTCTGCGATGGGCAGGCTGATCGAGGACCGGGACCTCCGCGCTGATCTCGCGCGGAAGGGATACGAACGGCTGCAGCTTTTCTCGTGGGAGAGATGCGCCCGCGAGACCATGGATCTATTCAGGGCCGTTGTCGGGGTGCCGTGAGACCGGGCAGCTGGAATTAAGACAGGACGCGGATGAACTCTGCCCCCGGCGATGACGGGGCCGGATATTCCGGGTCAACATGTTCGCGAACCTTCGACCGCGCCGGGGAGGGATGCGTTGGAGGCTGGTTTGCGTTCATGGAAAATGCTCGCTATAAATTAGCGGGCGAAGCGAGCTGATTTATTGAGAATAGGAATCGAGATAGGCTGGGGGAACAGGACGGGGGGCGCGAGGACGGTCGCGCGCCAGCTTGTCAGGTCGATGGCGGAGCTCAGGCCCGGCTGGCGGTTTATCGTCCTCTCCAACACGAAGCAGGCGGGCCTCGATCGCCCCAACGTGGAGCAGCATATCCTCCCCGTACCCTGCGAGTGCCTGTACAATATCTACAACCATGTGGTCTTTCCTCACATGCAGGTCCCGGGTTTCTTTGCCGGGAAGGGAGTGGATGTCGTCCATTACACGAACAGCATAATTTCCTTCAGGCGGCCCTTCAGGACTGTCCTCAGCCTTCACGACCTCTCGCCTTTCAGGGCGCCTTCCTCCTGGAGCTTCCTTCTCAGGATGTACATGAAGTTCCACCTGAAAGCGCTTGCACCAATGGCTGACGCCATCATCACGTCGTCGCGGAGTTCGAAGGCCGATATCCTGCATGTACTGGGCGTGCCGGCGAGCAGGATCCGGGTCATCCCCCACGCGGTGGGCGAGGAGTTCGGGGTCATACGCGACAGGAGGAGGCTGGAGGATGTGCGGAAAAGGCTGAGACTCCCGGGCCGCTTTATTCTCTTTGTCGGCACGATACAGCCCAGGAAGAACCTGGAGAGACTTATGGAAGCATACAGTATCTTGAACGGGAGGGAGGCAGGTGGGAGGGGGTTGGTTATTGTAGGCAGAAAAGGATGGGGGAAAGTAGATGTCGTCCGGTTGGCGCGGAAGATGAAGATAGAAAACAGGGTCGTCTATATCGAAAACGCCAGGCAGTCCGATATGCCCTGTATTTATAATATGGCGGAGCTCTTCGTCTACCCCGCCCTTTACGAGGGTTTCGGCCTCCCGCCGCTCGAGGCCATGGCATGCGGCGTGCCTGTCGTCGCCTCGAAGTCGAGCTCTATCCCGGAAGTCGTGGGGGATGCGGCCGTCCTGATAGACCCTGAGAATGTCGATGATATAACCGGCGCCATTTCCGTGGTCCTGAGAAATGAGGAATTAAGGCAGCGTCTCGTTCGTAAAGGATATGACCGGGTCAAGATATACAGCTGGAAAAGGAGCGCCGCGGAGACGATAGAGGTCTACGAAGAGCTGGGCAGTTAACGTTTAACGTGAAACGTGTAAGGTTTAATGTAAAAGATGGCCACGAAGACCGCAAAACGGTTTCTGGTTTCTCGTTACTAGTTTCTGGAGCGCTTACTGGACTTATGCGAGAGCATTTTAGCCAGTAACTAGAAACTAGGAGTGTGTCTGAGTAATTGTCATTTTGGTTATCATCATTGTCATTGCGAGGAGCTTAGCGACGAAGCAATCTCATCACGTTGTATGAGAGAGGGTTCTGTTGAGGTCTAGAGATTGCTTCGCCCCTCTGGGGCTCGCAATGACATTTTAAAGGTTACTCGGACAGGCTCCTAGTAACTGTTTTATGGTGCCTTTGTGGCGTGATAGCATGAATACCTGCTTTTTCAGTGCATTCGGCGGTGCAAGAACATGAGGATTTGTCTTTTCGGAACATTTGAAGAGGAGTACCCCCGGAACAGGACCATGATGGGGGGGCTGGAAGAGTGCGGATTCGAAATCGTACGCTGCCACTACCCCCTGTGGAAGGGCAAGACGCACAAGTTCGGCGACGTGTCGGGCGCGGCTGGCGTCCTCCGCAAGACCTGGCTCTATCTCCGTGCCTATTTCAGAATATCATTCCGTTATCTCAGGAGTCCCCCCTGCGACCTCATCTACATCGGCTATCCCGGCCAGCTCGATGTCATCGTTGCCCGCGTGCTGACACTCGTCAAACCGGCGCCAATCGTCTTCGACGCCTTTCTCTCACTCTACGACTCCTTCGTGCGTGACAGGAAGGTGGTGGAGCGGGGCTCCCTCTCCGCCCGCCTGCTTTTCCTGCTGGACAGGTACGCTTGCATGTGGGCGGATGCGGTAGTGCTCGATACGGAAGCCCATATGGAGTATTTCATCAACGAGTTCGGCGTTGCCCGCTGCAAGTTCCGGCGTATTTTCATCGGCGCCGACGACTCCATCTTCCGGGCCACGGAACCCGAAAAACGGACGGGCCCCTTCCAGGTAGGTTTCATCGGGAAGTTTATCCCCCTCCACGGGCTGGAGCACGTCGTGAAGGCCGCGAAGCTCCTTGAGGAGGATGAAGGTATCCGGTTCATCATCGCCGGTGAAGGCCAGCTGAAGCGGCAAATATGCGTGCTTGCGGAGGAGCTTGGTCTCCAGAATATATCGTTCATGGGGTGGATTTCGTACGAGGAAGTTCCCTCTTTTCTCTCCTCTCTGGACGTCTGTCTCGGCATTTTCGGGGATACGGACAAGGCCGCCCGTGTCATACCCAACAAGGTGTTCGAGGCGATGGCGATGAAGAAGCCGGTTATAACGAGGAAGGGCCCCGCTGCGGATGAGCTATTGGCTGACGGGAGGGACGCGCTGCTCTGCGAGCCCGCGGACCCGAAGTCTCTGGCCGATGCGATAAGGAGGTTGAAGGAGGATGGTGCCCTTCGGCGTGCCGTCGCCGAGGGGGGGCGGGTGACCTTCACGGCGGCCTGCGGCTCGAAGAACGTCTCGCGCCAGCTCGGGAAAATCATATCGGAGGTACCGGGGGTGCGGGGAAAAGAATCAGCTTGATCTTTTCAGTTCGTAATCTTAATCGTACTCTTAATCGTAATCTATTATAGTGCGGGCAGGGATTACGAGTACGAGTAATAAGAGTAAAATGGTGCATACATGTTTACTGAAAGGGCAATATTTTTTCTGAAGTGAAAGCCGTGGTTCATGGGAAGTGGAGGGGAGAGGCGGTATTCCTTACGATCGCCACGGCCGTGGGGGGCTTCCTCCGCTTCTACCGCATCGGAAAGGAATGCCTCTGGTTTGATGAGATAGCCACTGCTGTCAGGGTACATAGTTCTTTCCTGGGGCTGACCGACACCCTGACTAAAACGATACTCTTCCCCCCCTTATATTATTACATGGTTAAACTCTGGGCATTTACGGCGGGAACGACCCCTGCCGATCTCAGGTCTTTCTCCGCCCTCTGGGGGACCGCCGCCATCCCCATCATTTATCTCCTGGCCAGGGAGATGTTCGGGCGGAAGGCAGCCGTTGTCAGCACGATACTTCTCGTCTTCTCGGCGTTCAACATCTACTACTCCCAGGAGGCCAAGATGTACGCCATGTGGTGGACCCTCGTCCTGGCCTCCAACCTCTTTTTCGTCAGGGCGGTGAAGTACGGCGGGAGGCGGTCCGACCTCGCGCTCTATGTTGCCTTTACCGCTGCCGCTCTCTGGACGCACAACTTCACCGTTCTGGTTATACTGTCGCACGTGCTATACCTCGCAGCACTATTGAGGCCGAGCGGGCGGTGGGGGAGGTGGCTCTCCGTGTACCTGGTGATAGTTTTTATCTATTTGCCCTGGCCGTTCGTCGTCGTGCTGAACAATTTCAGGAATGTGCCCGGCGGGCTGCCGGTGTCCGGCGCGATTACGAAGGGGGCGATCAGCTGGATACCTGCTCCCGCTTTCAAGGAAATCTTTCTGATCTACGTCACCTGGGCCAGTGGCCTCAAGCTGACCTTCTACGACATCGACACGCTGAAGGGGACGTGGTACATGCCGTTTCCCCACGTGTCCGGCCTCTGCCTTCTCGCGCTTGCCCTCGGCCTCTACCCTGTCCTCCGCGCGGGCGCGGACAGGCGTCGGTTTTCCGGCCTTGTAGCCATCACGCTCCTCTTCCCCACCCTGAGCGTGTTCGTGTTCTCGATGGTGAAGTTTTCGCTCTGGCACCCCAGGTATCTGGGCTTTGTGGCGCCGTTTCTATTCATAGCCCTCGGGTACGGATACAGGCTCTCCGACAGGAAATGCATAACCGGGGCGGCACTCGCGATACTGTTGGTTCTTAATTTGTCAGTCCTGGACTTCTACTACTCGGCCAGGGTTAAGAAGCCCTGGGACGAACTCGTGACTTACCTCGACTGCCGTGTTGACGTGAAGAGCGATGTCCTCTTCATCCACGAGGCCGCCATGTTGAGCTTCGACCACCATTGGAACTACGACAAGCTGCGTAGAAAGAGGAGGCCGCGCCTCGAGTACCTGTTCGATTATTGCGGGAAAATGCGCGTAAATGTATTGAACTATAATGATGTTTGGTTTGTCGCGAGCGATGCTGTGCCCCGGGGGCATATGAGGCGCGGATACGTGCGTGAGCACGCCTATTGGGATAATAACTATTCACTGAGCGAAAGGGTGCTTTTTAGCAACGGTCTCAAGGTTCTCCACTATGTGCGAAAGAGAAGTGCCAAAGATTCTGCGGAGGAGAGGTAGGGCCGAACTGGTCTTTCTCATGGCCGTCACGGTGGTGGACGCCCTCACTGTAAGAAGCCACTGTCCTGGCACAGGAAATAATTCATGAAGAAAAAGGCGTTGATTACCTGCGCGGCGGTATCCATAGCGCTCATCCTTGTTGTGCTTTCGGGGCTTTCCCTATGGAAACGTCTGCCACCGCCATATCCTCCAGATTATTCTCCCAGGGTCGTGGTCATCGGAATAGACGGAGCGACATGGCATATAATCAATCCTATGCTTGAGGAAGGCAAATTGCCCAATATCCGCAAGCTCATAAGCCGGGGGGCATGCGGAAAGCTCAAATCAGTAGAGCCTATGCTTTCCCCCCTTCTCTGGACGACCATAGCCACCGGCCTTGCCCCGGAACAACATGGGATCGTATCCTTTATTTCAAAACGTGATGGGAATGTTGTCAGCAGTTACGAGAGAAAGGCCAAGGCTCTATGGAATATTGCCAGCGAGCGCGGAAAAAGTTGCGGGGTCATCAACTGGTGGGCTACCTGGCCGCCGGAAGAGATTAACGGATTCATGGTTTCAGACAGGCTCACTGCTGGCGAAGTCTCAGACGGTGTTCTTTACTCTTATCCTGCAGAGCTTAATTTAGAGTTAACCGCCGTCGCCAGGAAAATATGGAAAATGGACACTGCCGATTGCAAGGAATACTTTCGCAAATACCACCGCGAATTACCCGACTTAAAGTACGAACCGGGTTGGACGAGCAATCCGTTTTCCGATAAATATTACTACAATCAGTGTATCTGGCACTTCATGGAGGGGCTACGCAAGGACCTGTGTACACTGCGGGTAGCAAAGAAAGTGCTCAATGAAAAGGGGATCCCGGACTTGTTGCTTATCTACTTTAGAGGAGTAGATTTCCTCTCGCATTACCTTTTCGGCTATACACAGTTGGGAGGGGAGTCCTTCTATCCTCGTGACGGGTCGCTGAAACGGATCGAGGAGTTCGAATCTCTCGTGCCGCTATATTACGAGTATGTCGATAAGCTCTTGGGAGAGTTTTTGAAACAGCTTCCAGAGGATGCGATCAAGATCGTGGTCTCGGATCACGGGTTTTGGACCATTATATCAAAACGGTATCTGTTGGGCCTTGACAGGATGCTGGGAAAAATACAGCTTGCCGATGGTAATGGAAATCAGAAGGATACTATGCTGTCGATTGTTTCTGATATATCGAGCGATTTCTTCTCATACGACAGAACGTTGCGAATCGGGCTGGATGGAGATAGAAGCACACGCCAGAAAAGGATCGATATGGTTGTTAAAACCCTGATTTCCGTAGTCAATGAGCGGGACGAGAAGCTACTCGAAGTAGTTCCTAGTGTGGTGGAAAGTGAGGATCAGCAGGAAGCCGAAATCAAGGTTACGATCAGATCCGATGTGCTGAACAATACGAAATATATCAGATTGCCTTCTGTGGAGACCGATAAATTTGCCATAACCAGAATTTTTCCCGAGCTGCGATGGTCGGGAAATCACAATATAGACGGAATAATCATCCTGCAGGGTCCCGACATCATACGTGGGAAGAAGATACGGAGAGCATCTATTAACGATGTTGCGAAGACGGTGCTCTATCTTATGAGGTTACCAATCGGGGAAGATATGGTCGGCAAGGTGTTGACGCAGGCTGTAAGGAAGCGTTTTTTAAGAAATCGGCCAATTAAATACATTCCTACATATGGTCCCAGAGTGGAGCAAGCGGCAGTGATAAAAGCTCCCCGCGAGCAGGAAGAACAGCTTAAAAAGGAGTTGCGCTCCCTGGGATATATCGAGTAACTTTCCGGGCATTATAAAGCGAGGGTCCTGGTCGATTATTGGCGCTCAGCCAGCACCCTTTTCACCGGTCTGTTGCTTTATTTGTAGTGTAGACCCGTACTTCCCGATAGAAGGAACCGCTGAATTCGTATATCTTCTCCAGGGAGAATCTCTTGTCCATCTCGTTTATCAGGTAGTTTGAAATAGCGTCGTGGTACCAGCCCCTGAAAACATATATTCGCGAAGTAGCGACTTCGCCGACGGCATCCGCGACGGATCGCGCATCGTTTTCCAGGCTTCTCGTGTTTGCCAATAGCTTATCCATGTCACACCAGCAGGGATGATTTTCCAGTTGTAATGGAAACATGAAACTCTCCCGTACCGTGACCCCGTACTGGTTGAGATAATATTCCGTGGCCAATTTGCTCAAGCCCGCATGGACGAGGACGTCGTCGGCCTCGATCACCATTGACAACTTCTTGACGCTCAGTTTGTCACTGAATAATTTGCCCTGAAATCTGTCAGTAAAAGGGATGCGATACTCTCTGATTTGATAGCCGGTTGTCTTAATAGAATAGAATAGGAGAAGGAAGAGGATGATCCATTTATTTTTTACTTTTGAGAAGACCCAGGAGAAGAAAAGTATGAGCAGCGGCATGCCCACCATATCATACCTGCCCGGCTCATATATCGGCCTGACCATCGAAATAAAAAGGGGAAGTACCACGCAGAGCATGTAGGCTATCATGACTGAAGATACGGCCACAAATTCCTTATCTGCTGAAACCGTCTTTCTATACAGAATCGCTCTGGCTACCCATGTTACCAGGAATATTAGAGCAAAGGCGCTGGTCGTCAGATTCAGTATGTGCCCGGGATTTTTAAGAAATATCCCGGAATCCTGAAATAGCGCTCTGTAGAAGAGCTTAGCGAGATGCCCGGCATCGGGCACCACATTCAGCCAGGTGTTCGCCCCCATGTCAAACTGCTTTAGGGCGATGGGAATCCAGGGGGAGAAGGAGGCGATAACGAGACAAAGTGCCCCGATCATCGAGGGTAACCTCTTCTTGTGAAAGAGTAGGCATATCACGAACTGGGAGAGGATCACGAAAGCAAAATAGTAGTGTTCGTAGATCCCCAGTACGCTGATGAGAACATAGAGTACGAAGTATCCTTTCTGCTTCACCATTTTGAAAAAGGTAAGAAAAGAGACTGCTACTAGCAGTTCCAGGAGGCTGTAGAAGCGAATATAGGTTGCCGCCTCGATACTCCTGACATTGACGCTCGACAGGAAGGTGGCCCAGATGGCCGTCTTTGTGCCGAACAGGTCGCGAGCGAGGAAAAAGAGACACAAGGGCGTCAGAACGGAGAAAAGCAGGGGCATCAGCGCACATGCGACGTCGCTGTTCCCGAATAATTTTATCCAGAAGTGAAGGATGAAGTAGAAAAGGGGAGGGCCGTTTTCAATAGTGTGAAGAAACTCGACGATGCCCGGCAGGCTCTTGGACGCGCCGACTATGGAGTTTGCCTCATCCAGCCAGACGGAAGACGTGGGGACGGTCAAGAGCCTGAAGAAGGCTCCCAAAGCTATTAGGAAGATTACTGCTGCTGCGATTATCTTCCGCTTAAATTTCGCATCGCCGGAAGGTGCGGTCATTTAGTTCATTGCATAGCCAGTTGAGGGTTTTTTCCGGGGCCGCTGGCACGCGATACTGGGTCGCAATGCATTTAGTGGCCCTTATTGCAAGGTCTTCAGGGGAAATTGTCTGCAATACGGGGAGAATAGTCAATTACTAATTGGGTGTGTGATGCGGCCCTGTTCCAATAATTTTAATGATATCTGATTGCTTTCAAGTTACCCTATGCCTTGGGTAGGTAAGCCACGCCCAGGAAAGGGATTGGAGGTTACCGGGTCTCGGGAGGAGAGTATGTATTTCGGAACGGCCTCGAGGCAGTCCACTACGTGAGGGAGAGAGCGGATCGGGATGCCGCGGAAGAAAAATAGTGTTGAGTGGGCCTTTCTCTTCGCGATTACGGCGGCGGGGGCTTTTCTTCGATTTCACCGTATCGGGAAGGAGTGCCTGTGGTTGGATGAGATATTCTCCGCATGGAGGGTATCTCTGACGTTTCCGAACCTCACTAATGACCTGACACTGAAATTTCTCTTTCCTCCCCTTTATTTTTACTTTTTAAAAACCTGGTCGCATCTCTTCGGGCCAGGCACTGCCGCTCTCAAGTCTTTCTCGGCCCTCTGGGGGATCGCCGCCATCCCCATCATTTATCTCCTGGCCAGGGAGATGTTCGGCAGGAAAGCAGCCGTCATCAGCACGATACTTCTCGCCTTCTCGGCGTTCAACATCTACTACTCCCAGGAAGTCAAGATGTACGCCATGTGGTGGACCCTCGTCCTGGCCTCGAACCTCTTTTTCGTCAGGAGTATTAAATATGGTATGAGGTGGCCGGATGTCTCTCTTTTTTGTGTGGTGACTGCCGCGGCCCTCTGGACCCATAACTTCACCGTGCTGGTGATCGGAGCGCAGGTAATATATCTGGCGGCGGTATTCCCGCCCCGGGAGGTAATAAAGAGGTGGGTTTGGCCGTGCTTTGCGGTTGTTCTTCTATACTGTCCCTGGCCGTTGTTTTTCATGGCAAAGAATTTTGCGCGGTTGCGCGGCGGAGATGTGGGGGGGGCGATGGAGCTTACTCGTAAAGCTCTTGAGTGGATACCGATCCCCACGGTCAGGGAGTTTTTTCTCAGCTTTGTTATTTTCACAAGTGGAATACGGTTCTACGCCTACGATCTCGATACGTGGTCGCTATCCTGGCATATGCCCTTTCCCGCCGCGAATTACTTCTGCCTGGTGCTGCTGGTGATTCTCCTCTACCCGGTTTTTCATGGTTGTAAGGATAAATGGGGATTCAAGTCTCTTGTTGTCGTGATGGTGCTCTTTCCGAGCGTGGGCCTGTTTCTCTATTCGAGGCTTGTAAATTCCTTCTGGCAGCCGAGGTACGTCGGCTTTATTTCCTCCATACTCTTTATAATGCTGGGGTACGGGTACAGGCTCTCATCCCGGAAATGGGTTGCCTCCTCAGCGATTGTAGGGTTGGTGGTGCTCAATCTATCCATCCTGGACTTCTACTACTCCGACAGGGTGAAGAAGCCGTGGGACGACCTTGTCGTGTACCTTTCCCCCCGCGTTGAGGGCGGCGACACGGTTCTTTTCCCGCACATGTACTCAAGAAGAACCTTCATGCATTACTGGGACCAGGATGAGAAACGGAGAGAAAAAATATTGAACCTCGAGTTCCCCTTTAGAAAAACCGGGGAAGTGCGGGAGAAGGTTGTAAATTTTGATGATGTATGGCTGGTTTTGAGCTATCCTGTGCCCAGGGGTGGAGAGGGGCGCGGGAGATCCCTGGTGGAGGTGCATGGATACAGGCGGGAGAGAATGTACTTAGGCAACGGTCTGGCAGTTGTTCATTACATGAGAGAGAAATAAATGGCCATGAAAGAGGAGGGGATAAGCGTAGTCGTCCCGCTGTTTAACGAGCGGGAGAACATTCCCGGTCTCCACGGGGAGTTGAGGGACGCAATCGGCGCCCTCGCCGTGCCGTACGAGGTGATATACGTCGATGACGGCAGCACGGACGGCTCTTTCGACGTGATATGCGAGCTGGCCGCCGCCGATGCCCTCACGAAGGGGATACGTCTCAGGGGAAATTACGGTAAGTCCGCCGCCCTCATCGCGGGCTTCAGGGAGGCCCGGTATCCCGTCATTATCACCATGGACGCCGACGGCCAGGACGACCCCTCGCAGATACCCGTTTTCCTGGACAAGCTCGGAGAGGGATACGACCTGGTCTCCGGCTGGAAGAAGAAGCGGCGGGACCCGTGGACGAGGCGGGCCGCATCCCGCATATTCAACCTTGTTATCAGGAAGCACACCGGCCTCGGCCTCCACGACATCAACTGCGGGTTCAAGGCATACAGGCGCGAGGCCGCGAAAGGGCTGGATATATACGGAGAGCTCTACCGGTTTATCCCCCTCCTAGCCCACTGGAACAAGTTCAGGGTGGGGGAGGTCGTCGTGGCACACAGGCCGCGCCTGCACGGCAGATCGAAGTACAGGGCTTCCCGCTACTTCCGGTCCTTCCTGGACCTCTTCACGGTCATGCTGCTGATCAGGTACAACCAGCGGCCCTCCCACTTCTTCGGCGGCGTGGGCCTGCTCTCCTCACTCGCGGGTTTTTGCATTATCCTCTACATTGCCTCGCTGAGGATCAGGTTCGGCGGGATACTTAACCGCCATCCGCTCCTAATGTTCGGCGTTCTACTTGTTATCGTGGGAATCCAGCTCGTATCATTCGGTTTACTTTCCGAGCTCTTTCTCCGCTCCATGGCTCGACCGGCCATAACTTCTTTTATCGAGGAGAAGACGGGAATCGATACCTGAAACCGTTCCACCTCCGCAGGCTGGTATAGTAGGGTCCGCATCTTAAATGTTAAATCTTCGGCCTGTGAACCTAGCCGTAGGATGCCAAATGAACCTGCTCCACCTGCGAGGTGGGCCAAGGTTGGACAGGTGGTTCACGCAGGAGTGGCAGGTTTGAGCTACCAGGGGGGCTGCCAGATGGCGTTGCCCGGCGGGAGCCATGAACATTTCTCGATGCCTTACGTGCGGAGCTGGACGGTCTCCTCGCCGAGGAGCTCCTCGACCCTCTCTACCAGGCTTCTTGACGGTGTGACGCGCAGGTTCACGCCGGCCCTCATGAGGAGCTTCTCCCCCGTCGAGAAGGAGAAATCCAGGAAGACAGGGCACTTCCCCGGATTGCCTTTCAGCAATTCGTTGAGTTTCTCGATGGTCCCGTCGTTTACTCTCGCCTGGTGGAGGTCGATGTGGACCGAGGACGTGAGCTTCTCCTCGGCGTCGTCGAGGGCGTAGATGGAGTCGGCCACGACCTTGGGTATGTCCTCCTTGAAGCTCACCCGCCCCTTGATCAGGACAGGTTTGTCTTCCTCTATCAGGGGTGCGTTTTCGCGGTAGATGCCCGGGAAGACAGGCACCTCGGTGACCCCTTCAAGGTCCTCCAGGAGGAGGATGGCCATCTTCTCGCTTTTTTTCTTCGTCAGGACAAACCGCGCCTTGTTGATGATGCCTCCGATGCTGATCTCGTCACCGTCTCCCATCTCGGCCAGCTCCGTCGTGGTGCACGTCGCGAATTTCCTCAGGACTCCCTCGTATTTCGCGAGGGGGTGTCCCGTGACGTAGAAGCCGAGGAGCTCCTTCTCTTGCGCCAGGAGCTGGTTGTCCGGCCATTCCGGCACGTCGGGGAGCTTCTCCACGCTCCGCTTGTACGACTCCTCGCTCTTGAAGATGTCCAGGAACGTGGCCTGTCCGTTCTGGCGGGAACGCTGCGAGTAGCTTGCCGCGTTGAGCGCGTCGTCCAGGGCCTCCATGAGCTGGGCTCGTCTCGGCCCCATGCTGTCGAACGCCCCGCACTTTATCATGCTCTCGATGGTGCGCCGATTCACGTGCCGGGAGTCTGTGTGCTCGACGAAGTCGTAGAATGAGGTGAAGGGGCCCCGCGATTTCCGGACCTCGATTATCGACCTGACGGCCAGGATGCCGACGTTCTTGACCGCCGCGAGCCCGAACCTGATTCCTTTTCCCACGACCGTGAACTTCGCGAAGCTCTCGTTGACGTCGGGGGGGAGGATATTAATCCCCATGCTCTTGCACTCGGCGATGTACTTGGATATCTGGTCCTTGTTGTTGATCTCGCTCGAGAGGAGGGCGGCCATGTACTCAACGGGGTAATTCGCCTTGAGGTAGGCCGTCCTGTAGGCTATGAGGGCGTAGGCCGCGGAGTGTGATTTGTTAAAACCGTATTCCGCGAAGCGGGCCATCTTTTCGAATATGCGCTCCGCCACGGCTTTCTTTACGCCGTTGGCCTCCGCACCCTTTACGAAATGTTCTTTCTGCCCCCCGATCTCGCGGACGATCTTCTTCCCCATTATCCGCCTGAGATTATCAGCTTCGGATAGGCTGAAGCCGGCCAGCTCGTGTGCGCATTGCATGACCTGCTCCTGGTATAGCATCACGCCGTAGGTGTCATGGAGGATCGGCTCGAGCTTCGGGTGCTCGTATTTGATCTTGCCCCTGCCGTGTTTTCTTTTCACGTAGTCGTTGAGCATGTGCATCGGGCCCGGCCTGAACAGGGCCAGCAATGCGGTGATATCTTCGAAGCTGTTTATTCCTATTTTTTTGGCGAGGTCCCTCATGCCGCTCGACTCGAGCTGAAAGACCCCGATGGTGTTTGCCTTGTTCAGCAATTCGTATGTTCCGGGATCATCGAGCGGTATGGCCTCCTTGGTGAGCTTGGTTCCGCGGGTTCTCTCTATTATCTTCAGCGTGTCCGAGATAACCGTGAGCGTTCTCAATCCCAGGAAGTCCATCTTGAGGAGGCCTATCTCCTCGATCGGCTTCATGGAGTACTGGGTGATGACCTCGTCCTCCTTGCCCTTGCAGAGTGGGATGTGCTCGGTAAGGGGCCTGTCCGATATGACGACCCCCGCCGCGTGGGTCGAGGCGTTCCGGGGGAAGCCCTCGATTTTTTGGGCGATGTCGATCAGCTTCTTGACCCCCTCTTCTTTATCGTATCTCTGCTTGAGGGCGGGCTCCATGAGGAGCGCGTCGGCGAGGGTGATCCGGGGCTCGGCCGGGATGAGCTTGGCGATCTTGTCCACCTCGGCATAGGGCATCCCGAGCACCCTTCCGACGTCCCTCACGGCTGCCCTGGCCTTCATGGTTCCGAAGGTGATGATCTGGGCGACGTTGTCCACGCCGTACTTTTTCACCACGTAGTCGAGTATCTCGTTGCGCCTGTCGTAGCAGAAGTCCATGTCTATGTCCGGGAGTGTGACCCGGTCGGGATTGAGAAAGCGCTCGAAGAGCAGGTTGTACCTGAGGGGGTCTATGTCCGTAATGCCGAGCACGTACGCCACGATGCTGCCGGCTGCCGACCCCCGCCCCGGCCCGACCGGGATCTCCACGCTCCTCGCGTACCTGATGAAGTCCCAGACGATGAGAAAGTAGCTCGCGAAGTTCATGTGCTCGATTATGCCCAGCTCGTGGTTCAGCCGTCCCATTATATCGGGCCCCGTCCCGGGGTAACGCCTCTCGAGCCCTTCCATGCAGAGTTCCTTGAGGTAATCGCCGGGCCGCTTGCCGTCGGGGGGATGGTAGTGGGGCAGGAGATCCTGGCCGAACTGCAGCTCCAGGTTGCACCTGTTGGTTATCTCGATCGTGTTTTTGATCGCCTCCGGAACCTCGGCGAAGATCTCCCGCATCTCCTCCTCGCTCTTCAGGTAAAACTGGTCGTTGAACATCTTCATTCTCTTCTCGGCGTCGAGCGTTTTTCCCGTCTGCACGCAGAGGAGAATATCATGTGAATAGGCGTCCTCCCGGTAGATGTAGTGGCAGTCGTTTGCCGCCACGACGGGAATGGAGAGATCCCTGGACATTTCCAGGATGCCCCGGTTCACAAGGGCCTGCTCCTCCATGCCGTGGTCGTGAAGCTCCAGGAAGAAGTTGCCATCACCGAGTATCTCGTTGTACGTGCCGGCAGCCTCGCGGGCCTTTTTATCCTGCCCGGCGAGGAGACGCGAGGAGACCTCCCCCTTGAGGCATCCGGACAGTCCGATCAGCCCCCCGGAGTACCTCTCCAGTACCTCCTTGTCTATCCTGGGCTTGTAATAGAACCCCTCGAGGTAGGCGATCGAGGAGAGCTTCATGAGGTTTTTGTATCCCTTCTCGTCCCTGGCGAGGAGGACGAGGTGGTAAGCGGCGTCCTTGACCCCGAAGGCCTTCTTATCGAACCGGCTCCCGGGAGCGATGTACATCTCCTCACCGATTATGGGCTTTATTCCCCTGGCTATCGCCTTCTTGTAGAAGTCGATGGCCCCGGACATGGTCCCGTGGTCGGTAATGGCCAGCGCCGGCATCCTGAGCTCGGCCGCCCTGTCCAGGAGATTGTTCAGCCTGGCTGCGCCGTCCAGCAGGCTGTACTCGGTGTGGACGTGAAGATGTACGAATTTACTGTGAATCACGGTTTTTTTGCCACGAAGGCACTAAGGCACCAAGGTTATAAAATTATTCGTTTAATTCCCTGCTTGATAATAGCTACGTTGAAATTGATGAGAAAGCCAAGCCTCTTGCCAGTCAGTTTTAAATGGCTCAGCAACTGTGCTTCCCATACAGGGTTCATCTGATCTACGGCTTTCAGCTCACAAATGACAAGATCCTCGACTAAAACATCCAAACGTAACCCCTCGTCAAATTCAATTCCGTTATACGCTATGGGAACATCTACTTGCCTTTTATAGGCTAATCCATGTTTAGAAAGCTCATGACAAAAACAAACTTCATAAATCCTTTCAAGCAAACCTGGCCCAAGGTTTTTATGCACGGCATATGCAGCATCTACTATTTTTCTTGCGATACTTTCTTCTTTCTCG
>Ga0075124_10000265_pt1 | contig 24496 bp, 20 predicted proteins | sample AntAceMetag02UKS_FD_69809 | JGI IMG/M metagenome (GOLD analysis project Ga0075124, IMG submission 69809) | Saline lake microbial communities from Ace Lake, Antarctica - Antarctic Ace Lake Metagenome 02UKS | ecosystem: Environmental > Aquatic > Non-marine Saline and Alkaline > Saline | place... | reverse complement strand
ATCCGATTGACGCGATGATAACCTTCCATGATTTTGACCTCATGGGGAAAACCCTACAGCTACTTGCTGAAACTGATGAAATCGATAATATTATCATATCCATGCCCTTTGACTGGTTGTTTGGAAAGGAAAAAGGCGGCGGATACATTGAAAAAGTCGCGCTGTATCTGGCCGGGGAAGGACGAAAACGGGCCGGTGGCAAGCCCATGGTCGTAGTCTGGCGGCAATATGAGCCCCAGCAGGAGATCCGGCGTTGGGCACCCGTCATAGAAAACATTCTCCTGCCGGCGGGAATCCCCGTTTATGAGGGTGTTCCCCGGGCGGTCAACGCCTTGGCCAAACTGACCGCCTATTGCTCCTTCCAGGCAAACCATGATTCATGAATGGGTGATTCTGATACTGAGTGGGTTACCCGGAACTCTTCCACCCAAGAAGATCATCAAGCGGAGGTTGAGTGAGTAAAGGACGATCCGTTAAGGATCTCGTTCACCTCGTCGGAATACCGGCCGTCATCCCTGTAGATGAAGAGCGGCGGCAGTATCTCTAGCTCCTCCCTTGCCCCCTTGACACCTTCGGCCAGGACAAATACCCCCCCCGACGTACCGTTCGAGTGCACGATTCGTATCCTCTTCGGTTCGATATGATTTTTCCGCATCCGGGCAATGAGCTGGACACCCCTCGCCGCGGGATAGATAATATACACGCGTCCGGAGTCCTTCAGCAGGTATTGTGCGGAGGCAAGAAAATCATCTATCGTGCCCCTGATCTCATGCCGCGCGACCGCCTTCTGACTGTCCGGGTTGATCTTCCCCGAATTCAACCTCCGGTATGGCGGATTAAAAACCGCCGCGTTGAACGATTGCGGGCCAAAGAGCTTCCGGATCTTCTTTACATCGCCGGGATATACCTTGATTCGATCCTCGATGCCGTTCAGCGCTACGCTTCTCCCCGCCATATCGGCCAGGTCCTTTTGTATCTCAACCTCCGCTATGCTCGCCTCCTGGAACCTGAGTGCCAGGATCAGGGCGATAATACCGCTCCCCGTCCCCAGATCGACGACACGATCACCCCTTCTGAGGCTCACAAAATCCGCCAGGAGGAGGGAATCCACGGAAAAGCGGTACCCCTTCTCCTTCTGCAGGACCCTCAGACGGCCGCCGAAGAATTCATCGAGCGTTTCACCGTCGTGCCTCAACCCGGAAGTCTTATTGTCCATACATGATTCCTCTCCGAAAGCAGATCTTTAAGCAAAGCCGCTTCGCTCCGCCACGTGCGTTATACGGGATGATATCGGCAAGCACATCGCAAGTCAAGGAACGAAAGGACACCGCAGATCAAGGGTTCAAATACAGAAAATTAATTGACAAAAAACAGTTAAGCTGTATTGTTTTCCCTTTACCATGGGGAGGATCTTCTTTCCCGAAGACACACGCCAGCATGAAACGGAAAAGAGGATTGTCACTACTCGAAAACGACAAACAAAATACGGTCAAGAGGTTGGCACATGCAGTTTGAAGGATGGATAATACTTGGTTTAGCTGTCGTCTGTATCGTACTTTTCCTGCTCCTGTGGTACTCGAAACGGAGGCTCACGGCGCAATCCGAGTCCCTCGCGCAGCTCGACAGGCAAAAGCGTTCCCAGTCGGTCCGTTACGGCAAACTGACCGAGCAGTTTATGCCCTTTCTGGAATCGTACCCCTATGATCCGCACGATTTCAGGTTTCTGGGCACCCCTATTGACGGGGTCCAGTTCACGGAGGATTCGATTGTCCTTATCGAATTCAAGGCGGCGGGCTCGCGGCTCTCAAACCGGCAGCGCGCCATAAAGGAAATGGTCGAGGACGGAAGCGTACGCTTCGAAACCCACCGGATATCATGACCGGATACAACAACCCGGCATTGGGGGAATAAAGGAGGAAAATTATGAGAAAGAAAATTTCGTTCATATTAATTCTCTTACTTGCTCCGGTGCTGATGTTTTCGTCCAGCGCGATCGCGGGGCCGGATGATATCGCCGATCTTCACGGGCACTGAAAGTTCTTTTAATTTAGGTGAGTTTTAGAAAGTCCTTCGATTTAATGCGGGGTACCGTGGGAGTCATCGACAGGAGATCGAGGATTCCCATGAGTCCCCAGCGTCATCCATATGAACGATAACGATCAGGCAATCGGCCCACCCCTTCTTCGGGGAATCCGGGATTCGCAGGGAACACCGGTCTGGCATAAGCCGCATCCGTAGCCCCCATCGAGGCTGAACTGTGTCTCGACATAGGTGCGGCAGACCTCCACTGTATGTTTACTGCATTTTATCTTATCGTGCCCCTCCTCAGTAATCGCCTGCACCGGACATCGTTCAATACAGGCCCTGCAGGTGCCCTCCGAAAAAAAGAGGCAGTACGCATGATGATCGGAATAGGGTCTCGGTGTAATCTCCACCTCGATTCTCGCGATTACCGATCCGACACGGTGCGCCTTACCCTTCTCCGTTATCAGTCCATCGGAGAGGCCGAATGTTCCGAGTCCCGACGCGTAGGCCGCGTGGCGTTCAGACCAGGATGAAATAATGACATACCGTTCTGAAGGTCCAGTCTCCCACTGCGGAAGCAGAGTCGGTGCAAAGGCCGGAATCCCGGCACTCATCAGTTCCTCTGCCAGGTATCGCCGAAGCCCGTCATTGATTCCCTCTCCCCGGACCCTGGTCCGGGCCCACCGCTCCGAAGGGTAAAATGTTGCGTCTCTGTTGTCTCTCTTCGTGGCCGCTGTCTGGGGCAGGACCCAGCTTATGACGGTAAGCTCTCCGGGTTGAACCGACATCTCCGGAAAAGCACGCTCGAAGGCCTCCTGGGGTGTCCAGTGGAGGCCTCCCACATGCTCCTTGAATGCGTCATACAGCGGGTCATCTCCCCGCGAAAACCCCACGAGGGGAGAATCCCACGCCCTCTCTTCCGATCCCGGTTTGATGCAATTTTCAGACGGCTGATCGAGAAAGGCCTCTATGAGATGCCGTATCCAGTCAGCAGCTTTTGAACCGCTCATCGATTCCATAATCGAACCGCCTATATATATACCCGTTATATTTTGTTCTCAAAGTGGTGTTTCTATTCGCATGTACCACATTCCCTGTGAGCCTGCAATAAATCACCCGCCCTGTGAAATTCGGATACTATGGCACCATTCCTTGCCGACACAGTGGCCATGACCTCCTCGATTCGATACACGCGGGACTGAAAGATTTCTGATAGCTTTGCCTCCTGACGGATTCGTTAGAATCCAGAAAAGAAAAGGGGAAGAGCATTAGCCCTCCCCCTTTTGTCATATATCTGTAAATTCCCTGTAAACTAATCGTTCATGGCGTACTCGCCGTTGAGCACGGAGACGTACTTCTCCCACACCTTGTTATACTGCTCGGGATTGGAGACCGCCTTGATGAGCATGATCTTCGTGCAGTATTCACGCTGTTCGTCCCTGGAACTGTGATTCCCATAAATCTGCAGGGCGAACTGGGCGACGTCGCGCACCATGAAGTCGAAGATCTGGTTGATGATGTCCATGTCCAGGTTGTCAAACTTGGCCTGCTCGAGGATGAGCTGCCCGTAGACCACGATGGAGAACATCTCTCCCAGCGGCAGGGACCATGAGGGATCCATGTCCTGGGCCTTGTCCGGGCCAGCCTTTTCCAGCATCTCCTTCAAGATCTCGACCTGTTTGATGAAGGTTGCCACGTTTGGCAGGTCCTTGAAGGATTCAAACACGGGCCTGTAGTCATGGAACCGGACCTTCCCCAGGCCCTTTGCCGGACCCTGGTTAAACAGAAACGCGTCATCGTTCATCGATAAGTCGGGCGCCACGGGGGCATACTCGACCGGGTCAAAGAAGTAATTCTTCATGAACTTGCGGATGAGCTGCACATTGACGTGAACCGTGCCTTCAAGTTTGGATGGCCCCCGGATATCGACAGCGCCAATGGTAAAATAGGTATCCTTTTCAAATCCCTTGGCAGCGATTACATCCCAGAGCAGATTGATAATATCTTCGGACTGCAGGGTTACCTTCATCTTGCTCGTGGGATTGTAGAGGAGATAGCGCCGGTCGTTCTCGTTGGCGCCCCGGAAATAGTCGGTAGAGCGGCGCTGGTACGTCTTCATGGCCACGAGACGGAGCCACGCGTCCATGAAGTTCTTCCGTACATGGGGCATGTTGGTTACACTGAAGCCGTAGAGGATTCGGTTGGAGGCGTGAGTGATCGCCTCATAAAAACAGTGCTCGGCAATACCGATGGAAGCCGGGCCGATGTTGAATTTGCCGACGTTGACCGTGTTCAGTGACGAATCCCATGCGTGAGAACCGCGGGACAGGATATCGTCTTCCGTAATAGGGTAATCATGGAGCGCGAAGTTCGAGACATACTCCTGATGGGAAATGACATTCTTCTTCAGCTCATAGGCCTTGTTGTGATAATTGGTGACAAAGTAGGTGTAGTCGTCCGTGCCGTCCTTGATCTTGCCCAGGGTGGAGACCATCTCCGCCTCGTTACCGTTGCCGATATAGTATTTTTCACCATTGGCAACCCAGGTTCCGTCATCCTTTGGGGTGAGAGTCGTCTCGGTAGAATAGATGTCCGCCCCGTGTTCCCTCTCCGACAGACCGAACGCGAATATCGCCCCCTCCTTCAGGAACTTTGCCGCCTTTTGTTTTGCCTTTTCGTTGGGGCTCATCCAGATGGGTCCCAGGCCGAGAATCGTTACCTGGAAGCAATACCAGTACCCCAGTCCATAGAATGCAAGCAGTTCACTGAATTCGCTGTTACGGGCCGTATCCCACCGGCAGTCAGGATCACCCCCCGCGTATTCCTTGGGGGTGAGCAGTTTGGCGAAGATCTGCTCCTTGCCGATAAACCCGATAAATTCCTCATACCAGACCTTCTTGTTGTAATCATCCAAAAGCCTCTCTTTGCCCATCTTCTCGAAAAAGGCAACGGTCTTGTCCATGATGGCCCGAGAGCCCTCGTCCGTCATGAGGCTTTTGTACTTCTTCGGTTGGATCAAAAAATTCATTTTCCCCTCCTTTGCTGAGATATCATTGACGTTTAGAATATTATGACCTCTTGCTTAATTTCTTGTCACCTTCACAAATGCTACCCGTACATACACTATCATGCATCAAAAGGAAATGCCTTTGAGAGGCTGTACGCTTTGAAATCCATCGGATCTCCTGACCGGTTCAAAAACAGATAAAGGTTTGACCCTGTATTCTCATTGAGATATAGACAGTTATTCCAGAACAAATCGATGAGAATTCAGTTGTAATGTATTGGATTGAGATATCTATTAAGGCCAATCGTTGATTCGCCACTGTGTTGCGGAAGATGCTACGGAGATTTATTTTTACGGATGGAAAGACATACAAAAGAGGTACGTAACACACCTGTATTGCCGGAGAAGAGCATCGTCATCTCCGTTATGATGACATCTTTTTTTACAACGTTTATCGGCAGTTCAACAAATCTGGCATTACCGTTAATCGGGAAGGAATTCGCGGGGAGCGCCCTTGTCCTGAGCTGGATTGTCACCGGGTATATCCTTGCATCAGCCGTCTTTCTCCTGCCCATGGGAAGAATTGCCGATATGACAGGGAGAAAAAGGATCTTTCTCCTGGGAACGGCAGGCTTTACAATCTTCACGTTTCTGTGCGCGGTTTCGTGGTCGAATGCTTCACTCATTCTCTTCCGGGTACTGCAGGGAATAACGGCTTCAATGATATACGCCACGGGGATGGCGATAATCTCTGCCGCCTACCCTCCCGGGCAGAGGGGAAAGGCAATGGGGCTGGCCGTAACGGCTACGTATACCGGTCTTTCACTCGGGCCTGTTCTCGGAGGATTCATATGCCAGCATCTGGGATGGAGAAGCATCTTTTACTTTACCGCTTTCCTTGGTCTGGCCTCTGTTGTGTTCATTATGGTCCGTGTGCGGGATACATCGATCAGCGCGCGGGGAGAACAATTCGATATCGCCGGCAGTATACTCTACATGTTCGGACTTGCAGCGCTTTTATATGGCATGTCATCAATCTACAGCACGCCATGGGCAAAGTATATTCTGATAGCCGGCGTAATCCTCATGACGGGCTTTATCCTTCTCGAATCAAGGGTCCCCTTCCCTCTCATAGACATGCGGCTCTTCTCTCATAACATTGTCTTTGCCTTTTCCAATCTGGCCGCGATGATCAACTACAGCGCAACATTTGCTATCGGGTTCCTCCTCTCTCTGTATCTCCAGGTAATCCGGGGATACAATCCCCAGACAGCCGGTCTCATCCTTCTCGCGCAACCTGTTATCATGGCGCTATTCTCGTCATTTGCCGGTTCGCTTTCAGACAGGATCGAACCTCGTATTGTCGCTTCATGCGGAATGGGGCTTAACGCGCTGGGCCTTTTTCTCTTTACGCTTCTCGGCATCTCCACACCTGTCTGGATGATCACACTGAACCTGGCGCTCATCGGTTTCGGGTTCGCCCTGTTCTCCTCACCCAATACCAACGCGATCATGGGATCGGTAGATAAACAATTCTATGGGGTTGCCGCGTCAGCAGTTTCAACCATGCGCATGATCGGAATGGCCACGAGCATGACCATCGTGACCTTGCTGATTGCCCTGTTTGTCGGTGATACGGAACTCCATCAAACGGATCCCGACCTCTTCCTGACCAGCTTCAGAATCGCCTTTGCTATATTCGGCATCCTCTGCACTGGCGGCATCTTCGCCTCTTTCGCCAGGGGAAACGTCCGATCTTCATAAAAACGGGGAGAGACCATGAGGCGAAAGGCCGGAGGAGAACTGCTTCTTGCCTGGAATTCAAAAAATCGGAGCACGTGGACTGGCTTCGAGCACGAAAGCTATGTGCCGATAATTCAATTACAGGAGATTCCCCCTCCACCTTTGAAAACAAGGCCCTCCTTCCCTGCCTTCGTGAGTTTGTTTGAAATTCTCATTGTCTGCAAAACTTCTTGACAAACAATCACCATAGATTTATTGCTTTGACAGGTTTTTATAAATTTCCAATATGTTTTCGTATGCTTTGATCGATTGTAACCACGGGGGGATTATAGTGCAATTCTGAAAGCCCTGTTTTTCGAAAAGAGAAGCGGGGCTTTTGTTTTTTGTGGGCGCTTCGTGACGATATTACGATTTCTACAGTCGAGGGGCCTATACGGCAAAATTGCCGTGTTTACAGAATTCAGGGGACAGTATACTTAATTCACTGGCTCCCTGAAGATACTATCTGCATAGTACGACATGGCAAATTCCCGGAATTTAGGAGAAACAAAGATGAAGAAGATCCTTTCAAGGATGATGGAGTGGATTCGGCCTGCTGGCATAGTGCTTGTGTATTTCTTTGCGGATTATTTTGGCACTGACGCCGCATCGAAATTTCATATTCTTGGACCAATCGTGGTCATTATCATGTCAGGAACGGTGGCCTTTGAATCTCTGATACTGGGGGAAATAGCTTCTGAGAAGATTGGGTATAAACCCAATCGCGCGTATCAGATTCAATCCGGCTTGAGTAACCTGGCAACGGCCTTCACTGCCCTCCTTGTTTTAATCCTGGAATGGGGGCGATACGCGGACGCAACCGTTGTAACCGTAATGTTGCTGTTCTTTATTCTTTCGGCTGCAAACCATACGACAACGGCAATCAGGGAGCACAATATGAAACCCGTTAATCTCATGCGTCCGCTTATGGCATTATTATTGGTGGGCGTCCTGCTCCCCCCCATGCTCAAAGCGCTTCAGTGAAGTGAGTAAAGGGAGTCGTCATGCAAAAACAAGAAAAACATTCAGGAGAATCGGACAAAACATTGGCCGCTGTATGCGGCCTCTACTGTGAGGCATGCACTTTGTTCATCGCCACCAAGGAAGATCCGGAAAGGCTCAAGGGGCTGGCAAAACGATTTCAGCTTTCTGAGGAAGCGGTTAAATGTTACGGATGTCGGTCGGCCAAGAGAGGGCCTTATTGCGAGACATGCAAAATGTTCTCCTGCGCGACTGAACGAGGGATTGATTTTTGCGTTGAATGCGCGGAATATCCCTGCGGGGATCTAAAACAGTTTCAATCTGAAATGCCTCATAGGATCGAGCTTTGGGATAACCTGGAGCAGATTGGGGTCGTTGGCTATGAACAGTGGCTTAAGGACATTCGATGGAACTATACGTGTCCTCAGTGCCGGAGCATCAATTCAGCCTACGATTCAAACTGTAGAAAGTGCGGCGAAGAGCCAAGCTGCGATTATGTAGCCAAACACAAGCTGGCGATTGAAACATATTTGAAGAATAGATGATGCATAACAATAATTGAGCGATAATTGACACGACACTACAATTTTTTTTTGCCAACGATCAAACTCAACCCGCTGTTTCCCCTATTGCTCACAGGGTGGGGACGGCCGCGGGAGCGACTGACGGAACATCCGATGTCTGCCCCGCTCATGGAACCGTTTCTGAAAACGGTCAAATTTCTCTCTCTGGTCATCGTTGAGAATTTCACGAATCATCCCAAAATCGTGCTCTATGATTCCCCGTATTTCAGGCTGGCATCTGCGACTGATCTGGCCCAGTCTCTCGTGCGATTCTCTGACGATCTTTCCGATTTCGGTTCGCTGTGCCTCTGTCAGGTCGAGGTTGCGCGAGAGCCTCTCCAGGAATAATTCCGCCCGTGCCTCCTGACCCCTCTGGACGAAATGGGAAACACGGTATTTCATATAGGCCTGCGTTCCGAACGCTCCCGCGAGGATTCCGAGGGCAAACACAAGTAGTACCCCGATAGATACCTTCACTTTATTATTCATACTCCCCTCCCCTTATCCTTCCCAGAGCTGTTCGACAGTGCTTTCAATCGGATCAGACATGAATGTCGCGGTTATTTCGTATTCCGGCGCGTAGTCAAGGTTTACCAGCCCTATCGTCAGCGCGACAATCAGGAGGCAGGCGACGGGTGCGGCCCGCCACACAAATCGGCCAAAGAGCGCGGAGAAGTTTGCCGAGGACGCGGGGGCGCCGAGGCTTCGAACATGGCCCATCACGCGCGTCTCCCACAACTCGCCGGTCTGGTCCGTTTCTTTTTCCCGGTACGCCGCGCGGAGTGCTTCCCTGACCTTTGTCGTATTGTCTTTCATTGTATCATCCCTTCTCCTATCGGTCCCGAAAGGAGTTTCCGAAGTTTTCTCCGGGACCGGAACGACCGGACCTTGACGTTGGCAGTGGTCCAGCCGAGCAGTTCGGCGGCCTGCCGTATCGTCAGACCCTCAAGATATACCATCTCCAGGACCATTCTGTCTTCGGCGGATAGTTTCGCCAGCGCCCAGTCAAGTACTTCCCGCGCCTCTTTCCGTGATCCGTGCTCGCCGAATGCCCGGTCCGATGTATCCGATATAACGTTTTCCAGCCACTCCTGATGTTGCTGCGTCAGAGAGCTCATGGGGACCTCTTTCAAGCGGTAGCGCTGCCTCCAGAAGTCATAACAGGTCCTCACCGCAATGGAGGCGAGCCAGTGTCTGAGATTATCTTCTCCCCTGAAGGTCGCCAGCGACTGATACGCCCGTATAAAGGCATCGTGCGCGGTTTCTTCAGCCTGCTCGTAAGGCACGTGTCTACTCACAATCCCCATCACATAGTCCTTATATCGTGTTAGTATCTCCGCAAACGCGTCTGCGTCTCCGTCAAGAATCCGTTGGATGATCTCACGATCATTGGGCTTGCTGGGAGTATTATGCATCGACTCACACGATCCGGTTTTTTCAATCGGCTGTTATAGTAAACGAAAAGGGGTTCAACTTGCAATGCATAATCAGCGGCACAGGCCCCAAAGCCCTTTGCCTTCCGGTATTCCGTAAAAGCGGAATAACGGAGGGGGCTGAAGAGGAAAAACAGCGCCCATCCGTTTCCACCTTCTTCGGGACAATCTTATCTTTATCTCCGGGGACAGTCACCGTACCCGCCGCCGGCAAACGGCCTGCCGTAACCACGCCGTGATTCCAACCTGTCGGATCGTTTGGCCGTGAGCTCATCCAGCAGTTTCACCTGCTCCGGGGTAAGAATCTCCTTCATCTCGGCAATCATCTTTGCCCGAGCGACCAGCCTGTCCGTCCGCAGCGAAAACAACTTTTCGTAACCCTTGCGAACCTCCTCCGCGTTGACCTTATCGGCCTGGAGGACCGTCCCGAGGCTGTTGTTCTCCTTTATCATCTCTCCTCTGGCCTTTATACCTTCAATCTGATGGGTTTCCACGATCTTGAGTATCTTGTCCCTTTGAGAATCTGAAAGATTCAGACTCATGACCGCTCCCGGGCCCGGTCCACCCGCCCCCGGTCCCCATCCGTATCCCGGTCCAGCGCAGGAACCTCCGCCGCATGCCCCGTACCCTCTCGCCAGTACCAGCGATGAACCGGCAAACACGACTGCCAGAACAATTGCCATCATTACTATGCTTTTCCTTGTTGACTTCATTGATTTCCTCCACTTGGTTTTTGATGTGTCTGTTAAAACTTTTCCTTTGCTGTGTTAGTCGCATGCCTTCTCAGAAAGGTTACAAAGAAAGATGTCTTGCAATAATTTTGAGAGATTATATAGTGTTCATTCCCGCATTTTCGGGTCGGAAAACTTTTTTGTAACAACTTGTAGCATTGAAGCGACTATACTAAAACACAGTCTGAATAACGCGTGTATAAGGATGGGGGATGAAACATCGGGTTCTGAAAACATTTCTGTTGATCGTCGTCGCGATTTCTTTTTTGTCGTCATGCAATCCTTTCAGACCACCCGTAAGGAAATCACCGGCAGGCGAAATGCCCCGGACCTTTTCCCTCTATCCGTCCGGACCCGAACGGCAGGAACGCTGGTGGCAGGAGTTCAACGACGGGGAGCTGAACGCACTGATCGGGGAGGCCCTCTCCGACAGTTTTACGCTTAAAGAGGCCTGGGCACGCCTCAATCAAGCAAAGGCCCTGGCGGTTCAGTCGGGAGCCTCACTCTATCCAGGCCTGTCCGCAACCGCAGGCCCTTCCTACAAACGCCAGCGGGCGAAGAACACCTCCGGCAACCTGACAACGATATCCACCGAGACCTATTCCCTGGGTCTGACTACCAGCTACGAACTGGACCTGTGGGGCCGGATTCGCTCCGAGCAGGAGGCAAAGATTCTCGATGCGACCGCGACCCGTGAAGATCTTAACGCGGCCGCCATGACACTTGCCGCCGAGGTGACTGAGAACTGGATAAATATCATTTCACAGAGAAGACAGATGCAGATCCTGAACGAGCAACTGGGCATCAATACAACCTATCTTGAACTGATAGAACTTCGGTTTCGCAAAGGAATGGTGTCCGCCCTTGATGTCTACCAGCAGCGACAGGTGGTCGCGCAGGTTCGGGCGCAGATACCTCTCGTCGAAGAGCAGGAGCAGATTCTGATGCACACGCTGGCCCTGCTGCTCGGGAAACCGCCCCGGACAACGCTCGCGATCAGCAGAAGCACGCTGCCGGAACCATTCGAGATCCCGAAGACGGGCCTCCCCGCGGACCTTCTGGCCACCCGGCCGGATGTACGGGCGGCGGGTCTGAAATTGCGTTCGGCGGACTGGCAAGTCGCGGCGGCGCGCGCGAATCGTCTCCCCACTATCAGTTTGACCGCAACGGCGGTCTACCAGGCACCCGATATCGGCTTGCTCTTCCACAGCTGGCTGACCAATCTCGCCGCGAACCTGACCGCCCCGCTTTTTGACGGAGGACAGCGTGCGGCGGAGGTGGACCGCCTGCGGGCGGTTGCCGATGAGAATCTCTCCGCCTACCGGCGGACGGTCTACACGGCGATCAAAGAGGTCGAGGACGCACTGATCACCGAGGAGAAGAGGCGCCGGCATATCGATGCCCTCAAGGCGGAGATTGAAGCGGCCGGTCGTGCGCTCGATGAGGCCCGAGAGCGCTATCTCAAAGGAATCGACGATTACCTGCCCGTCCTGACACAACTCCTCAAGGTCCAGTCCCTCGACGTGGATCTGATCAAGCGGCAGGCCGAATTGCTGATCGCCCGTGTGGCGCTGTACCGCGCCTTGGGCGGGACATGGGCCGACAAGCTGACCCCCGGCGGCAGCATGAAAGCGGGAGAACCAACGAAAACTTCCAGCAATGACAAAGGGTAAAATTTCCATGGAAAAACAGGAAAGAACAAGCGAATCACCGGCGGATCGGGCCGCATCATCCGGCGAAGGACGAATGGGCAAAAAGATCGTGATGCCACTTGTGGTTCTCGTGATCGCTGTCGTCGTCGCGCTCTACATCGGCAGCACCGCCCCCAAGGCGCGCAAAACCCCTCCCGTGCGGGAGGCTCCCCTGGTGGAGACTCTGCCGGCCCGGCACACATCGGAGCAGGTCATAGTCCCGGCGATGGGAAGCATCATCCCGGCCCGTGAAATCACGCTCAAGACACGTGTGGCCGGAGATATCGTAAAGATCAACCCCCGATTCACGGAAGGCGGACACCTCAAAGCGGGCGAGCAGATCCTGAAAATAGATGATCAGGACTATCGTCTGGCCGTTGCAGAGCAGCACAGTCAAGTTGTCAGCGCCGAGTATGCCTTGAAGCTGGAGCTGGGGCGTCAGGATGTCGCCCAGCGCGAGTGGAAACTGTTGGGCGGCGGCGGGGCGGAAAAGGCACCGGATTCGGAACTGGCCCTGCGTAAACCCCACCTTGAAAAGGCGCAGGCTGATCTCGCGGCGGCCCGGGCCACGATGGAACGGGCCAAGCTGGATCTCGCCCGTACCACCGTTCGCGCCCCCTTTAACTGTATCGTACGCACAAAGATGGTGGATCTGGGATCCCACGTCTCTTCCCAGGACCAGCTCGCGGAGCTGGTGGGAACGGACGAGTACCGGGTGCGGGCATCCGTACCGGTCGACCGCCTCAAATGGATCTCCGTCCCCCGCGGCGGGGATGATCAGGGATCGAAGGTGCGTATCCTCTACGGGAACGGGACCGGATATGAGCGGCGGGGCACCGTCGTCAAGCTGCTGGGAGACCTTGAGGATGAGGGCCGGATGGCCCGCATAATGATTGTGGTAATCGATCCGCTCGACCTAACATCCCCGGAAAGCAACAAGCCACCCCTTCTGATCGGCGAATATGTCCGCGTCGAGATCGAGGGGCCCGAACTGAACGGTGTCGTTGCCCTCCCCCGAACCGCCCTGCGGGATGGCAGGAGCGTCTGGATGGTCAGCAATGACAATACCCTCGACATACGGGACGTCGATATCGTCTGGCGGGGAAAAGAGACCGTATTGATCAAAAACAGTCTGGCCGACGGCGAACGGATTATTATTAGCGATCTTTCGACCCCGATACAGGGGATGAAGGTCATGGTGAGCGAGCCGGCGGGCGTAACCGCGGTGACGACGCCTGAACCCAAGAAACAACAGTAATTGCAGATAGAAACGATAGAGACGATGACGAATAGAAAAACCGAAAAACGAGGGCCCCTCGCCTGGATGGCTGGCAATTCCGTTGCCGCAAATCTCCTGATGCTCGTCTTTCTTGTGGGCGGATTCATCTGGGCCCTGCAGATCAAGCAGGAGGTGTTTCCCCATTTCGATCTGGATTTTGTAAACATTACCGTTTCTTATCCCGGGGCGAGTCCGGAAGAGATTGAGCAGGGGATCATCCTTGCCGTTGAGGAAACGGTTTCGGGCCTGGAGGGCATCAGCGATATTACCTCAAGCGCACGGGAAAATTCCGGATTCGTGCAAATCGAAATGCTTGAGGGGTATAATATCGAGAAACTGGCCCGTGATATCCAGAGCGAGGTTGACCGTATTACCTCCTTCCCCGATGAGGCCGAAGAACCGCAGGTGGAAATCGTCTCTCATCGCCGACAGGTTATATCACTGGCCCTTTATGGGGATCAGGATGAGCGGATACTCCGGGAAAAGGTTGAAGAGTTCCGGGATAAACTCCTCCAGGACCCGGAGATCACGCAGGTAGAACTGTCGGGGGTCCGTGATCTGGAGATCAGTATCGAGGTCCCCCAGGATAGGCTGCGGGCCTATAACCTGACCCTCGACGATGTCGCGACAAAGATACGGCAGTCAGCTGTCGAGCTCCCCGGAGGGGGTATCAAGACCGCCGGCGGCGAGATCCTGATACGAATGACGGAGCGCCGCGATTACGGAGAGCAGTTCGCCCGGATACCCATTATCTCCTCCAGCGACGGCACCCAGGTCCTGCTTGAGGATATCGCCACGGTGATCGACGGATTTGAGGATACGGACACCTACGCCACATACAACGGTAAACCCGCCATGATGATCGACGTCTACCGCGTGGGCGATCAGACCCCTCTGTCGGTGGCGGATGCCGTTATGAAACATGTGGAGGAATGGCAACAGACCTTGCCGCAGGGAATCAGCATCGACATCCTGAGGGACCTGTCAAACGTGTACCGCCAGCGGCTGACCATGCTTCTGAACAACGGCTACATGGGCCTCGCCCTGGTGTTGATACTGCTGGGTTTGTTTCTGGAGGCACGTCTGGCCTTCTGGGTGACCATGGGGATCCCCATATCCTTTCTCGGCTCAATCCTCTTCCTACCGCATTTCGGGGTCACCATCAACATGATGTCGATGTTCGCCTTTATCGTGGCGTTGGGGATCGTCGTGGACGATGCCATCGTGGTGGGGGAAAACATCTATACCTACCGTGAGAAGGGGTATCCCTTCTGGGAGGCGGCCGTTGAGGGTGTACGCGAGGTGGCCATGCCGGTCACGTTCAGCATACTGACCAACATCGTGACCTTTTCCCCCCTCCTCTTTGTGCCGGGGATTCCCGGAAAGATCTTCAAGGCGATCCCCGTTGTCGTGATTGTCGTCTTCGTTATTTCTCTGGTGGAGAGCCTCTTTATCCTTCCGGCCCACTTGGGACATCGGAGCGAGAAGCCCGACCGGGCAGTTATGGCATGGCTGCACACAAGGCAACAAAACTTCAGTAACCGGTTCAGCCGGCTGGTCAGGAAACGGTACGGCCCCTTTCTGGACCGTGCCCTCGCCTGGCGGTACCTGACAATCGCCATCGGGCTGGCGATCCTGATCCTCACACTGGTTTATGTGAAAAGCGGACGGATGGGAATCACCCTGATGGAACGAATCGAGTCGGACTATGCCCAGGCGGAGGTCGCTCTCCCCTACGGGTCAGCAGTGGGAAAAACCGAGGTGGTACAAACAGCCCTGATACAGGCGGCACGAAAGATCGCCGACAAAAACGGAGGAGAGAAACTGGTCAAAGGCATCTTCTCCCAGATCGGTACCACAGTCAATGGAACGGCGGGCAGCCATACCTGCCGGGTGCGTGTCTACCTCACCCCGGCCGATGAGCGCCCTCTGGAAACGGGCGATTTTGTGAAGGCCTGGCGCCGGGAGGTCGGCTCGATTGCCGGTCTGGAAACCCTCGTATTCAAGTCTGATGCCGGGGGACCCGGTTCACGGGCCGCGATGTCCATCGAGCTGAGCCACCGGGATCTGGAGGTCCTGGAGGCCGCCGGAGCGGAACTGGCCGAGGCGTTCAGCTATTTCCCCAAGGTCAAGGATATCAACGACGGGTTCGCCCCGGGGAAACAGCAGATAGATTTCACTGTTCGCCCCGAGGGGAGGGCCCTCGGACTGACCGCCCGGGACGTGGCCGGCCAGGTGCGCAACTCCTTTTACGGGAGTGTGGTTCTGCGTCAGCAGCGGGGCCGCAACGAGGTAACCGTCATGGTGCGCCTCCCCGAGACTGAGCGCGCGTCGGAGTATAACCTTGAGGAACTGATGCTCAGGACACCGACCGGCCAAGAGGTCCCTCTGCGGGAGGCGGTTACCATGAAGCGGGGTCGGGCCTACACAGAGATAAACCGCAGAGGCGGGAGGCGTGTCATTACAGTAACTGCGGATATAAATCCCCCCAGCGAGGCGGGCCGCATACTGAACACACTCAAGGCGGAAACACTGCCGGAACTGAAACGGAGGTACGCGGGCCTCAACTACGGGTTCGAAGGACGTCAGGCGGATCTTTCGGACAGCCTGAAGAGCCTCTTTATGGGGTTGATGCTGGCCATGTTGGTTATATATGCCCTCCTTGCCATACCCTTTAAAAGTTATATCCAACCGCTGATCATCATGGTGAGTATCCCCTTCGGGATCGTAGGGGCGATCTTCGGCCACCTTCTCATGGGGTACGGCCTCAGTATAATGAGCCTGTTCGGTATCGTGGCCCTTTCAGGGGTGGTGGTCAACGATTCGCTGATTTTGATCGATTTTGCCAATCGTCAGCGGGCACAGGGCAAAAATCTGCACGATGCGATTCACACGGCCGCGATCAGCCGTTTCCGCCCGATTCTGCTGACATCACTGACGACATTCGGCGGGTTGACCCCCATCATGCTTGAAACCTCGCGGCAGGCCCGTTTCATGATTCCCATGGCCATTTCACTCGGCTTCGGGGTCCTCTTCGCGACCCTTATCACCCTGCTGCTGGTGCCCTGCTTCTACCTGGTGGTTGAGGACCTGAGGTTAAAAAGAAACTCCGGCGGGCTAGCGCCCGCCGGAGCGAGAGAATCCACTGATGTAACAAAGTAAAAAAAACGAAGTAGGTAAAGAAATGTCCTGTCAGGCCCTTAGTTTGCGGGCCTCTTGTCCTTAATTTTTCCCAGCCGTTTTCCCACCCAGTCTTTCAGTCTGTCGCCGATAGAAGGCTTTTTGAACGTGAGCTTTGTTTGCGCCGTCTTATCGGAACTCATGGACGTGACTTTGGCGGTATAGACACCGGCCGGAATGGGCGGTTGGGTAATAATAACAAACTGTTTATATTCTCCATCAGCTGTGTACGTGCCGCTGACGTTCCCCTTCAGAATTCCGGTGATCTTCGCGAGTTTTCCTATCGGGGCGGTAAATTTGCCGTCGGCATCGACTTTTCCGTCAGCTACAACCACCTCGGTTTCATCAGGGCCAAACACCGTTACGAATACGGAATCTTCAGGTGCGAATCCAACTCCCCCAAAAACAATTTTTTCTTTCAACAATGCAGCAGTACCGAGACTGACGGATTCGGGGTTCACAATCAACTGGGAACCCGAAATGTCAGAATTAAAGGTTTGTGGCCCAGTCGAACAACCGGCAAGCACAAACCCCCCCGTCACCCCCAAAAGTCCCACCAGAAACAAAAACCCCAAGAACCTGCTTTTATGAGTACTCAACATGTACGATCCCTCCCTGTATTAGAATTTTTTTGCAGCATGATGATGTACGATATGGTGCTTTTATCGATATGTGGATCTCTATCTCCCCGCAGTATATTTTTTTGTGCAATATTTTTCAAGAGGAAATCATCGCTTTCGGGCTCAAACCGTCTTTTTTTGACCATTTTAAGGCCGATCAGGCCTCCCGCAGACTGTCAGTATACACACAAAATCGATATCCCCTGCAGAAACGCCCTGCGCCAACCCGACCGGACGCCACCGGGGAAGTGCTTTTATTCTTAAAAAAAGGTTGACTTGTCTATAAACACGTATATAAAATGTATATAGTCCTTCCCGTATAAAAAGACAAACAAGGATCTGTCATGTCGATAAAATACGCAATTCTTGGACTCCTCAATTATTCGAATATGCACGGGTACCAGATCAAAACGCATATCGAACGGAATTTCGGCCATATGTGGTCGATTAATTTCGGACAGGTGTATCCCAGTCTGAAAAACCTGGAAAAAGAGGATCTCATCCATATGGTTGAAGTCGCGCCGTCGGAAAATGGCGGTCCCCGTAAAAAACTGTATTCGATAACAGAAAAGGGAACAGACGAATTTTCACGGTGGCTCGCCGAATTTCCCGAGAAGCCTATACTCATCAGGGATCTATTCCTGCTCAAGTTCGCATTCTTCGGATTCGGGGGTGATGAGCGGGCCATAGAGATTATAGACCGGCAGATAGAACTTTATGAGGCTCAACTAAAGCAACGGCAGGTAAATCGCAAAAGATGGGAGCAGCAGAACCTGTATGTCCGACTCATGATCGATCTCGGCATAACCCAGATAGAGATGTATCTGGAATGGCTCCGCCATGCCCGCAGCGAAATTGAAAAACAACTCACAGGGAGTAGTTCCGTAAAAAGTACAGCATTTTTATGATTACCAGCTTCAGAAGGGGGGGATCATGGAGTTTAGCGGCCTTACTCTTGTCACCGGCGCGGCCGGGTTTATGGGGAGTCACCTTGTTGAATTTCTTGTCCGAAAGGGCATCCGCGTAAGGGCTTCCGCCCGTCCCCGAAAGGACACGTCATTTTTCGACCGTCTGGGCGTCGAATATGTCGCTGCCGATCTTACAAAGCCGGAAACACTGCCCCGGCTCTTTGAAGACGGCGTCGATCGGGTCTTCCACCTCGGGGCAATCTGTAATTTTTCCACACCCTATGAATCCCTCCGCCCCACCAATGTTGACGGCGTCAAACAGATCACCGACCTCGCGCTGAAAAACGGCGTCAAGCGCTATATCCACGTCGGTTCCAGCAGCGTGTACGGCTATTATCGAGGGATGCCGTTTCAGGAAGACAGTCCCCGCGACCCGCAGGATTCCTACGGGAGGAGCAAACGCGACGGCGAGGATGTCGTCTGGGGCCGCATCAAGGAAGGTCTTCCGGCGACTATCACGCGGCCGTGCACCGTATACGGGCCGCGCTGCAATGACGGCGCGGGCAAGGCCTTTTCACGCCCCTCCAGCATCAGCGCGATCCCGGGAAGCGGCACCCAGCTTCTTTCCAACGTCCGGGCGGAAGATGTGGCCGCCGCTGTCTACCACCTCTCGTTCATCGATGCCACCATCGGGCAAGCCTTCAATCTTGCCGAAGACACCCATCCGACGCTGGAGGAAGCGCTTGTGATCGCCTCTAAGACCTTCAGCACCAAGCCGCCGAAGCTGCACCTGCCTCTCTGGCTGGTGAAGACCGTTGCGCGGGTGGACGGCTCGGTATCGGCGCGCAAGGGGCAGATACCGGACCTGGAGCTGGACGCGGTACGGTATCTTTATGATGACTATGTGGTCGATAACAGCAAACTGAGTGCGACGGGATACCGGATGATCTATCCGGATTTCAAAGAATCCATGAAGCAGATGGGAGAGTGGTATCACGCGGAGGCAGAGAAAAACAGATCCGCATAAATAAATGGGAGGTGCAGGTATGGGACAGGTTGTAGTCATTACCGGATGTGGGGATGGAATGGGGCGTCACGTTGCCAAAATGCTTGCAGCTACGGGCCATTCCGTGGCGGGCTTTGACGTCGATTCCAAGGGGATAGCCTCTCTTGTGGAGGAGCTGAAGGAAATCGGCGGTGATCATCTGCTCGAAACGATCGATATCACCGACCGACCAGCGATCAAGACATTCTGTGATCGGGTCCTGGCCCGGTACGGGCATGTCGACACGGTGCTTTCGAATGTGGGGATCGGGTTCTTCAGTCCCTTTGAGGAGGTAAATCTCGAGAAGGCGCTCCAGTGCCTCGAGATCAATGTCATAGGGGCGGCCGCGATCTTTCAGGCCTTTATCCCCTCGATGCGGGAACAGGGGTCCGGTAAGCTCATCGCCATGTCGTCGCTGGTGGGGCGCATTCCCTTCCCCTTTGAATCGATATATTCCGCGAGCAAGTTTGCCGTTACGGGGATGATGCTCTCGCTGAAGTATGAGGTGGAACCGTTCGGCATACAGGTGGCCCTGATCGAACCGGCGCAGGTTTCCACAAGCTTTGCGGCCAAGATCCACGTACTGCCGCCCGAAGGTTCCGTCTACCGGGATCGGGCCCGGCGGTTTATCGAGCGGGACGACGATCTCATCAAAACGGCGCCCACGCCACCCTTCGCGGCCAAGAAGATCATGAAGATAATAGAAGCGAAAAAGCCGCCGTTGTTCAACCAGATCGATTTCATGAGCACCTTTTTCCTGTGGATCAACCAAGTCCTCCCGCGGTCGATACGGGACGCGATTCTGGTTAACCACATGAATATTAAAGTATAGGCATGAAAAAGGATTCAAGGGGCCAAGGATTCAAGTGAAAACATTTAAAAGTCCATCACCGGAACCCTCGGTCCCTGGAACCCTCGAACCCTATTTTCATATTAAAGTCTGACATACGGGAGGTATGCCATGAACACCCAACAGGCACTCCGTCAACCCCCGACGCGATCCCGCGTCGACAGGCTCCGCTGGAAGATCATCGAGGCGCCCCAGGAAGTCTGCGTAGAGCGCGCCCGGTATCTCACCGAGGCGATGAGGTCCCACTGGGACAAGCCTCCGTTCACGCGGATTAGCCTCGCCTTCGAGCATATCCTTAAAAACATAAGCGTTATCATCCGCGACGACGAGATCATTGTCGGGTGCCGCACATCCAAGCTCAAGGGGGCTCCCCTCTTTCCGGAAAACAAATCGTTGTGGATTGAGGGAGACCTTGAAAATTTCGATACACGGGCACTGCAGAGGGCACTGATCACACAGGAAGAAAAGGATGAACTTACCGCAAACATCCTTCCCTACTGGAAAGGGAAGACGGTGGAAGAACGTATGCAGAAGTTCATGCCGGAAGACATCCTGGACGACATGGACAAATACATCTTCACCATGATGCTCGAGATCACCTACGGGATCGGCCATTTTACCATGAACCACGAGCGGGTACTTGCCCACGGACTTCTCGGCGTCATTGACAATGCCAGCCAAACGCTGGCGGGTCTCTCCCCGGAAGAGAAGGATGGTGAGAAAGGCCTTTTCTACGACGCGGTGATTCGATCCTGCAACACCGTTATCTCCTTCGCGAGGCGCTACAGCGAGCTCGCGCATGCAATGGCCGGGGCCGAGACCGATCCTGAACGTGCGGCAGAGCTTAGAGAGATTGCCCGCGTATGCGGCCGTGTCCCCGAACACCCGGCCGAAACGCTCCACGAAGCGATGCAGAGCCTCTACTTTATACACCTGGTCGCCCAGATCGAATCGGGGGGAAACTCCATATCACTAGGCCGGGTCGACCAGATTCTCTACCCGTACTACCGGAAAGACATTGAAGCGAACCGAACCTCCCCGGAGAAGGCTCGGGAACTGGTGGCCATGCTTTTTGTCAAGGTAAACGAAATCTGGAACGTCCTCGAAGAGGCCTTCATCCCCGGCGGCGAAGGGACCGAGGGGAAGACGACGCAGAACGTCACCGTGGGGGGCGTAGGGACCGACGGGAAGGACGCGACGAACGACCTGAGCTATATCGCCCTGGACGCATACGCCGATGTGAGAACCGTGCAACCCGATTTCGGCGTCCGGTTCTCCCCCGATTGCCCCGCGGAGCTAATGCGCCGGGCCGTCGACTACGACCGCGATGGCGTCCTGATGCATCTTTTCAATGATGAAACTATTGTCCGGTCGCTGGTACGGGGAGGCCACACGCTTGAAGATGCCCGGGATTACGGCATAGTCGGCTGTCTTGAGCCGAATGCGCAGGGGAAAACCTTCGCGTCCACCTTCGCGGTGCAGTTCAACGGCATCAAATGCCTCGAATTTGCCCTCTCCAACGGGGTCGACAACATCTTCGGCTACCCGAGCGGGCTCGAAACGGGGGACCCCGCGGGGTTCAAGAGCTTCGATGATGTCTGGAACGCCTACGACCGGCAGATGCGCCATTTTATCAGCCAGATGGTCCGGGGAATGAATGTCTTGGACCGAGCGATCGCCGAAACCGTTCCTTCTCCCTTTGCGTCGGCAATGGTCGACGGCTGCATGGAGAAGGGCATGGACCTGACCAGGGGGGGCGCAGTCTACAATTCAACGGGCGTGCAGCTCATGGGATTTGCAAACGTGGTGGACAGTCTGTACGCGGTGAAAAAAACAGTCTTCGACGATAAACGGTTTACCATGGCCGACCTGACCGAATGGTTGTCCGAGGACTGGCAGGATGCCGAGGACAAGCGCGCGTATTTTCTGAACCGCGTTCCGAAATATGGGAACGATAATGACGATGTCGATGCGCTGGCCTCCCGGGTGATAGACCACTACTGCGATGTTCTATCGGAACACCGTAACTTCCGGGGAGGCGCATTCTGGCCGGGGATATTCTCCGTCGGGTTTCATATAACAATGGGCGCTTTTACCGGCGCGACGTCTGATGGTCGTTTCGCGGGAGACGTGCTCGGAAACGGCATCACGCCGACGACGGGAAACGCCGTATCGGGTCCGACCGCGATAATGAATTCCGTGGTGAAACTTCCTGTAGAGCGGGTGTTTAACGGCACCAATCTTAATATGCGCTTTCAGGGGAAACAGATCAGCACGGAGAACCTCACAACCCTTATCAATACCTATTTCAGGTGTGGCGGCACGCAGGTGCAGTTCAACATGGTGGATTCGGCAGTCCTCAGGGAGGCACAGCGGCATCCTGAGAAACACCGTGACCTGTTCGTTCGGGTCAGCGGCTATTCGGCGGCATTCACCGGTTTGAGCGAGATAGCCCAGGATGAGATCATAAGCAGGACCGAGTTCGAGCTGCGCCCATAAGCGGAGCCACCGCGGCGATCAGTCCGGGTTTTGCCGGAGACAGTATCATAATACGTAAAGGAGGATGGGAATGAGTCAATACTATAAGGACACCGAGGATCTTTACAAGATATACGGATACTTCCTGGACAGGGTATTACGGGACGAGAAGATCGGCACGAAGATGCGCAAGGCGGGCATCATTATAAAATTCATGTATACAGACCCGGACGCCGAGATCACCATCGACCTGAAGAATCCGCCTGCCAAGGAAGGATATTACGGCACCTTCTATCTGGGACCGTGCGACCTCAAGGCGGATGTCTGGTCCAAGCAGCCGGCCGATCACTCACACCGGTTTTGGCACGGCCTCGAAAATCCGATCGCCGGTATCACCAAGGGGATCATCAAGCAGGGCGGGAAGGTAACCGCCATGCTCAAGCTCTTACCGGTGATCAAGCCGGCGTTCCGACTCTTTCCGGTGGCCCTTAAGGAAATGGGTCTGGATGATCTGATTGTATCAAAGAAATAAACTGACCCGCCGCAAGTAGCGGGGCATTGAAGGTATTTCGTCATGCCGGACTTGATCCGGCATCCAGTACGTTCTTCTCCGGATACCGGCTTTCGCCGGTATGACAGATGAGCGACAAAGCGTCGTTGACGAAAAAACGAAGGGATACGGACATGAATGGCAACACTGGACGGATTGCCGACATCAACCTCACCACGAGGACAGTGGGTATTCTTGAACTGCCCGAGGAGACATACCGGCGCTTTATCGGCGGCAGCGGACTCGCGGCCAAGGTCTTCTGGGACCGGGCGGATTTCTCCGCTGATCCCCTCTCTCCCGAGGCACTTTTTATCCTTATGAACGGACCTCTGACGGGTATCAAGCTTTCCGGCGTGAGCCGCATGAGCGCTACCGCGCGGTCGCCCCTTACCGGAGGACTCGCCGAATCCTCCTGCGGCGGCTATTTCGCCCCCGCCCTGAGGCTGGCCGGGTACGACGGCCTGGTTATTTCGGGAAAGGCCGAAAACCCGTCATATCTGCTGATCGACAGGGAAACAATAACCATAGAGAACGCCGGGCCCCTCTGGGGCAAAGGCATCCTGGAGAGCACCGCCGATCTGCAGGAGACATACGGGAAGAAGTCGACATCTCTCGTGATCGGACCGGCCGGCGAGAAGAAGGTCCCCTTCGCCTGTGTCCTCAACGAGGCCCACCATGCCTTCGGGCGATGCGGCATGGGTGCCGTCATGGGCTCGAAATACCTGAAGGCTCTCGTGATGAAACCGGGAACGGGGGATCTTCCTCTTGCCGATCCGGAACGGATAAAATCGCTCATTAAGGAACTCACCCCGCGTATAAAGGATTACATTATCTCCCAGGTGCTCCATGACTTCGGTACTGCTGGAAACCTGGAAGGCCACATGTACGAAGGGGACGTGCCGATACGGAACTGGACCTCCAACTTTAACGAGGACATGGCCGACGCCCTCACGGGAAGCACCTTATCAGAACGGTTCCTGAAAAAAACCGCCACTTGCGCCTACTGCGCGGTGGCTTGTAAGAGAATCGTACAAATAGACGAAGGACCGTTCGCCATTTCAGAGGGGCCGGGGCCGGAATACGAAACCGTGGCGGCCTTCGGGAGCCTCCAGGGCTCATCGGACCTGGCCGCCGTCTGCAAGGCCGGCAGGATATGCAATGACCTCGGGATGGACACGATCAGCGCCGGAGCGACCATTGCCTGGGCAATGGAGGCCTACGAAAAAGGCCATCTTACCGATGAACAAACCGGCGGGATACCGCTGTTGTGGGGCGACATGGAGACGGTGGTGAACAGGATCCTCCCCATAATGGCATCACGGGAGGGCAAGCTGGGGGATTTGCTGTCCACGGGCAGCGCTGCTGCTGCGCGT
>Ga0075124_10000258_pt1 | contig 24814 bp, 20 predicted proteins | sample AntAceMetag02UKS_FD_69809 | JGI IMG/M metagenome (GOLD analysis project Ga0075124, IMG submission 69809) | Saline lake microbial communities from Ace Lake, Antarctica - Antarctic Ace Lake Metagenome 02UKS | ecosystem: Environmental > Aquatic > Non-marine Saline and Alkaline > Saline | place... | reverse complement strand
ATAGTGAATAGATATTAAATCCTGTGCTGTCATAGAAAGTTTCCTCTTTCCAGAAAGGAATCATAGAGTTGTATCCCATAGGCCACCGATATAGAATATATTCGGTCAAACTATCATTTGAATTATAAATGAAATCTTCACCTTCACTCATAATCCAATTGCTATCCAATGTTGGCATAAAGGATTGTCTCCATGAAGTGAGAAATCCATTAGAATTATAAGTAAATTCTCTTTTGACTCTATAATCCCACTTATTAATAACTGAATCAAATTCAGATATTTCAAATTTTACTAAGTTCTGATTTTTATCAAAACTGTAAATAGTCCTTCCTAATGAGCTTAATACTGTGTCTCCCCATGTGGAAAGAAAATATGCACTATCAAGTTTATATGAAGGATTTTTGTAACAGACACTTTGTTTTTTGTTAATAGCTGCGTTTTGAATTTGTGCAATTAGTGATTTGTATCTGTTATCTGGATTAAATTCTTTTGTATGCAATAAATTATGTGATTGATTATCTAGGTTTTTATTTTTATAACTTGCTATTGATTGCTTTCCTGAAAACTGTGATGGATTAAAAGGGTTTTTATCAGATATTTGAGCATTAGAAATTAAAGCAATTAAAATGAATGATGTTAATGCCAATAATTTGTTCATAATAGTAAATATTAATTAATGATTATTAATTATATCTCAAAGATATAAAAAAAGCCAACTTAAAAAAAGCTGGCTTCAATAAAAATATGTATTTATTTTTAGTTTCTGCCGATATTATTTAAATCGTCACAAGCAGTTTTTAATCTTTCAATCATCGAAACTTGTCCTTCTCTCAGCCATTTTCTTGGGTCGTAATATTTTTTGTTTGGCTTATCTTCGCCATCAGGATTGCCTATTTGAGTTTGCAAATATTCTTTATTATTTTCATAATAATTTTTCACGCCTATCCAAGTTGCCCATTGAGTATCGGTGTCAATATTCATTTTTATAACACCATAAGAAATTGCTTCACGAATTTCATTTTTACTTGAGCCTGAACCACCGTGAAAAACAAAAGAAACAGGTTTTTCGTCAGTGTTAAATTTATTTTGAATGTGTTTTTGGGTATTGTTTAAAATTTTTGGTTCAAGTTTAACATTGCCCGGTTTATAAACTCCGTGAACGTTTCCGAATGCAGCAGCGATAGTAAATTTATCACTAATTTTCATTAATTCTTCATAAGCGTAAGCAACTTCTTCGGGTTGCGTATAAAGTTTAGAACTTTCAATACTTGTGTTATCAACTCCGTCTTCTTCACCACCGGTAACACCTAATTCAATCTCAAGTGTCATTCCGATTCTACTCATTCTTTCAAGGTATTTTTTAGAGATTTCAATATTTTCTTCTAAAGTTTCTTCTGAAAGGTCAAGCATGTGGGAGCTGTATAAAGGCTTTCCGAATTCTTTAAAATGTTTTTCGCCTGCATCTAAAAGTCCATCAATCCATGGGAGAAGTTTTTTTGCGGCATGGTCAGTATGAAGAATAACAGGAACACCGTAAATTTCTGCCATCAGATGAATGTGTTTTGCAGCAGAAATTGCTCCTGCAATCGAAGCTTTAAAATCGTCATTGTTTAGAGATTTTCCTGCATAAAAATGAGCTCCGCCATTTGAGAATTGTATGATGACAGGAGAGTTTACTTCTTTTGCAACTTCGAGAACTGCGTTAACAGAATCGCTTCCTACAACATTTACTGCCGGTAGCGCAAATTGATTTTCTTTTGCAATTCTGAAAATTTGCTGAATTCCTTCACCGGTAACAACTCCGGGAGAAACGAAATTTAATATTTTTTCTGACATAATTTTAATAGTTTAAAAAAATTTAATTTTGGAAAATTATTCTTCAAAATTAAATAAATTATATTGAAGGAATTCTATTTTATATAAAAATATTTGAGGTCGTAAGACTAAATAGTGCTTTTAAGAAAACTCATTATTTTAAACAATACCACATAGCGGTTGCAGTATTTTAGAGAATAATAATATAAAAACACGGAATCCTGCTGGTACTCGTTTTTAACAAGTCCCTTAAAAGACATTCTACTTTAATTCCAAGCTAGTTTGCCCGATTTCATAACCATCAACAAAAATTGCAATATTATATTTCCCCATCATTGCTGAAACATCTTTGTTTTGTTTATCCCAATTCATGCAAATATTTATTGACTGATTTCTATAATTTATAACTTTTTTTACAGAATATTGAAGCATTTCACCATTAAACATAAAGGAATAGATATTGTTTTTGCCCTTGGAAAGAATCATATTATCAGGTCTGGTAATTCTAATATACACTACTTTTTCTCCTCCTTCAGCTAATAAGTTTTGGCTAATAGTGAAACAAAGTTTAATCTTTTCAACTCTTGAAGCTTTATCAGTTTCTTGCTCTTTTTGCTTTCTTCCTTTTAAACGAACTCCTTTAGCAGAAATATTATATGCTTTTAACATTGAGGCTATTTCAACTTTTTCTGTCAGGACTTCTTTTTCTTTAACCAACTCAACTGTTTTGCCTTGTTCCGATCTATATTTTTTTGTTATTTTAATATTTTCTTCTTTTAGTTCTTTGTTAACAGTAAACAATGAATCTATTTGCATAACGTATCCCTGAGTGATTCCTCTTAAATAATCCAACTTTCGTTTAATTCTTCTATAGTCTGCCTGCGAAGAAATTAATTTTTTTATTTCTTCAGCTTTTGCTTGAATAACGCTATCTTTTGATGTTAGTTGATTTGAAATATCACCATATTCCATTTTAATTAATTTATGCTCAGAAAGCAAAGAATCTAACTCTGATTTTAGTTCAGTAGTAGTTTGTTCTTTTTCAACAGTAATTGTATTTACTTTTGTGAGGCTATGAAATAACAGACAGGATAAAACAATAATGATTAAGATTAAAATTATTATAATAATCCGATTACGTGATTTTTTTGATTTCTTTTCTGTTGAATCAATCTTTTCAGCATTTTTAACGAATTCTCTTTCCATTCTGTGATAATCTTATTTTATTGGTGAATAATAAGTTTGTTAGAAGCCAAAAACTTTTTTAAGTATGTCGGTAACTCTGGCAACCGGATCTGTTCTAATCTTTTTTTCTTCTTCGGCAATTTTTGTAAATAAACCTTCCATTGCTTTATCGGTAACATATTTGGCAAGGTCGGTTTCAATTTTTTGAGTAAAAGGGATTTTATTATATGTTGACATTATATCCGACCAATATTTTGTAACTTTTACTCTGTCTAAGGTTTGCTGAACTTTTGGTTTAAATAGATTAGATAATTGAACAGAAGTTTTGTCTTTAAAATAGTTTGTGGCAGCATTATCAGGACCCTGAAGAATTTGCTTAGCATCGGCAAATGTCATTCTTTTAATAGCATTAGAAAAAATGGGTGTTGCTTCTTTGACCGCTTCGCTTGCACCTTTGTTCATGTTGGCAACAAAATCATCAACCATTTTACCGGCACCGATTTGACGAAGTTTATCTTCAACTATCTTAGCTTCGGCAGGAAAAGGGATTTTAAGAGCAGGGTTGTTTAGAAATCCACCCTCCTGACTCAAAACGCCAACCGAATTACTTGTTCCGATGCTAAGAGCATCTTTTAAACCGGCAATTATATCTTCATTTGATAATGACGATGGGACTGTTGATGCAGAGTTAAGAACTTCTTCAAGAATATCACAACTGGAAAGTGTGATAATTGATATTAATAAAATTAATTTAATTTTTTTCATAATTTACAATTTTATAAAAAACACTACTTTTGTATATCTAATAATAATCAATTAAACGTAACAAAGTTATAAAAATTGAGTATAAAAAAACCATTGCAAATAAAAAAACAAATATATTAAATTTAAATTATAATAAAATTAAAAAAAGAATAATAAATGACTGAAGAATCTCAAATTTGTTTGGAATTAGCGGAAGAAGGTATGCAAAAAGCTATAAGTTTTCTTGAGCGTGAGTTGCATAAAATTAGGGCTGGAAAAGCAAGTCCTAGTATGCTTGAAGGTGTTAAGATTGATTATTATGGTGTGCTGACTCCTCTAAATCAGATGTCAAATATTAATACTCCGGACTCCCGTTCAATAATTATTCAGCCATGGGATAAAAATGTGCTTGACTTGATTGAAAAAGCAATTTTAGTGGCTAATCTTGGATTTAATCCCCAAAATGATGGAGCAATTATTAGAATTAATGTTCCGGCTTTGACCGAAGAAAGAAGAATTGACTTGGTGAAGAAAGCGAAAATTGAAGGAGAAAATGCTAAAATTAGTATTAGAAATGTTAGGCGAACGGTTAATGATGAAGCGAAAAGTCTCGAAAAAGATGGAGTTCCTGAAGATGAAGTGAAAAGAGTGCTTGCCGAAGTTCAGGAAATAACAAATTCTTATGTTACTAAAGTTGATAAAATAATTCAGGATAAAGAACAAAGTATAATGACAGTATAATTGAAGAGATTTTTAATGTTAATTTAAGAAATTCCTTCGGTGCAATTCCTACAAATATCAATTTCCTTTCTTGATTTTAAAAGTCTTTTACGAAACAATTTGTAATATGTGCCTTTCCAAATAGTGTTAAATTTTTCTTTGTTTAAATCTCCAAATTGATATTTAGCATCTTTGTCAAAGCAGCAAGGAACAACTAATCCATCATGGGTTATTACGCATCCTCTCCACATTCGCAGGCATTTATTCCTTAATTTGTTTTTGATTCTATAAACACCATCTTCTCCAATTTTATAGCGTGAATATTTTTCGTTGCGGGATATCATTTCGTAATTTTTTTCTATATCATAGATTTGTGCCGATTTGATTTCAACCTTATCTACTCTGAGTTTATTTCCTAACAATTTTATTTCTTCAATCTGGTGTTCATTATGTTTGAAAACAATAAATTGAATTATTATAAAAGGTGTGGAAGAATTTAATTTCTTTTTCCATTTAACTAAATTCTTAATTCCTGAAATTACTGTTTTGAAATTACCGTTTTTACGATATTTCTCATAGGTTTTTTGATCAGTTCCATCAAGAGAAATAATAATTTTATCTAATCCAGAGTTAATAGTTTTCTGTGCATTTTCATCGTTTAGAAAATGAGCATTTGTTGAAGTTGCAGTGTAGATTTTTTTTTCTTTTGCATATTTAACAAAATCAAAAAAATTCTTGTTAAGATAGGGTTCGCCTTGAAAATAAAGAATCAAATAAATCAAATTTTTATGAAGTTGATCAACAATCATTTTAAATGTTTCCGATTTAAGATTGCCTGTTGGTCTGGAAAAACTTTTCATTCCTGATGGGCATTGACTACAGGCAAGATTGCAAGATGTTGTAGGTTCAATTGAAACAGTATAAGGCATTCCAAGGTGAAAAGGAATTTTTAAAAAATTTGAAAGATGATAGCTAAAATAAATTTTAAGAATATTAAATGCTTTTAGAAAAGTTAAATTTGATAAAAGATTAAAAAAGTCTTTATATTGATTATTCATTATTTCTAAAACTCAAAAAGATAGAGCTACATTTTTGCGGTTATTTTTTTCACTAATTTGAATCTACTCAGGAATTGTCTTGCAATTATTCTGAACAGAGTATAAACAGGAATTGCTAAAATCATTCCTAAAATTCCTGCAATGCTTCCAGCCATTATTATAACAATGAAAATTTCTATAGGATGTGCCTTAACACTTTTTGAATATATTAGGGGCTGAAGCAAAATATTATCAATAAGATTTGTTACAACAAAAACACCGAGAATGCCTAAAACATAAGGCATTGTTTGAGCAAAAAAATCAGGATTCAAATTTGTTGCTGCAACGAGTATTGCACTGATTGTTGCTCCGATAACAGGACCGAGATAAGGAATAATATTAAATAAACCTCCAATAACTCCAATTAAAAGTGCATTATCAAGTCCAATTATTAAACCTCCTATTGTTAAAAGTGTAGCAACAGTAAAAACTTCCAGGCATATTCCTATAAAATATCTGCTAAGTAATCGTTTGCTTTCTGAAAGAATAAATGTCCCGTCTTCCTCATATTTTTCGGGAACAAAAATCATTATCCCATTATAAAACAGTTTTTCGTCTTTTAAAAAGAAAAATGTAATAAATAAAACTGCAAAAATTCCAATAAATAAACTTCCTGTTAAGCTTAATAAAGAATCGAGAACACTGTCAACATTTACAACACTAATCAACGAAAGTAGTTTTTCAGTAATTGTTGTTTCGAGATTTTCACTAATTATTCCATAGTTTGTTAAGAAATTTTCGATTTCACCAATAGGTTCTTTGAAACTTTCATTAAAAGATTCAATGTCAATTTCTGATAAGTTAGAAGCTTGGTTTGCAATTATTGGAACAAAAATATTTATGAAAACTACTATAATTAATATTATTGAAATTAACGCAAACATGCTGTTAAGGCTATGAGGAATTTTAAATTTTCCAATTTTTATTTTGTCTAAAAGTTTTATTAAAGGAAGGCCTATAAATGATAAAGCAGCTGAGATGATAATATATGCAATGATATTTGAAAAATACCATGCAAGAAATCCAATAATTAAAACTATTAGAATAATGATTAATATTCTGTTTGATTTTTTCATCTGTTTATATTTTTTATACAAATATAATTATATTGTTGAAATTTTATAATTTTAGTTTTTTTAATAAATCAATTTTTTAATGAAAAAGATTTTATTTAAACCAATAGGAATAGTCCATTCTCCTTTTAAAATACCTAAAGGTGTTCCGATTCAGCCATCAGCAGGAAAAAACTTTGAAGCAACTGTAGAAATTTATCCTGAATATGTTGAGGGACTAAAAGATTTAGAAGGGTTTTCTCATATAATTTTGCTCTTTCATTTACATCTAATCAAGCAATCGAAATTGAAAGTAATTCCATTTATGGATACTGTTTTACGTGGAGTTTTTTCTACACGAGCTCCCTCTCGACCTAATCCCATTGGATTATCTATTGTTGAGCTTCAAAAGATTGAAAATAATATTTTGTTTATAAAAGATGTTGACATAGTCAATGGAACACCTTTGCTTGATATAAAACCATTTGTCCCTGAATTTGATGCGAGAGAAAATACAAGAATTGGTTGGTTAGCAAACAGGAAAAAAGATTTATACCTGACAAGAGATGACGAAAGGTTTGTTTAAATCCCCTTAACTTACTTTCTTAAAATAATTCTGAATGTTGTTCCTTGATTAATCACAGATGATTTGACAAATATTTTCCCTTTGTGATAATTTTCAATGATACGTTCAGCAAGAGAAAGACCCAATCCCCAGCCTCTTTGTTTGCTGGTGTATCCAGGATTGAATATTGTTTTAAAATTTCTTTTATTAATACCTTTTCCTGTATCGGAAATGTCAATAAAGATATTTTTTTCTGCTTCTAAAATATTAATTGTAATTTTTCCTGTGCCACTCATTGCGTCAATAGCATTTTTACATAAGTTTTCTATTACCCATGAAAAAAGATGAGAGTTTAAAGGAGCAATAATTTCATTTTTTTCTTTAGAGTTAATTGCATAAAGAACTTTTTGTGTTGTTCTGGTTTTAATATATTGAACGGAATTTTTAATAACTTCAACAATATTTTCTTCAATTAATTTAGGAGTAGAACCTATTTTAGAAAAACGGTCGGTGATTGTTTCCAAACGAAGTACATCTTTTTTTATTTCGGATACAGTTTTTTTATCCACGCCTTTCATTTGTAGCAATTCAACCCATGCAAACATCGATGAAAGGGGAGTTCCAAGCTGATGAGCAGTTTCTTTTGCCATTCCAACCCAAACCTGATTTTGCTCCGATTTCCGAGCAATACTGAATAAAATATAAGCCACAAGTAAGAAAAGCCCTATTACAATAAATTGAATTATTGGATAATAAGTTAGTTGAGTTAATAAAAAGGAATCTTTGTAAAAAATATAACGTTTTCCCTGACCTGCAAGTTCAATTTCAATAGGAGTGTTTTCTGATTTCATGTCATCAATCAAATCAGAAATATATTTTGAATCTTTTACAAGTAAGGAATCAATATTTCCAAAAGCAATAATATCTTTTTTCAAACTATCGGTAACTATTACCGGAGCTGATGAAGAATTGTTAACGACTTCTGAAAAAAAGGATTCTATTAAGTCGTCAAGCACATCACGGAGTTCGGTAAAAAGTTTTGATTCTTTGTAGTAGATGATTTGCTTTTTAGAAGCATAGATTGGTTTATATTTTGTGAATTCTTTTTTCAATTCTCCTTCAAGAAACTCAACAGTATCTTGATTAAAATCGATATTTGCAGAAATTGATATTTTATCATTTTCGTCGGTTAAAATAACAGGGATAGTTTTATTTTCGGAAATAATATCAAGGTAAAGGGTTAGGTCGTTGGAGTTATCGGCATTTATCAAATATTTGTTGGCTCTTGCCCAAATTTCAACTCTTTTACGTTCTTCTGCTCGTATTTTTTTAAAGAAATTGTCAGTATAATTAACTAAATCGGCTTTTCTTTGAATTACATCAGCCCAGATTTGCACTTTTTCCCTTTCGTCTTGAGCAATTTTTTCCACCAATAAATTTGTGTACCATAAAGATGCAATTACAAAAAGAATTGCAAATAAAATCAAAATCCATTTCCAGCGTTTTTTTCTAGTATAAATTTTCATGGTTAAAATTGTAAGTTTTTAATTTCTTCGTAAAAAATTATAAAAATAAGATTTCTTGTCAACATATAAATCATTTTTATAATTCTTCTTTTTTATCGTCATCATCATCATCTTCGTCCCATTCAATGATAAATTTGCCTTCTTCCTGAGTTTTTATTTGTTGCTTTTCTTTTTCTTTTTTTATTGCTTTTCCTGATTTTTTCTTTTGAACAAAGGAAGTGTCCGATTTAAACAAACCAAATTCTTCGTTCAATATTTTTTTCAAATTAAGCTTTTCTTTTACAAGGTCTGTAACAATTTTTTTTGCTACTTCCTTTCTATCATATTTGAAAATAGGTTCATAGGCAGTTCCGGTGATAAGAATAAAAATTTTGGTTTTTCCGAGTCCGTCATCTTCAATTATACTAAATTCTTTGTTTTCTTTTTTTGCCATTTTTGCTTTGTTGGCAAGGAGTTCCGACATCAATATTTGTAAATGATAATTGATTTTGTTGTCAAAGGAATGAGTTCCGGAGCCTAAAATATTTATAACATTTGATTCTATTTCCATTTTTGGAATTATCACCATTTTGTTTTTTATCAGAATTTTGTTTTTCAATGTAGAAAATAAAATCTTAGAAAGGTCATCAACTTTTAAAAATTTTGATAATTCATACATAGGAGTATAATTATTTAATTCGCCATTTTTTATGATGATGTCGGCTTCGGATGCGATGCTGTTAAGGTCGCAAATTAATGAGGAACTCCATGTTCCTGAAAATTGTATATCGGCACAAAAAACACCTTTCAAATGTTTATCGGTTATATTATCTTGTCCGAAATTTTCAAATTGATAAAAAAATTTTTCTACATCAACATCAGAGATTTTCCCATCGCAACTAATTATTAATTTATCTTTTTGAGAGCCATCGATAATTCCTTGTGCTGTTGTGTTGCCATCCATTGATGAAAAAGAAATTTTGTGAACAAACATCTTTTTGTTTTTCAACCTCAACTTTCCGGCAACTTTTGTTGCATCAAATCTTCTGAAATTTAATTTTTCAATATTAAAATTCAATTTTAAATCAAGATTTTCGGAGAATTCTAATTTGTAAATAGTATCAGATTTGTTTGAGACTTGCAACAATTCGTTCAAATCAATATTTTTAGCAACAATTTTTGCATCGATTTGCAAATTTTCATCCGGTAAAAAAATGAAAGAAAGCATATTTCTAAAATATCCTTTCATAATAAAATCGCTATTGGAAATTTCTCCTGACAATTTTTTTACAATTATATCATTATTGCTAAAAGCAAAGGAGCCATTAAAATTTTTATAGTTATTTGGGTCATCTTTTATCTTAAAATTAGCATCTGTCAAAATAATTTTTCCTGATGTTTTGCTGTCAATAAAATCTTTTACCGTAAAACCTTTCCCTTTATGAAGTTTGGTTTTGAAAGCTCCATTTAAAATAATCTTCCCCGTTAGCGAAGTGATGGTGTCGATTTCAAAGAAGAGAAGAAAATCTGATAGGTCAATGTCGGCTTTTGCTGTTAATTCAATCTCGGGATTTTCGAAATTATTTATTAATAAATTCCCGCTTATGTTTCCTGATTTTAGCTTCCCCGAAATATTGTTAATTCTAATATAACTGGATTTGTTTTTTTGAAGTTTTCCATTGGAATATTCAGCAGTAAAGACCAAATTTTCAATTGCTGTTGATGAATTTCTTTTTAAAAAATTACCATTGTTAATTCCAAAATTTGCTTTAATCTTAGGGATTTTACTTCCGCCAAAATTTCCTTGAATGTTTGTTGAGAAATAGAAATTTCCATCAGTTTTGTAATCCTCAAAATATTGTTGTTCTTTTTCAGGAAGTTCTTTTATGAAATTATGTAAATCTAAATCTACACCTTTAATCAAAAGGTCTAAATAAGTTAGATTATCTTTTTTAGAAATAGCTCCATTTACATCAAAATTAAGTTTATCAATACTCAAACTGCCCTTTTGAATTTTATAGTTATTTTGAATATTGTCAACACTTAGGATTAAATCTACATCAGCATTTTTTTTATGAAGAATAGTATAATTTTCAGATTTAATATAGTCAATAAAAAATTTTCCATAAACTGCTAAGGAATACTTTTCTTTTGAAAACTTGCCTTTAGAATAAGCGTTCCTGGCAACAAATTGATATTCCTGTTCGCTTGCAAAGTTTGTATAATTTATTTTTGAATTTTCAAGATAAATTTTTTGTAAGTCAAATGAAAATGATTTGTTTAGGCTATCGGGTTCGGGCTTCAAAATATGAAAATTATCAGATCCATTTTCATAAACGAGTAATTTTAAATCAGCATCGTTTATCTCAATTTTTTTTATAGAATAAGTATCTTTAAATAAATCGAAAATACTGAATTTGAAATAGATGTTTTTTGCTTTCAGCAAATTTCCTTTTATGCCTTTATCAATGGCATCTTTCATTACAACATTCTTAAATCTTAGCGAAGCATATGGGAATTTGCGTATTAAAGTAAGCTCAATTTTTTCGACCTGAACTTCAGAAACAATAAGTTTGTCAATTTCTGAGACTAAAAAATCTTTTACTTTATCTTCATAAAAATTACCAATAACAAAAGCAGCTCCGATTATAAGAGAGAAAAGTATAAGAAAGAATAATAATATTCTTTTTAAATATTTGAAGAAAATTTTATGCTTTTTCAAATCTTCCAAAATCTAATAATTAATTAAAACGGATTGCTTACAGGTGTTCTAACGTTTTTAGAATAATAATATTGAGTTAATCAAAAATAGATTATTTAATCATTTTAAGAAAACTAATTTCTTTTTCTGTTAAAAAGCGCCATTTGCCACGAGACAAATTCTTTTTAGTAAGGTTAGCGAAAGTAACTCTGTCAAGCTTTTCGATTCTGTAGTCCAAGGTTTCAAAAATTCGTCTTACAATTCTATTTCTACCGGAATGAATTTCAATTCCAACTTGTTTTTTGTCAATTTCGCTTTCTACATAGGATATGGCATCAACTTTAATATTACCGTCTTCAAGTTCGATCCCGTCAATTATTTTAATCATATCATTTTTAGTAAGGTCTTTATCAAGAAAAACATGATAGATTTTTTTCACTAAATGTTTAGGGTGAGTTAATTTTTTTGTTAACTCTCCATCGTTTGTAAATAATAGTAATCCACTAGTATTTTGGTCAAGACGTCCAACAGGATAAATTCTTTCTTGGCAGGCATTTTCAATAAGGGAAACAACAGTTCTTCTTTCTTGAGGGTCGTTCATTGTAGTGATATATCCCTTGGGTTTATTAAGAAGTATATATTTTAGAGTTTCGCCAAAAAGGACTTTTTTATTATATTCAACTTTATCTTTAAAAGAAACTTTGGTGCCAAGCTCTGAAACAATTTTTCCGTTTACTTTAATTTTTCCTGATTGAATAAGATTGTCGGCTTCTCTTCGTGAGCAAATTCCCGCATTAGCAACAAATTTGTTTAAACGTACTAAAGCGCTTTCGTCAAAATTCATTTTTTTAATATGATGTGGTTTGTGAATTTTCTTAGGTCTAGAAATCTCTGGTTTTTCAATGATAGGTTTTGGATTTCTTTTTTTGTTTTTATTTATAAATTTAGAAAAATCGCCTTGCTTTTTGGAATTTTTATTTAAAGGGTTGGATGTTTTCATTTGTATAGTTTGCGAAAAAATTAATTGTTAAAATTTAGTTTGTTTTAAAATCAAATGATTTTTGTAATTCGTTAATACTGTTAGTTTTTTTATTGATATTAATATTATTATTTTTCAAAATAATTTTTCTATTGTCAATTGTTTTCATAGACTGAGGAATTAGAAAAAATTCACTTAATAATTCCCAATCAATATTTCTTAAGGTAACAATATTGTTTAAATAAAAACTTACCCAAACATCTCCTAATTTAGAATCAGGTTTTATGTTAGACAATTTTTCTTCAGAGATTTTAACATAATTAAAATCTTTTTCAAATCCAATATATTGCCTTCCGAGTCTTTTTGCAGAAATAGCAGTTGTTCCTGTTCCTGAGAAAGGATCCAATACAATATCATTTTCGTCTGTTGTCATTAGAATTATTCTGTCTAATAAATGAATCGGAAGTTGGCAAGGGTGGGCATCCCTGTTTTTATTATGTTTTATTCTATGAATATCAGTCCATACATCAGAAATTAATGGACCAAAAGGATGTAATCCATTTTTTTTACCACCATAATCTTTTAATAGAAAGCCTTGTTTTCTATCTCTTTTATGAGGATGACGCAATTCGTAAATTTTTGAATCTTTAATTTTTTTTGTATAAAACAAAATGCCATAATGAGACGGTTGTAATGATTTACCCATAGGAGATGTTGGTGCTTCCCATGAAATCCAATGCTTAAAATGAGCTAATTTATTAAGATATGTAGTGTAATACGTCAACCATTTAGGAATATTATGTAAAAATATTGAACCAGTTGGTTTTGTAACTCTAACCATTTCTGATATCCAGTGTTCACACCAGTCTAAATATTCTTGAAATTCTAAACTATCTTTATAGCCATTATATTTTTTCTTTAAATTAAAAGGTGGGTCCGCAAAAGTTATATCAACCGAATTATCAGGAATATTTTTTAATAATTCCAGACAATCCCCTTGTGTAATTTTATTTATATAATTACTTAGCATTTTCTATTGCCTTATTTATAAAAATTTCAAATCGTTTTAATTCATCATTATGAAATGTAAAAACATCTTCATAAGCAGTTACCATTCTTTTTAAATCTCCCTTACGAACATACCAACCAATACCATCAACAAAACCAATAAATTTAGCTTTAGGGTAGTGTTCTTTGATTAAACTGTCAATTGAAATTTCTGTTTTTGATTTATCTCCTTGACCTGATGAAGTAGTTACTAGAAATGAGCTCTCGGCAATAATTATTGGATTTTTTTTATTTGGAATAATGAAATCCATCGTTCTTTTATTATCCGGGGCATTATCTATTAATTCATTCAAATCACCTGTTTCAAAAGGAATATTAAGCTTATCTAATATTTTTTTAACAAGAATTTCAGGATTGTTTTTCTTATTACCGGAATAGCTTCCTTTTTCTTTGTACCGTATTAAAGTATCTATCATTTCAGGTATTTCAAATTTAAGTTTTGAAATACTTAGTTTCTTTAATTCAAATAAAGGGATAGTATCAGCAAGGAAAGGAATAGATGCACCTTCAAAGAAAATATTTATTATGCCTTTCTTAAAATATTTATTCTTTTTAATCATTTTTAAAATGGTGACATCAGACCATTCATTTATGTTTTCTATTTTAATATCATTATACCACTTTTCTTTATTGACCAGTTTATTTAATTCCTGATTGTCAACAATTCTAATAATTGTAGTTAGCCTTTTAAGATATTCGTTAGAAAAACCAGATAAAGCTAACAAAACTCTCAATCCATTCTCTTTCTCAGAGATAAGTTCTTCAAAAATTTCTTTTTTCAATCCTTCTGTTTCAACACGGTTTTTGACATTTAATAATGTTTCTTTTAAAGAATTAATATATCCTTCATAGTCTTCTTCAAATTTTGGATTAAAGAAATAAAAGGTGTTTTTCTGAATTACAGTTTTAAATTTATCTTCTGTTATTTTTTTCATTTCTTTTTTATTTTTTTTCAAATATTAAAACATATTCTTCTTTCATAGTGTTTCGCATACCTTTAATTGGTTTTAAAATACTTTTTACTAGTTCTAAGTTATATTTTTTTGATGATTTAATAATTGTTTCCTCTAGTCTGATTCCGCCTGTTTGATTTGTGTTTGAACCGATAATCATTATATAATATTTTCCTTTTTTTAAAACCCTTCCTATTTCAGAGTTAAATTGGTCCATATCATTAAAATAATTTGTAAGCTTTTGGTCTTTTGTTTTTCCCTTTAGTCCAATCATTTTAGATTTTAATTCATTAGTATCGTAACCTAAATATTGCAATTGATCGATGTCATTTTCTACATAATCAATAGCAAATGAATATGGTGGTGATGTAATAACAGCATCTACTGAATTGTCTTCAAGTTCAATATTTAAAGCATCTGAATTTTTTAATATAGTTAATTTACCTAACTCAGATTTATTAAAATAATGATTGTTCAAAATGTTTTCTATTGTATCAATATATCTTTTTAAAACCTTTTCAAATAACTGTTCGTGATTAGATGTTTTTACTCTTTTTGAATATCCTAATGCGTCTAAATATGCCAATAATGCAAGATTGTATATTTTCTTTTTTTCTTCTTTAACTTTTGATATTTTATTAATTATATTTTTTTTATTGAAAAATTCAAATAGTTCTGATGAATTAAGATTAATCTCTTTTAATAAGTTAAAATTAATTTTTAAAGAATCATATTTTGTCTTAATCATTAACTGGCAAAATGGACTAATATCAATAGCTATAGAATTTATTCCCATTAGAGCAGCTTCAATATTTGTTGTTCCACTTCCTGCCATCGGATCCAATACTATTTCACCTTTTTTTATGCCAATAATATTCAAAAGTCCTTTAATTAACTGAGGATGGAATTTTCCTCTATATGGAAAAAGACTGTGTGTTGCATATCCGGTAGAAAATTGTCCGTTTTTAAAATATGCTTTTGTCGCTGCTGAATGATTTTCTGAAAGTGCATCTGATAAATCGGAATAAAGTAAAAAATGTTTAGAAAAATTTCCATTAACGGATTTTGTGTAAGCTGTTCTATCTAAAAATATATTTTCAGGTAATGTTGAATACTCTATATTAGCTAATTCCAATTCAAATAATTCAGTTACTGAGGGCAATAACTCTACATTTTCCCCAAATAATTTTTCAACAGAAGAATGTATATTATAAAACTTAATCATGAGACAAAATTAACAATAATTCTTCATTAATATTTTTAAAAATTACATAGTCGGATAAAAGGCATCTTCAATGTGGTGGATATGATTTTTTCCTGAAGCAATAATTATTGAAACTATATCAAAACGCGTCTCACCAAAATAATCATATTTTTCGATATAAGAATTAGCTGCACGGATAAGAAATTTTTGTTTTTGTTTGGTAACTGCATATTCAGGCTCACAAAAATAATTTGTACTTCTTGTTTTCACTTCAACAATAACAAGCTCTTTGCCATCTTCGGCAATAATATCAACTTCGTCTTTTCCAAAACGCCAATTTGTATGAAGAATTTTAAATCCTTTTTTTATAAGAAAAATTCTTGCGAGTTCCTCTCCTTTTTGTCCAAGTTGAATGTGTTCTGCCATTGGTTGATATAAATTAAATTATTTGTATTTGTTTATCCAATATTAATATTCAGAGTTTTACCTAATCCGAATTCTATTAGTTTATAAAAAGTAGATAATTGTATATCACTTTTACCATTTTCAATTCTTGAAATGTAGCTCTTTTTTGTACCAGTCTTTTCTGCTAAATCTTGCTGTGTTAGATTGGCTTCTTTTCTGGCTTCTTGTAACATAATACCAAGCCTAAATGCTAATGAGGTAGAATTAAACTTTGTACGACTTTCTGTACCTTCTTTTCCGTGATATTTATCTAAATGTTCGTTAAATGTTGTGATAGTATTCATTTTTTATCTCCTTTATTTTTTAATTGCAAAATATTCTTTCTTTAATTTTATAGCTAACTCCAACTCTTTTTTTGGTGTTTTTTGTGTCTTTTTTGCAAAACAATTTGTTAGTACAATAATTTTATCTTCATCAAAAAAACAAAATATTCTAATTTGCTTAAATGTTGTAGATATTCGAATTTCAAACAAACCATCTGTATTTTTAAGATATTTCAGAAATTTAATAGGTACTTTTTCTACGTTCTTTACAATGTCAATAATATAATCAATTTTGTCTCGTGTCTTTTTATTCTGTTCTTCGTAAAATTTCGAGAAAAAATTTTCCATATATGACAATTTTTCTTTCCATTTTGCAAAGTTAACTAATTAGTGAATATTTATCAAGTTTATTCTGATTTTTTTTGAGGGATTTTTTTATTATTAAGAAGTATAACAGCTTAATAAAATATACGGTTTTTACGAATGATTAACAATTTAATTTTTAATAAAAAATCCAATAACTATTAGTATTCAGAAAAAAAACCGATAAGTAATTTCAATTATTCTATAATCAGCCGTTTTTGAATAGTAGTTTTTTCGGTTTCAATCTGTAAAAAATATATTCCTGCTTCAAGATTATCAATTTTAAAATCATTAATAAATTGTTTTACTGACTTTTCAAATTGGAAAAATTTCAATTCTCTTCCTGTTAGGTCAATAATCTTAAATTTTATTAATCCTGTATAATTATCAGATAAGCTAAAAGTGAAATTTCCATCAGAAGGATTTGGATAAATGTTCACTGAATTACTAATATTATTTTCTTTAACATCTGTATAATTAGCTGTGTAAACTAAGGACCAACCTTCGTTAACAACATAAGGGTCGGTTGTAAATCGGAGGTAAATATTTCCACCCGATGATGTAAATGTTGGAGGTAGATTATTTCCGGAATAATTTCCAGCAACAGAAGCTCCCGGATTTGGACCGTCATAAATTTTGAGATAATCAAATCCAGATTCAGTATTAAAAGAAAGGAAATTTATTGTTATTGAAGTTGCCCCCGGAGGTTTAATCCACCATCTACAATGGCAACTGCTATTATAAAAATTTGCTTCACTTCCGTCAGTGATAGTGTCATAAAGATTTGTTAAGATTTTTTGTCCTGAGCAAAATGGTCCAACTGCTGTTGGTCTAACTAAAATAACATGCTGGTCGGCGTTAAAATTGTTATTGGCAGGATTAAGATTTGTAAGATAATAATATCCATCGGCATAGCTACCCCATCCCCAATTAAAATGAAAGTGTTTTGTTCCTTGATATCCATCGCAAACAAAAGCATGAGCCGATGAAGTTGAAGGGTTTGCACCTGCATAATACAAAGGACGAGATGCGTCTAACTCAATCCTAAGTAGCTTTTCCCAAGTCTCGTCAGCATAGCCGTCTTTATAATCAATTTTTGTTGATGATGTATAATTGAAATAGCTGATGAGTGCTAATCTTGCATTAGCGCTGACAGCACCGGAACCACTTGCTCCGTAATACATATTTGCACCTACGCCGCAATGATATAATAAAACAGCAACATCAGAATCATGGTTCGAAATAATATCTGGCATTCCCGACCAATTGTATGTTGTTGCTCCGAAATTAGCAGATAAAGTTCCATAAGTGGGATGATTATAAGAATGTGAGCCGTAACCCTGAGTAGGTAGCTCATGATAATTCATTACTTGTGCCATGGCAACTGCAACACAACCAACAAGAGCGTGCCCTCCCGGTCCGCTCGCGTCCAATGGACATAGGGCGTTATAGTATTTCCCCTGGCTCCAGTGAGTACTTACTAAGGGAGAAACTCCTTTTACGTTTGAGTTTCCGGATTTTGAAGAATTATTAATGCTATAACTTTTCCATTTATTGCGAATTTCTTTAGATGTCGATAATTTTTTTTCTCTGGCAAAAACTATTTGCTTTTTGTAATTATCCATAAAATTGATAAAAGCCGGGGGATTGTTAGTTTCACTATAGCTTCCTTTAAAATTATATGCTAACAAAGGTTCAACTCTGTCATCAGCAGCGATAATAACGAATCCTTTATTATTATTAATATTAAAAATATAGTAAACAACTTCTTCTTGATATTTTTTTATAAATGTTGAGCTTATTTTAATATTTTCTTTACTAATATTTATTGATAAAGAATTTGCTCTTTCGAAATAGAAATTTTTGGCAACATTTTTAGCAATTTCCACAGGAACTATTTCAGCAAAAATAACTTGGGTATATAAAATAAAGAAAAATATTAAAAATGATAGACATTTTGTTTTCATAATAATAAGGATATTTATGCAGTAATTTTTTAGCGAAGTTAGGATATTTTTTTGATTTTTTATTTTGAAAAAAATGATTTTGCTTTTGCTAAAACAATATTTTTATTTTCATAACTCTTTAATTATTCAATAATCTTGTTTAAAACATTAAAAATTCGTTTTTTTGCATATTAAAATCATACTCAAAAGAAACCAAATATAGCAATGAAAAGAATCAAAATTATTGACTTACTGAAGTCTGATGAATTTGGGAAAACTATAAATGTAAAAGGATGGGTTAGAACCAAAAGGGGAAGCAAAAATGTTGCTTTTATTGCCTTAAACGATGGTTCAACAATCAATAACATCCAAATTGTTGTTGACCTTGAAAAAATAGCTGAAGAAATTTTGGATAATATTGCTACAGGTGCATGTATCTCTGTTGATGGTGAGTTGGTAAAATCTTTAGGTAGTGGGCAAAATGTAGAGGTCAATGCAAAAATGATTGACATTCTTGGAAAAGCAGATGCAGAAAAATATCCTTTGCAACCAAAAAAACATTCCTTGGAATTTTTAAGAGAAAAAGCTCATCTGCGTTTCAGAACAAATACTTTTGGTGCAGTTTCAAGAGTTAGGCACGCAATGATATTTGCCGTTCATAAATTTTTTAACGATAAAGGATTTTATAATATTCATACACCAATAATTACCGGTTCTGATGCTGAAGGGGCAGGAGAGATGTTTAAAGTTTCTACTTTAGATGAAATTAATCCACCATTAACTGAAGAAGGGAAGGTTGATTTCAGCAAAGATTTTTTTGGGAAAAGAACAAATCTTACTGTATCGGGGCAATTAGAAGCAGAACTTGCTGCATTAGCACTTTCGGAAGTTTATACTTTCGGACCTACTTTCAGAGCAGAAAATTCAAACACATCAAGGCACCTTGCAGAATTTTGGATGATTGAACCCGAAATGGCTTTTTATGATATAAATGATAATATGGATTTGGCAGAGGAAATGTTGAAATATCTTTGCAAATATGCTTTAGATAACTGTGCCGATGACCTTAGTTTTTTAAATAAAAGATTGCTTGATGAGGAGAAAAGCAAGCCTCAGAACTTGCGTTCGCAAATGGAACTGATAGAGAAACTTAAATTTATTGTTAAAAATGATTTTGAAAGAATTACTTATTCTGAAGCATATGAAATATTAAGAAACTCATCACCGAATAAGAAAAAGAAATTTCAGTATCTAATAGACGAATGGGGTGTTGAATTTCAATCGGAGCACGAAAGATTTCTTGTCGAAAAACATTTTGGAAAACCAGTTATAATAATTGATTATCCCAAAAAAATAAAGGCATTTTATATGAAACAAAACGATGACGGAAAAACTGTAAGAGCAATGGATGTTCTTTTTCCCGACATTGGAGAAATTATTGGAGGTTCGCAAAGAGAAGAAAATTATGATAAATTATATCAAAGAATTAAGGAATTAAATATTCCTGAAAAAGAACTTTGGTGGTATTTAGAAGTTAGAAAATATGGAACAGTTGTTCATAGCGGTTTTGGTTTGGGTTTTGAAAGAATGATTCAATTTGTAACAGGAATGAGCAATATCAGAGATGTGATTCCTTTTCCAAGAACTCCTCAAAATGCAGAATTCTAAATTTTTTACAAAATTGTTGTATTTCTCTTAAGAATTTCTTATCTTGCAAGAAGAAAAAAAGTGCAATATTTTGAATATATATAAGCATAAATAATTAAATGTTACAGCAAAGACTACAACAAAAACTTCTACAGAAGCTATCACCGCAACAAATTCAATTGATGAAGTTGTTGCAAATTCCTACTGTTGCCCTTGAACAAAGAATTAAACAAGAAATAGAAGAAAATCCTGCTCTTGAAGAAAACGCAGAAATTGAAGATAATGAATCAGAAGATAAGATAGATAATGATACTGACTCTGATGATTTATCTAAGGAAGAACAGAATGAAATTGAACAAAATAAAGACGATGAGTTTGACTTCTCAGACTATATAGATGACGATGAACCCTACTATAAATACAATGTAAACAACAGGAGTAAAGATGATGAAGATAGGTCTGTTCCAATAGCCTCGGGAGCTACTTTTTATGATTTATTAAACCAGCAATTAGGTATGCGATTGCTTTCAGAAAATCAAAAAATTATTGCAGAAAATATTATCGGAAATCTTGATGATTCGGGATATTTGCTTCGTGATATTAATGCTATGGTTGATGATTTTTTATTTAATCATAATTTTAATACTACACCCGACGAAATTTTAGAGGTGTTGTATATAATTCAGGATTTTGACCCAGCTGGTGTTGGTGCAAGAAATCTTAAAGAATGTCTTCAAATTCAATTAAAAAGGAAAAATCAAGATGATGAAAATGTTAAATTAGCTCAATTGATTTTAGAAAGATTCTTTAATGAATTTACAAAAAAACATTACGACAAGATTATTAAACGCTCAAATATTACAGAAGAAAAACTTAAAGATGCAATTAACGAAATTCTAAAACTTAATCCCAAACCCGGGAATTCTCTAAGTGAATCAACAAAAATCAATCAGTATATTCTACCGGATTTTATTATTACAAACGAAGATGGTATGCTTGACCTTAAACTAAATTCAAGAAATGCCCCCGAACTTCATGTAAACAAAGCATATATTGAAATGCTAAAGTCGTATTCGGGTAAAAAACTTAAAAATGGCAGCCAGCAAAAAGATGCTGTTATGTTTGTAAAACAAAAAATTGATTCTGCTAAATGGTTTATTGATGCCATTAAGCAAAGGAAAAACACTTTGTATCTTACTATGAAAACAATAATGGAATATCAAATTGATTATTTTACTGATGGCGATGAAACCAGATTAAAGCCAATGATTCTTAAGGATATTGCTGAAATTGTAAATCTTGACATTTCTACTATTTCAAGAGTTGCAAATAGTAAATATGTCCAAACTCCTTTCGGTACTTTTCTTCTTAAAAGTTTTTTCTCGGAATCATTGTCAACAGATAGTGGAGAAGAAGTATCAACACGCGAAGTGAAAAAAATATTGCAAGAATGTGTTGAAGGTGAAGATAAAAAGAAACCTTTTACTGATGAACATCTTGCCAAAATATTGCAGGGAAAGGGATACAATATTGCTCGTAGAACAATTGCAAAATATCGTGAACAACTAAAAATTCCTGTTGCCAGGCTTAGAAGAGAACTTTAGATTTTTGATTTCCCTAAATTGCATTTTATCATCCTGTCTTTTCCATTTATATCTTTGATAAGTAGAATTTTTATAAACCCTTTAGCTTCTAACATCTTTACGGTCTTTGCTCCTAAATTTTCATTAATTTCAAAATATAAGGTTCCGTTATTTTTCAAATGCGTTGATGCAAAATCTGAAATAGCTTCATAAAAAATCAAAGGATTGTTATCAGGAACAAACAAAAACTCTTTTTGTTCATAATCCAACACATTTTTTTTCATGAGTTTTTTTTCTGACTCAGTAATATATGGAGGATTGCTAACAATAATATCAAACTGGGGAAAATTTCCCCAAAGTTGTTTATCTAAAATATCTTGGCAAAAAAATTCTACATCAACTTTATTATTTTCAGCATTAGTTTTAGCAATTTTCAGAGTCTCTGCAAAAACATCAACAGCTAATACTTTTGAAAAAAGAATGAATTTTTTCAGGCAAATTGAAATGCAAGCGCTTCCTGTTCCGATATCCAGAACATTAATTTCTTCCTTTGAGTTTTTAGAATCTTCAATGATTCGATTTACTAATTCTTCTGTTTCGGGTCTTGGAATCAAAACGTTGGGATTAACAATAAAATCTAATCCAAAAAAATTCGTTTTACCGAAAATATGTTGAATTGGTTTGAATTTTTTCAAGTCTTTCACAGCAAAATGAACTTTCAGCAATTCAGATTCGTTAATAGTTTGGTTGGGATTTAATGCGATATCAGTTTTTGATAATCCGGAATATTCATCTAAAATTTGAAAAAGAAAATTTTTAATTTCTCTATTTTCGTATAAACCTTCTAACTCCTTAGAATAACACCTTATAATATCTTTAATTTTATTTGATGAAAGTTTCATAGTTCGAAATTATAAAAATTCTTACAAGTATTAAATAGATAATTAAATTCAAAAAAAAAGGGGCGAATGCCCCTTCAAATATTAGTTTAAAAATCTTTTAACCAGAAAATCGGTTTCGTTGCTAATTCTCAAAAGATAAATTCCTTTAGTGAATTTATTAATGTTTAAAGAAATAAAGTGAGTATCAGTTTGTGGTTTGATTTCTTCTCTATAAATAACTTGACCTAATAAATTAATAATTTCAACATTTAGGGTTTTACCTGTCTGATTGTAAAGAAATGTTTGCAATGAGCTACCAGATTTATATGGTTGTTCAAAAACTATTGTATTTTTATTTTTGTTAACAAAGATAATATCGCTATAACTAAACTCTCCATCGAAATCGGTTTGTTTTAATCTGTAATAATTAATACCTTCAATCGGATTTTTATCTTTTGTAGAATAATATACAAAGTTGTTGCTGTTTCCCGCTCCGACAATATTTGTAAGGATATCGAAATATTCTGCATCTATTGATTTCTCAACTGTAAAATAATCATTGTTGGTTTCACTAGCTGTGATCCACTCAAGATTAATAATATCGCCAACAACTATAGCTTTAAAACTCACTAATTCAATTGGTAAAGGATTATTATTGGTCCCTGCTGGTGTGGGTTCGTATGATGCACTTGTTGTTCGTGTCCAATCAGATTCTAATTCACCTGTACTTGAAGTAGTAATTCTTTCATAGCTTTTATCAGGTGTTAAAGAGAACACGCCTCCATCATCCCAATCACCATAGTTATCTAATATTGCTTTTGCAGTTCCGTCTAATTGATATCTTTCATTTCCATCAATACCTGGAAGGGTGCTATTGCTAAATATGGCCACATTATTACCAATACTAGTATAAGTGCTTCTAAAGTTGCTAGCAGTTCCCTTACAAATAATTGCATATTCACCTTGCTCAAGGGTAAGGTAATTACTACCACCTGTATTACCTTGGGTACTTGCATTGAGTATAATTGAACGAGAAGTTGTGGATGTTCCCGCTTCATATCTTTCTGTTAAAACATATCCATTAATATAAGCAGAAGCATTTCCAGAATTATAAATTTCAATAAAATCTAAATTGTCAGAACCATTGTAATCTACTACTTCTGTAATAGCAACATTGGAAGCTGCTCCAGCTGTTGTTCCAGTACCAGCTACTGCAACATTTTTAGCGGTAGCTCCTGTACTTGTATTTGTAATATTTCCTGATGCTTCTCCAGCTACAGTTGGGCTAAATCTCACATAGATTGTTGTTGTACTAACAGTTCCTCCAGTTGGGGTCAAAGTAATAGGATTGGCAGAAGAGAATGGTCCTGTTGTTTCAGAAATTTCAAATCCTGTTGGTGGAGTAATCGTAATATCAGTATTTAGGTCAACACCTGCAACAGTAAATGATTGTTCACTTGAATTATTTCCGGTCTGAACATTACCAAAGTGAGTTAGGGATGTTGTTGATACGTTAATTACTGTCTCGTCAATTGCCGTAATAGTAAGATTATTACTAGTAATGTTTGCCGCACGACTTAATTCCACGGCAGCACAGGTAATATTAAATGTAGTAACATCTGAGTCAAAATCTGTTCCGTCAAAAGCAAGAGTAACTGTTGCTTCTGTACTGCTTGAATAACCAACACTAGCAATAGTAGTTCCCGTTGGCTCATTGTTTAAGGTAAAATTAGTTTTAACTAAGGTAATATCATCAAAAGTTTCATTAGTTAAAGTGTATGTAACAACAGCAGTATTTAGGTTTGCTTCAGTTAAACCAGCATGAGCAATTGCAGCTGACTCGACAAGTGCAGTAATAGTAAGATCATTACTAGTAATATTTCCTGTCCCAGTTAATTCAACAGCAGCAACTGTAATATGAAATGTTGTAAAATTTGCGTCAAAATCAGTTCCATCAAATGCAAGAATCACAGTTACTTGTGTAGAACTAACATAATTTACGGCAGTTACAGTTGTTCCCGTTGGTGCATTTAGAGTAAAGTTAGCAGGATCATAACTATTATCAGCAAAAGTTTCGT